>Ga0172373_10012316_pt1 | contig 10046 bp, 4 predicted proteins | sample Lak10m_2_FD_114546 | JGI IMG/M metagenome (GOLD analysis project Ga0172373, IMG submission 114546) | Freshwater microbial communities from Kabuno Bay, South-Kivu, Congo - kab_092012_10m | ecosystem: Environmental > Aquatic > Freshwater > Lake | place: Democratic Republic of the Congo: South-Kivu...
TGCTTGCTGGCTTTCGACGACCCTGTCGGCTCAATCTATTGTCGTTCCAAAAAACCTGAACGGTACAGCGGCATTTCCGTTTACCGATATCAGTGACTATATCGCAAAGGATACCACTTCGGATGGCAAACGAAAGAACCTGACCTACCTGCTGGAAACCGGTGGACTTTATTTTTTTACGGGTGAAATGAAATGGACATTTGATGTCGAACTGGTCGCCACCGGTAATCCTGCCTTGGGCAAGCCCATTCTCGCCCGCCGAAACCCCTCCGGTGCGACGGCGCTTCCTCCACTTTATAGCGGATTTGGCAGCTTTACCTTTGATGGGCTATATATCATCATGGGCGAAGAAGGCGCTACCTCTGCGACGTATGAGACTACCCCGTTTCGCACGTTTGGCGACAATAAGCGCTTTGTGTTCAACAACTGTATCATCGAAAAAAGCCGGCAGGGGCTTATCCGCCTGGAAGGAGAAAATTGCAAGGTGTATGTCACCAATTGTGTTATGCGCAATTTCGGGGATTACGAGCGTTTTCAGGGTAATGGTCGCATCGTCGATCCGCGCGATAACTACATCGACACGGTGGTAATACGCAACAACGTCATGCATAATATTGTGGACCGGCTCTATATCGGATTTCGGCAAAAAGGATGCAAGTACTTTGAATTCAACCAGAATACGGTGTTCAACCACGTTGGCCGACATGGTATGATTCAGCTAAAAAATGCCGAAACGTCCATCATCAAAGACAACCTCTTTATGAACCCATCCATGATGGGCACGGATTCCTCCCTCGCCGACGAGCAGATCAACTGGTTTAAAAAAACCAACTATCTGATTTCTATCGATACCATCCTTCCAAATGCCACGCTCCAAATGTCGAACAATAATATTTTCTGGACAAAAGACGTGGAGGATTACCTCAATAACTCAACGCGGGTTGATAAGCCCATGATCCTTAGTCCAGAAGTGGTGAAAATGCTCTCCAACCCAGGCGCTGCTTACTTCACGGAGGTCCTGGAACTCAATAATGTTCCTTCCCGAGAGCCCGTACTGAAATATTGCCAGGAAGCGGTGACCTATCGCGATTCGGTTGGCATCACCGATATAATGGTGGAGGATATCAGCTATAAAGGGACTGCCTGGGACAAAGGGTATCTGTTCGATTTTTCCAAATTCGACCCCTGTTACAGTGCCACTACCCAATCGGCCAAATCAGCCAGCGATGGTGGCCCGGTAGGTGCCCGGTTTCTTTGTGCCCTTTCTACCGACACCAAAAACATTGCACTGAATCCAGGCCTGCAGCTTACTATCAGCCCTAACCCCATGAGCAGTGAAGGGGGAATTATCCGCTACCAGCTTCAACAGGCGGGGTTGGTCGATTTGTCTATTTTCAACCTGACCGGCCAGAAAGTTCAAACCGTATTCTCCGGCTGGCAACCAGCAGGCCAACACGTGTTGAGCGACTGGAGCCCACGTCATTTGCCCAAAGGATTCTATTCCGCCCACCTTCAAACGGAAGAAGGCCAAATGGCTTTCAAATTTGTCGTGCAATAACGCACCGCACGACAGGTATTTACTTTTCGTCGAAATAGTATGATGGTGAGTCGCTTCGCCGCCAACTCCGATAACCGGACCAGCTTCGCGCTGGTTCGGTACGGGGGCGGCGTATGGAATCAGCCCATGCCTTTTTAACAGGATTTAAATCGAGCCGAATGCATTCAACCCGAACCTTCCATCTTATTCTGGCACTCCTGCTTTCCCTCCTTTTTATAGCCGGCAGCTCCCCTGTCCAACGAATTATACCCCCCAAACAGACGCCCTCATCCATCGAAAAACGCTTGCACTTTCTGGCGCAAAAAGCGGAAGGATATCTCCCCCAGGTGCCCATCGATTCGCTCCAGATTCCACGGACACTCAGCGAACAAGGCCGCCTGCATGGAACTGGCTCAAAAGAATGGACAAGCGGCTTTTACTCGGGTACATTGTGGCAGCTTTATCGGTTTAGCCATCGAAAGCCACTACAGCAGGCCGCAAGAACCTGGATGGCCTTTCAGGAGAAGGAAAAAAGGGATTACCGAACCCACGACCTGGGGTTCAAAATTTTTTGTAGCTACGGAGAAGCCTTCCGCACCGACTCCCAGCGCACCGACCAGGCGGTAATCCTCGAGGCCGCCAAGACACTGAGCCGTCGGTTCAACCCTGTCGTAGGTGCTATCCGATCCTGGGATCACAGCCGCGACAAGTGGGGTTATCCGGTAATCATCGACAATTTGATGAATCTAGACTTGCTGTTCGCTGCTACTCGCTTCAGTGGGGATTCCCTTTTCTACCAAATAGCGCGCCAACACGCAGCCACTACCCTAAAAAATCATTACCGGCCAGATGGCAGTTCTTATCATGTGGTCAATTATGATACGCTCACAGGCAAAGTGTTGTCGCAGCAAACCCATCAGGGGGCTTTCCATGAGTCGGCCTGGGCGCGGGGACAAGCCTGGGGGTTGTATGGCTTTGCCATGGCATGGCGAGAAACCAGGGATCCGCAATTCCTTCATCAGGCAGAGGCCATCGCAGAATTTATTTTTACGCATCCCAGGCTGCCGAAAGATAAAATCCCGTATTGGGACTTTGATGCGCCGGGTATTCCCAGGGCACTGCGGGATGTTTCTGCTGCGGCCATTGCAGCCTGCGGTCTATTAATCCTATGCGAGGAGAGGAATCGGCCGCTCTATCTCAACTGGGCAGATGAAATCCTGCATAGCTTGGCACAGCCAGCCTATCAATCCAATGCCGCCCCCTTCTTTCTTGCCCATAGCGTAGGCAATCTACCTGCCGACTCAGAGGTAGATGTTCCTATTATCTATGCAGACTACTATTACGTTGAAGCGTTGTTGCGCAGATTGGAAATAGCCAAAAATTAAGCTCTTCTATGGATGGTACCACTTTCCTGTCACTGCTGATAACCGCATTGCTTGGCCTTCATCGCCCGGTTCCCTTGCCGGTTGCTAAGGTGGATGGCCGAATGCGACAGAATCTCAACGCGGGTTGGGAATATTTTCAGGGCGATATCTCGGATATTGGGCGGATGCCGGAGGATGCAGACTGGCTCCAGGTGGATCTCCCGTTTACGTGGAATCAGTGGGATGCTACCGACCTGGTCCCTGGATATTATCGGGGAGTCGGCTGTTTTCGAAAAACCATTTTAATGCCGGCCTCTCCGCGTTCGCGCTACCTACTCCAATTTGAAGGCGTTAATATGCGTGCAGACGTATATGTCAATCAACAATATGCTGGTAGCCATGTTGGGGGCTATGTCGGTTTCGAGGTGGATATAAGCCCTTATGTGTTGCCTGGAAAAAAAAACCAGGTACTCATTCGTGCCGATAATCGCTACGATCCCCAACTCATCCCTTCCCAGAAATCGGACTTTTTTATTTACGGGGGTATTCCCCGGGATGTCTGGCTTCAAACCGTACCGGATACCTACCTACAACAAACCCGGATAAATACCCCCGTGGTGGATTCCAGTATGGCAAAAGCACAGGTAGAAATACAGGTTCAAAATACAAGTGCCAAACCCCGACTTGGGATCATTGAATGTGCGCTCATCGACCCGGAAGCCGCCACGAATGAGGTGGTTGTCCAATCGGAGATAGCCGTCGAACTTCCAGTGGGGGAGTCAAAATGGTCGGTGCAATTACCAATGCTGCAAAAGCCTACCCTATGGTCGCCAGACCAACCCCATCTCTACACGGTGCGAACCACCCTGCGGGGAGAAGGAGTGTCAACGGATCAGGTATTTAGCCGAGTTGGTTTCAGGTGGTACCACTTTGATTCATACGGTTCGTTCTACCTCAACGGACAGCGCCTGTTGCTCCGAGGTACTCATCGACATGAGGATCATGCCGGACTTGGGCCGGCCATGTCCAATGAACAGCATCGTGAAGATATCCGGCAGATAAAAGAAATGGGTGCAAATTTTGTACGGCTGGCCCACTACCCGCAGGATCCCTCGGTATATGACGCTTGTGACGAGCTTGGACTCATCGTTTGGGATGAGCTCCCCTGGTGTAGGGGTGGTAGTGGGGACGCACGTTGGGAAGACAATACCCGCCGCTTATGGCAGGAACAAATTTTACAGAATTTCAATCATCCCAGTATTTTTTTCTGGTCCTTGGGTAATGAAATTTACTGGCTACCAGATTTTCCCGGAGGCGATGATACTACCCAACTGAATAAGGTGGTTCGGATGTTGGATGCAGAGGCACATCGATTGGATCCACAGCGACTTACGGCCTTGCGGAAGTACTACGAAGGGGCGCACCTCGTCGATGTATTCTCGCCGTCTATCTGGTCGGGCTGGTATGCCGGCGTGTATAAAAACTACGCCCAGTCGATACAAGCCGAACGATTGAAATTTCCTCGTTTTGTGCACATGGAATACGGGGGCGATAGCCATTTGGGAAGGCATGCGGAAGCACCTGTTTCGGGTGAAGGAACCCTGAATCCCGGTGAGTGGAGCGAATCGGTGCGCCAGGCAGCTATTCGCAATGTGGCTCAGGAAGGAGACTGGTCTGAAAGCTATATTGTAGATCTTTTCGACTGGTATCTGGGAATATCGGAGACGAGTGACTGGTTTGCAGGTAATGCGCAATGGGCCTTTAAAGATTTTCCTACGCCGCTGCGTCCGGAGAATCCAATTCCCTACATCAATCAAAAGGGGCTTCTGGATCGAGCTGGGCGTCCCAAAGATGCATACTACGTTTTCAAGAGCTATTGGGCGAAAACGCCAACTATTTACATCGAATCCCATACCTGGAAAGAGCGGGTGGGCCCACCCGGCAAACCGCGCACCATTTGTGTATATAGCAATTGCCCGGTGGTCGATTTACAACTCAACGGGGTTTCGCTGGGGACCAGAGAACGGAAGGTGGGTGTTTTTCCAGCTGCTGGGCTTTACTGGGACCTACTGTTTCGGGAAGGCGCTAACCAATTGGTTGCACAGGGTTATCAAGATGGAAAGAAAATGGTATCTGATACGCTCGAGATTCAGTACCATTTTCAAAAACCAGGTTCCCCTTATGACCTGACACTGCGCGCTCAGCCGCTTCCCAACGGGAATCAGCTGATCGAGGCCACCGTAGTAGATCAGCAGGGGCAGCGGGTGCTTGACTATGAGCAACGGATTTATTTTAGCAGCGAGGGAGCCGGAAAATTGTTGGTTCACTATGGGACACCTACCCGCAGCCAGGTCATCGAAATGGCCAATGGCTACGCGGCTATTGAATTGCAACCCGGAAAGGGTAGTACCCTGGTGGAAGCCAGAAACCAGGATTTTAAAGGAACATTCCTACTTGTCGAGTAAACAACTATAAACCGTCTGTATGCAGCGTCTGTTTCGCCTAACAGTTTATCTACTCAGTCTGTGGAATTGGGGAGATTCCCTTTTTGCCCAATCAGTCAAACCCTTCGACTTGGGAGGCAATCCGCCCAGGCTACGGTATTTTTCCGACGCGGAGAACAATTACATCCCCGATTTTAGTCAGGTCGGGTATAAAAACGGCGATATGCCAATTCCTGAAGTACCCGTGGTGAAAACGATCAGTGCGTTATCTGGTGATAACACCGCGCATATCAACCAGGCATTAAAGGACATCGCCGCGCTCCCTCCGGATAGCCTAGGCCTGCGCGGCGCGTTGTTGTTGCTGCCCGGACGGTATGAAATTCATGGTAGCATTCTTATTCCGGAAAGCGGTATGGTGCTCCGGGGGGTAGGTAGTGCGTTCCACCCCGACTCCAACACTATCCTGCTGGCCATAGGCAATACCCCGGAAGCACGGGTGGTCGTACAGGCGGGATATGGCACCAATGTAGGATGGAATGCTCCTTTTCCGGCCATTCGAACGCCCGTAACAGGTACCTTTATACCAGCAGGGTCGCGCTGCATTTCTGTAGCCAAGCCCTCTATCTTCAAACCGGGCGACCAGGTGATTCTTCACCAGGTGAGTACGCAAGCCTGGCTTCAACGCATAGATTTTGGAGCCACCGATGTGGATGCCCCCTGGAAAACCGGGGAGATTGACTTGTATTACAACCGCTACATACGGCAGGTGTATCCGGAGGAAGGAAAAATTGAGCTGGATATTCCCATATATGACCATCTGGAACCCACCCTGGCGCCATCAGAAGTGTATATTCTCTATAGCCCGGGAGTAAAAAAGAATATTGGCATCGAAAACCTTCGAATTGATATCCAGACCAAGGGGGTGGAAGATGAAGCCCACGCCTTGTCGGCGCTTAAATTTTATGGGGTGGAAGACTGCTGGGCACGCAACGTCACGGCGTTGCATTTTACCTATGCTGGCATTGATATGGAATTGGCTACGCGAGTTTCCGTTACCCAGTGTGCCGCGTTGGAGCCACATTCAATGATCACCGGCGAACGGAGGTATAACTTTGCCGTTGGTTCCCGGACCAACAATATCCTATTTGCGGACTGTCAGGCTACAGAAGGACGGCATTCCTTTGTATCGAATGGAGCCAGCAGCGTTTCCGGCATTGTGTTTCACCAATGTACATCGAGCCGGGATCACAATTCCAGTGAAGGCCATCGGCGCTGGAGTCAGGCTTTGTTGTACGACAATATTGAGTTTAGAAACACCCAAAGCGAAATACCATTGGCACTGTACAACAGGGGGAGTCACGGTACAGGCCATGGTTGGTCCAGTGTCCACTCGGTGGCTTGGAATGTACAAATACCTCCCAACAAACGGATCGTCCTTCAAAAACCACCATTCCGCCAAAACTATGCCATCGGATGCCGAGGTGTCGTTTCGAACGACTACCTGTTTTTCCAACCTCCGGGATATATTGAGGGAACCAATGCCGCCCCGATTCCTTCTTCTCTGTACCTCGCTCAACGCGAAGACCGGTTGAAGCTGGGAGTTCCACCCGACGCACCGGCTCGATTGCAAGTGTTTTCCTCCGGGAATGCGGGGGAGATTACCTTGCAGTGGCTAGATATTGCAGCCAATGAGGATGGCTACCGGGTGGAGCGCTCCGACGACCAGGGCAGCACCTATTATTCAATCGCAGAATTTCCCCCGAATACCACCAGCTGCCAGCTGCCCGACGGGAATAAATCGTGGTATCGCGTGGTCGCTTTTCATAAAGGCAAGGCGGAATCAGCCGCATCCAACCCTGTACAGGCGACCGTAGCAACCCCAACATCTACACTCCAAAAACCGGATTGGCTGGTTTATCCCAATCCGGCGACTCATTTTCTGTATATCCAATCAATGGATCCAGTTCGACAAATTGAACTTTTTGATGGACAGGGTAAACGATTGCTTTTTAATTCCCAGGATGATGGACTGGAATATGTATTCCTTCCTTCGATTCTGCCAGGGACCTACTTCCTGAAATCCTGGCACCAGTCGGGCGCCACGGGAGTTAAGCAATTGGTAGTCAACTACTAAGGAGGCTGAGGTAAGAACCAAAAATTTCAGATGATGAACGATTGGATAAAGCTTGAAAATTATAACCCCTGGATTCATCCTCCGCGCTGCGCGCTGCCATCGCTCCCCGGTAGCAGGCCAAACAGATTGCTGTTCCGAATTTGCCTGCTTGTATTCTTTTCGGGGAGCGCCTGTATGCCGTCAAAGATACTTCCTCCCAAGGAGCGCCTTCGCTTACTGGAATCGGCCAATAGGGATATTAAAAAAAATCCGGAGCCAATTACCCTTTTTTACAGCCCGCGTAGTGAGGGAACCCCCAACGACTATTTTTCGGAAGGAGATTACTGGTGGCCAAATCCAGCGGACCCGGAAGGGCCATACATCCGCAGAGATGGATGGTCCAACCCGTCCAATTTCAATGCGCATCGGGTGGCCATGTATCAACTCAGCCGAATAGTATCCACACTTACTGTTGCCTACTTGCTTACGGGGGAGGAGCGCTACGCCCTGCACGCCCTGAAGCATCTAAATACGTGGTTCGTTGCACCCGATACAAGAATGAACCCTCATTTGCGCTATGCTCAGGCCATTCAAGGGGTTGCCAGTGGGCGGGGAATAGGAATCATCGATACGATCCATTTAATAGAAGTCGCCCGGTGTGTCAAACTACTCGAACAGTATGGATTTGGCGAGGGCTATGGCATTCCAACTATGAAAGCGTGGTTCGCCAGCTACGCCGACTGGCTGACTACGCATAGCTACGGGTGGGATGAACGCAACAATGGAAACAACCACAGTACCTGGTGGGTGGCTCAGCTCGCGGCATTTGCCGATGTATCAGGACGGGATGATCTCCTGCAGGTTGCCCGCAGCGAGTTCAAAAAAAATCTGGACGCTCAAATGGATGACCGTGGCGCATTTCCGCAGGAGCTAGCTCGAACCAAGCCTTATAACTACAGTATTTTTAATCTCGAAGGATTCGCCACCATTGCACAAATTGCTTCCACCAAAAGCGATGACCTGTGGAATTATCCGGGTAAGAATGGATCACTCCGCAAAGCATGGGAATTCATGATTCCATATTTACGACATAAACAGACCTGGCCTTTTCCTCCGGATCTGCAATACTTCGACCAACTACCTGTTCAAACCTGCGGCCTGCTCTTCGCCTACCAGGCCTACCACCGACATGCTTGGCTGAAAACCTGGAAAAATCTTCCCAGCCTCCGCCAATCAGAAGAAATTGATCGGGTAAATCCCCTGCGCCAACCGTTGCTTTGGCTGGAGTATGGAAGCGGATTGGTGCCCCCATTTTTTTAAACAAACCTTCGTGCTATGCGCCTTTATGTACTTTTATTGACCGCCGTCCTTGCACTTCAGCACCCTATAGCTAGCATGTCGCAAGGGATACCACCTAAAAAACCAAATATTCTGTTCATTGCAGTGGATGACCTCAAGCCCGATATGGGAGCTTATGGTAATAAACTGGTGAAAACGCCCCACATAGATCGCCTTGCCGCTCGTGGCACCACTTTTCTCCGGAATTACTGCCAACAGGCGGTCTGCGGCCCAACCCGTGCCAGCCTCATGACAGGTATGCGCCCCGATTTTACGCGGGTATGGGATTTAAAGACGAGAATGCGCGATATCAATCCCAACATCCTTTCGCTGCCGCAGTACCTGATTACACAGGGGTATTCCACCCAGGGAATTGGAAAAATTTACGACTCCCGCTGCGTAGATTCCCAGTACGATGGCCCCTCTTGGAGCGTTCCTTATTATAGCCAGGCAGACGAGTATTTCAGTAGCGAGACCGGAAAACCAGCCTATTATTATCAACTTCCTGCTACCAAAAAGCTAGTGGAACAGTATCGGGTCGAAGCATTGGAAAAGGGGATTCCGCCCGCCCAGGTCAGAGAGGAAGTGCTGCGCCATATCAAGCCGGCTACCGAATGTGCGGATGTGCCAGATAATGCTTATGTAGATGGCGCCGTAGCGTTGAAAGCAAAAGACTTGCTCAAAGCACTCCAGACATCAGATAAGCCTTTTTTTCTGGGCGTTGGGTTTTCAAAACCTCACCTTCCTTTTGTAGCCCCCAAAAAATATTGGGACCTATACCAGCGGGAGGATATACCCCTGGCTTCATTTCAGGCACATTCCAAAAATGGCCCTCCGATGGCTTACCATGCTTCCGGAGAACTGCGTAGCTATACCGACATATCCCCTTTGTGCAGGGATTCCAGCCACATGCAGCTTCCTAACGAAAAACAAAAGGAACTAATTCATGCCTATTATGCAGCTATTTCCTATACGGATGCTCAAATTGGCTTGCTGTTGGAAACGCTCGACTCCCTGGGTATGCGCGATAATACCATTATTGTGCTTTGGGGCGACCACGGCTGGCATCTCGGGGATCATGACCTGTGGTGTAAACATTCCAATTTCGAACAGGCCACGCGCGCTCCGCTCATCGTGTCTGCTCCAGGAATGCGCCCGTCCCGAACGAATTCACCCACCGAGTTTGTCGATGTTTTTCCGACCCTGTGTGACTTGATTGGCGTCGCTATTCCATCTCACCTACAAGGCAA
>Ga0172373_10012318_pt1 | contig 10046 bp, 8 predicted proteins | sample Lak10m_2_FD_114546 | JGI IMG/M metagenome (GOLD analysis project Ga0172373, IMG submission 114546) | Freshwater microbial communities from Kabuno Bay, South-Kivu, Congo - kab_092012_10m | ecosystem: Environmental > Aquatic > Freshwater > Lake | place: Democratic Republic of the Congo: South-Kivu...
CATTTTTTATATGTGATTTTAGGTTGTTTGATGATGTTTTTAGTACATCGAAAGGATCCTGGGATTTACTCCAAATGGGCGAGGGCTTTCTTGAGTATTTCAATTTTATTGATGTTATACACCATTTTATTTGGAGCAAAAGTAAACGATGCTGGAAGGTGGATTCGTATCCCATTTGTTGGATTAACCTTTCAATCATCCGACTTTGCTAAGATTGGATTAATCATTTATCTTTCTAAATTATTAGTAAAGAAAAAAGATCTCTTCGAATCGTGGAAACATGGATTTTGGTTAATCATCGGGCCTATCGCGTTCATTTGTGGACTAATTTTAAAGGATAACTTTTCAACAGCCGCTATTTTAGGTTTCATAGCCTTTTTAATGTTAATAATTGCACGTTACCCAATAAAACGTATTCTAGTTGCAGTCATTGGTGCAATTACATTACTTTCTTTGATTGTGCTTCTGCATATAGCGGCGCCAAAGTTAAATATCTTACCAAGGTATGAAACATGGAAAAATAGGATCATCAATAAAATGGATTCTGAAAGTACAGACATGTTGGCAAATGCGCAAGCTACAAATGCCAAGTATGCTATTTTTAATGGAAAATTGATTGGACAAGGAGTAGGAGATGGCGCTTTAAAGGAGTTTTTACCTGAAGCCTATGCAGATTTTTATTATGCTAGTTTTGTAGAAGAGTTTGGATCTCTCTCTGCAATAATTTTGGTTTTGTTATATGCTATTTTATTTTATCGTATATTGAAGATAGCAATATCATCTGACCGAATGTTTGAAACATATGTCTGTATGGGAATTGGGATTTTACTCACTTTCCAAGCAATGATTAATATGATGGTGTGTACAGGTATTATGCCTGTAACTGGTCAAAATATGCCTTTGTTGGCAATGGGTGGTTCTGCGATGATTATGACTTGTTTTAGTTTAGGAATTGTACAAAGCATTGCTTATAGAATTTCAAAAGAATCGCTTGAAGACCAGGATGAAAATGTAGAAAATTCATTTGCTTAAATATTTTAAAATGGACATTTCTAGAATAATAATATCAGGAGGAGGCACAGGAGGACATATTTTTCCTGCAATTGCTATTGCAAATGAGGTGAAATCTAGGTATCCTCATGCTGAAATATTGTTTATAGGAGCAGAAGGAAAAATGGAAATGGAAAAAGTTCCAGCTGCAGGATATTCGATAGTAGGTTTACCTATTAGAGGGTTTCAACGTAAATTGACTTTTTCAAATTTTTTATTGCCTTTTAAATTAGTTTATAGTTTAATAAAAGCTTTTTTTATCATTAAAAAATTTAATCCACAAGTCGTAGTAGGTGTAGGTGGATACGCAAGTGGACCAACGTTAAAAATCGCAAGTTTTTTAAAGATACCTTCATTGATTCAAGAGCAGAATTCTTTTCCAGGTAAAACCAATCAATTATTGGCGAAATCGGTATCGAAAGTTTGTGTGGCGTACGAAGGTTTAGAAGCCTTTTTTCCTGAATATAAAATCGAATTCACTGGCAATCCAGTGCGCTCTGAAATGGTGATTACTGAAGGAAAAAAAGAGGAAGCAATTTCTTTTTTCAATCTAGATCCATTAAAGCCAACAATTTTGGTCATTGGTGGAAGTTTAGGAGCAAGAACCTTGAATCAAAGTGTTTTAAATTCGATAAATCTTATTTCAAGTGAAGGAGTTCAAGTTTTGTGGCAGTGTGGAAAGTTTTATTATTCTGAATTACATGAGCAGTCTGAACGTTTGATTTCTAATCAAATTTATTTACATGAATTTATTCAACGAATGGACTTGGCTTATGCAGTTGCAGATGTAATTATTTCAAGAGCTGGTGCTATTTCAGTCTCTGAATTATGCATTGTTGGTAAGCCCTGTGTGTTAGTTCCATCTCCCAATGTAGCAGAAGATCATCAAACTAAAAATGCAAAAGCGCTTTCAACCAATGGAGCTGCTATCTTAGTAAAAGATACTGACGCAAAAGAATTATTATTTGAGACAACAATTTCTTTGTTAAAAGATCAAGAAAAATGTCAATCAATTAGTGATTCATTGAGAGTTTTAGCAAAGCCATATGCTACAAAAGCTATTGTTGATACGATTGAAAATATTTCTTAGTAATGAATACACTAGATATATCTACTATTAAATGTATTTATTTCCTTGGTATAGGTGGAATAGGAATGTCAGCGCTTGCAAGGTATTTCAATGCTCAAGGAATAAACGTTAGAGGTTATGATAAAACACCTTCTCCGTTAACAGAGACTTTAGTGAACGAAGGAATTACAATAAATTTTAATGATCAAGGTGAAGCTATTGTTAAAGATCTTCCTTCAAAAGAACAAATGTTGGTGGTGTATACTCCAGCTGTCCCCGCTTCAATGCAGGAGTTTGTATTTTTCCAATCAAATGGTTACAAAATATTCAAGCGCGCTGAAGTTCTTGGATTGATTACTCAATCTTCCAAAGGTTTATGTGTGGCAGGTACACATGGTAAAACAACTACATCCACAATGCTTGCGCATATCATGCAGGTATCATCGTTGAAATGCAATGCGTTTTTAGGAGGGATTTCTTCCAATTATGAAACAAATTATTTGGCAGATGCTTCGTCAGTATATACAGTGATTGAAGCAGATGAGTTTGACCGCTCTTTTTTGAAATTGTCTCCATTTGCATCAATCATTACAACTACTGATCCAGATCATTTAGATATTTATGGAGACAAAGAAAATTTCCAAAAAGGTTTTGAAGAATATGCTTCATTGATTGACCCTTTAGGTTGTTTAGTTGTTCGAAAAGGAATTCATCTTACAACAAAAGCACCTGTGCGCACCTATTCTGTGACAGAGGAAGCAGATTATTTTGCATCGAATATTCATTACCGTGATGGTCAACAATGGATGGATGTTCATTTTGAAGGCAATACTTGGAAAAATGTAGGTTTGGGATTGCCAGGGATTCATAATGCAGAAAATGCTTTAGCTTGTATAACTCTTGCAGATTTTTTGGGAATCAATGAAAATGTAATTCGTGTGGCATTGGAGTCTTTCAAAGGAGTAAAAAGAAGGTTTGATGTACATGTTCGGAAGGAAAATTTAGTGTATATAGATGATTATGCGCATCATCCAACTGAAATTCATGCACTTTTAAACTCCGTAAAGAAGATGTATCCTGAATTACCAATTACGACAATATTTCAACCACATTTGTTTTCGAGAACAAATGATTTTATGGAAGAGTTTGCACATGAATTAGCTGTTTCTGATACTATTATCTTGCTTCCAATTTACCCTGCTAGAGAATTACCAATTCCAAATGTTACCAGCGAAAAATTAGCTTCTTTAATAAATAATTCTTCCATTCAGGTAATTGATAAACAAAATGTATTAGAGTATGTATCAACCATTGAAAAAGGAGTTGTTTTGACTGTTGGAGCGGGTGATATAGATAGATTAGTAACGCCAATAAAAGAAATGTTACTTTCAAGAAATAACGAATTATGAAGACGATTTTCAAAATAGTTGGTATGTTGGTAGTTGCAATCGGAGTGATTGTAATTTTAATTTCAGCAAATAATTTTCAATCAGAAAGTAAGTTACGAACACCTGAAATAGTGATTGATGTTCAAGGTGAATTTGCATTTCTGACCGAAGGTGAGTTGTACCAGCGTATTAAAAAGCAAAATTTATTACCTGAGAGTAATCAAATTAGCGCTTTACAAATTGAAAAAATCGAAAAATTTATTGAAAATATGTCCGAAATATTGGATGTAAAAGTTTATGTAAATATTGGTGGATCCTGGAATATTGATGTGAAAATTAGAAAACCAATTGCACGCATTTTTAATACTAAAGGGGAAAGTTTTTATTTGGATGAATTAGGTTATAAAATACAGCCATCTTATTTGTATACTGCTAGAGTAGTGGTTGTTACAGGAGATATTAATGATGAAAGAGACGATAAATGCGTTTCAGAAATAATTAACAATCCACATTTGATAAATAACTATCAGATTGACGATATTTACAGGATTTCGTATTATGTTTGTAAGAATCCGTTTTTATTAGCTATGATTGGTCAAATTCATAGAAAGAAGAACGGAGATTTTGTGTTAATTCCAAGAGTAGGGGATCATGAAATAATTTTCGGAAGTGCGTATTCAAATTCGGAAGTTAGAACGAAATTTCGTAAATTAGCAGACTTTTACAGTGATGGTTTGCCTTACGAAGGATGGAGTTCCTATGATTGTATTAACTTAAAGTTTGAAAATCAAGTGGTTTGCAGTAAGGAGTAAACATTAATAAGGAGTAAATTATGAGTCAAGTAATTGTAGGTTTAGATATTGGGACAACCAAAATTGCATGTTTTGTTGGTAGAATCAACGAACATGGAAAAATTGAGATATTATCTATGGGAAAAAGTGATTCCTTAGGTGTTTCACGTGGGGTTGTTACAAATATTGACAAAACAATTACTTCAATTGTTGCTGCTGTAAAAGAAGCGCAAGAAATGGTTGTTGGTGATTTAATCATTCGTTCTGTGAATGTTGGGATTGCTGGACAACACATTAAAAGTTACCAACATAGAGGGATGTTGACTCGAATCAACATAGAAGATGAAATTTCTCAAAAAGACATTGACCGATTAATCGATGACATGTACCGTCTTTCGATGGAACCAGGAGAGGAAATTATTCATGTTTTACCACAGGAGTTTATTGTGGATAATGAACAAGGAATTAAAGACCCGATTGGAATGTCAGGTGTTCGATTGGAGGCTAATTTCCATACGATTACTGGTCATGTATCTGCAGCACGTAATATTAATAGATGTGTTGAACGAGCAGGTTTAGTGGTGAAAGATACAATTTTAGAACCTTTAGCTTCAGCAGATGCTGTTTTGGCAGACGAGGAAAAAGATGCTGGTGTCGTTTTAGTTGATATCGGTGGTGGTACAACAGATATCGCTATTTTTCATGAAGGAATCATTCGACATACTGCGGTAATACCATTTGGTGGAAACATCATTACTGAAGACATAAAAGAAGGTTGTACCATTTTAAAGAAACAAGCAGAAGAGTTAAAGGTACGTTTTGGGTCTGCACTCCAGAGTGAGAGTATGGACAACGAAGTTGTATGTATTCCTGGAATTATGGGGAAAAATCCTAAAGAAATTTCTCTAAAGAATTTAGCTGGAATCATTCAAGCTAGGATGGAAGAAATCATTGAGCAAGTATATTTTGAAATCAAAAATTCTGGTTTCGAGAAAAAATTAATTGCTGGAATTGTTGTTACTGGTGGAGGTGCACAAATGAAGCATTTACCACAGTTGTTTGAATACATTACTGGAATGGATACTAGAATTGGTTATCCTACTCAGCATTTAGGCAGTGAAAATACGATCGAAAATTTAACTAGTCCAATGTATTCTACAGGTATTGGGTTGGTTTTAAAAGGTTTTCAAGCATTGCATAAACAGCAATCTCAAGGTGCTAAAACTCCTACTGTTGAAAATAGCTCAACTGAACCTCCTAAAGATACAACTGGAGGCGCTAAAAGAGGATCTTTCTTTGAAGCTATCATTCAAAGAGGGAAAATGTTTCTAACAGAAGATGATAATTAATAAAAGTTTTAAATAATAAAAATGTCAAACGAAATTACTATGGAATTTGATTTACCTACAAATATTTCTTCAATTATTAAAGTAATTGGTGTTGGTGGTGGTGGAAGCAATGCTGTAAATCATATGTATGATTTAGGTATTAAGGGCGTTGATTTTGTTGTATGCAATACAGATAAACAAGCTCTAGACGTATCTTCTGTTCCATTTAAAATTCAGTTAGGAACTTCTTTAACAGAAGGTAATGGTGCTGGAGCTATTCCTGAAATCGGGAAAAATGCAGCGATTGAAAACATTGACGAAATCAGAGAGGTGTTAAGTAAAAACACTAAAATGGTTTTCGTAACCGCTGGTATGGGTGGTGGAACAGGTACTGGTGCAGCACCAGTGATTGCATCTATTGCTCGTGAATTAGGTATACTTACAGTTGGTATTGTGACCGTTCCTTTTGGTTTTGAAGGACGTAAAAGACGTCAACAAGCTGAAGAAGGATTAGAACAAATGCGTCAAAATGTTGATACTTTATTAGTAATCAACAATGAAAAATTAAGAGAATTAACAGGGAATTTAACAATCAGTAACGCTTTTTCTAAAGCAGATGATGTTTTAGCAGTTGCAGCTAAAGGAATTGCTGAATTAATTTCTGTAACTGGTTCGGTTAATGTAGATTTCAATGATGTGAATACCGTGATGAAAGATTCAGGTGTTGCAATCATGGGGTCTGCAGCTGTTGATGGTGAAGATAGAGCTATTCGTTGCGTACAAGAAGCAATGAGTTCTCCTTTATTGAATGATAACAATATCCACGGAGCTAAATACGTATTGTTGAACATCACTTATGGTGATAAAGAAGTGGAAATGAATGAAATCACGGAGATTACTGATTATATTCAAGACGAAGCTGGTTCAACTGCAGATGTAATTTGGGGACATGCTTATGATCCAACTTTAGGCGATAAATTGTGTGTAACTCTAATTGCAACCGGATTTAAAACTTCTCCTATCACGGGTTTTGAGAAGGCTCCTGAAAAGATTGTAAAACCTTTGAATGAGGAGCCATTAAGAGAAATTAACAAACCATTAGAATCACCAACACAAACAACAATTGTTGAAGTTCGTAATGAGTACGATCCCTACTTAAAACCAACTACAGCTAATACAACTCAAAATAATGCTCCAACAGCTCCTGTACAGGTTATTGTTGAACCAACAAAGACCAATGAACCTGTAATTGAACAAGCACCTGTTAATCTTGAGTGGGATTTAACTACTAATCCAAATGTTTTCAATGAAGTTGATGATAATGGTTTGTTTACAGAAACTAAAATGGATACACCGCAATCTGCTCCTGAAGGGCCAACTAAAATAGTATATACAATTGGTTCAGATGAAGTTCAGAATGTGTCTGTAAATGATAAACAATCTACAAATAAAACTGGTTTAACAGCTGAAGAACACCAAAAGTTATATACTGAACGTTTGGAGCGTCTTCATTTAAATAATCAACGTTTGAAAAGCGCAGATGGTTTGTCTCAATTGGAATCAGAACCTGCTTTCAAACGTAGAAACATTAGTTTAGATTTTAGTAAACCAAGTACAGAAAATTCCAATTCAAGATATGGTGTATCTGGAAATGGAGGGAATTTAAGAAGTAACAATTCATTCTTACACGATAACGTAGATTGAGATGACATTTACTGAAAAAATAAATGCGGATATCAAATCTGCAATGTTAGCGAAAGAAAAAGAAAAGTTAGCTGCTCTAAGAGATATTAAGTCTAAACTATTGTTGGAATCAACTTCTGGAAATGGAGAGGTGACTGAAGAAGCTGCTTTAAAAATTATTATGAAGCTTCATAAACAACGTATGGAAACATATACTTTATATATGGAGCAAAATAGAGAGGATTTAGCAAAAGAGGAGCTTGATCAAGCAACAGTGATTGAAGCTTATTTGCCAAAGATGTTGACAGAAGAAGAAGTGCGTTTAGAAGTTCAAAATACTATTTCAGAATTAGGTGTTACTTCACCACAAGAGATTGGTAAGGTAATGGGTGTACTTACTAAAAAGTTAGCAGGTAAAGCGGATGGTAAAATTATTTCTGCTTTGGCCAAAGAAGAACTTTCAAAATAATTATAATTTATAATAATTAGGGGTGTCAAGTATTAAGGCACCCTTTTTTAGTTTAATGATTCAGCGATTATTTTACTCATAAGTTAATTTTTATTGAATTCAAGTGAGCTGTATATTAAAATCATTTAATTCTTATAAAAATTATGAACATTCTTTAATAATTTCTGTTTTAGTATAAAATAGATTTTGAACAGATATTTGTCTTTTGTATTTTTGTAATAACTTAAAAAAGTAATATGGTTAACACAACAGAAAAATTGGCTTACAAAGTTAAAGACCTTACTCTAGCTGATTGGGGTAGAAAAGAAATTACATTAGCTGAGGCTGAAATGCCAGGTTTAATGTCATTGAGAACAGAATATGGAGCTACTAAACCACTTGCTGGAGCTCGTATTGCTGGATGCTTACATATGACAATTCAAACTGCTGTACTTATTGAAACTCTTGTTGATTTAGGTGCTGAAGTTTCTTGGTCTTCATGTAATATTTTTTCAACTCAAGATCATGCTGCTGCTGCTATAGCTGCTGCTGGTATTCCCGTTTTCGCATGGAAAGGAATGAATGAGCAAGAGTTCGATTGGTGTATTGAACAAACATTATTTGCGTTTAAAGGCAACCAACCTTTAAATATGATTTTAGATGATGGTGGTGATTTAACTAATATGGTTTTTGATCGTTTCCCTGAATTGGCGTCAACAATCAAAGGTTTATCTGAAGAGACTACTACTGGTGTTCACAGATTGCACGAGCGTGTAAAAAATGGCACATTATTAGTTCCTGCAATCAATATCAATGATTCTGTTACTAAATCTAAATTTGATAACAAATATGGATGTAAAGAGTCTTTAGTTGATTCTATCCGTAGAGCTACAGACGTAATGATGGCTGGTAAAGTTGCGATTGTTTGTGGTTATGGTGATGTTGGTAAAGGTTCTGCTGCTTCTTTAAAAGGTGCAGGTGCAAGAGTAATTGTTACTGAAATTGATCCTATTTGTGCGCTTCAAGCTGCAATGGATGGATTTGAAGTTAAGAAGTTAAACAATGTTGTTCATTTAGGTGACATCTTGGTTACTACTACAGGTAATAAAGACATTATTGTTGGAGATCATTTCTTAAAAATGAAAGATAAAGCAATCGTTTGTAATATCGGTCACTTTGACAATGAAATTAATGTTGCTTGGTTAAATGAGAATTATGGTCAAACAAAGGTTGAAATTAAGCCACAAGTTGACATGTACCATGTTGATGGAAAAGATATTATATTATTAGCTGAAGGTAGATTAGTAAACTTAGGATGCGCTACTGGTCACCCATCTTTTGTGATGTCGAATTCATTTACAAATCAAACATTGGCTCAAATTGAGTTATGGTTGAATTCTGATAAGTATGAAAAACAAGTATATACTTTACCTAAACATTTAGATGAGAAGGTAGCTCGTTTGCATTTAGCTAAAATCGGTGTTGAATTAGATGAATTAACTCCTGAACAAGCTGCTTACATCGGAGTGACTGTAGAAGGTCCATACAAATCAGATGAATACAGATATTAATCTAGTTTGTTTCAATAAATTTCTTTAGAACCGGCTTAGCGCCGGTTTTTTTGTGACCATTCATTTCTTTTTAGAAGTTGGCAGGTAATTCTATTGTCAAAATTTCTTTGGTGATAGGATGTCTGAATTCTATTCTTCCTGCATGTAAATAAAGTCGATCAGATTTTTTTCCATATAAATCATCTCCAACAATTGGAGTGTTTAATCCTAATTGATGCGCAGCATGCACTCTTAATTGATGCGTTCTACCTGTGATGGGATAAAAATATACTTTTGTACATCCATTTTTGCGACTTACTATTTCCCATTCAGTTTTCGCTGATTTCCCGTGCTCGTAACAAACTAATTGCATTGGTCGATTATCCAAGTCAACTCGTAAAGGTAATTCTATTGTTCCATTAGATTCATCTATTATTCCGTCTAAAATAGCTTCGTATCTTTTTTTGATCGTTTTTTTTAGAAACTGGTGCTGAAGGTGTTATGTACTTCCTTGTTTTTTGCAATAAGCATTAGGCCAGATGTCGACATATCCAAACGATGTACAATGAGTGGTCCTGTTGCGTTTGGATATTTCAGTTTCATTCGACTATAGACTGAGTCTTCGATATTTTTCCCAGGTACTGATAAGAATTCTGCTGGTTTATTAATCACTAATAAATCCTCATCTTCATAAACAATTGAGATTTCTTTATTGATTCCTGGATTTGTAAGCATTGGG
>Ga0172373_10012319_pt1 | contig 10046 bp, 9 predicted proteins | sample Lak10m_2_FD_114546 | JGI IMG/M metagenome (GOLD analysis project Ga0172373, IMG submission 114546) | Freshwater microbial communities from Kabuno Bay, South-Kivu, Congo - kab_092012_10m | ecosystem: Environmental > Aquatic > Freshwater > Lake | place: Democratic Republic of the Congo: South-Kivu...
GGCAGGATGGCGCCAATCGAGAATGCCAGAAACGACGAACTCGCCGCACCGAGGGGTGAACCCAGGTCGTCGGGGTTGAGCCCGAGCTCCTCGCGCGCCAATACGTCCAAGGCCTGCTCGGGCCGGGTGACGAGCGTTCGGGTCATCTCTCGTGCCTTGTCGAGATCCATCCCACGGGCCGCATAAATCAGCGCCAGCTCCTCGGCTTCCTCTTCCGGATACTCGTCGAGCTCTTCTTTCTCTAGGGCGATCTGATACTCATGCATGTCGCGCTGCGAGCGTACGGATACGTACTCGCCGGCCGCCATGGACAGCGCTCCGGCCAGTAGCCCGGCAACGCCAGTCGTCAGCACCATGCGCGGTTCCGCCCCGGCGCCAGCGACACCCATGACTAGGGCCGCGTTCGAGACGAGTCCGTCGTTGACGCCGAAGACGCTGGCTCGAAGGTTACCCCCCGACAGGCCGCGATGACGTTGACCGACTTCGCTCACGGAAGTGGGCATGAGATGGCCGGGCGCTGCAGGGGCGGTGTAGGCCGACACCCCACGCAATTTCATCGCGGCCAGCAGCGCCCGCGAGTTACGCGGCCCGAACCGCGCCACGAGTGAGGCCACGATGCGGGCACGCAAGGCGGGGGAGAACCGATAGTCGCGACCAGGCTGCAGCGCCTGCCACTTCAAGGCCTGCTCTTCAGCCGCGGCACCCAACTGAAGAAACATTTGCCGTTTGACGGGATCCGGCTCGCACGCGGCGACTTTGGAATACAGCCAAGCCGATTCCTTCTCGTGGTACCAACTGTCTAGGGAGTCGCTCACGGACGCGGGTTAACGTTCACGGCCATCGTCGCCGTCGTCGTCTTCCCAGTCATCCTCTTCGTCTTCGTCGTCCCAATCGTCGTCCTCGTCTTCGTCCTCTTCTTCCTCATCCTCGTCTTCATCTTCCGACCAGCCCTCAGGCTCGGCGATGAGTTCGAGGTCGAGCTCGTGCCACTCCTCAACGTCGAGTTCGTCGATTTCACCATCGAGATATTCGATCTCGATGAGTTCCGCATCTTCGTCAACCGAGAGGACGCGAAAAGTCTCCTCGTCGTCGACATTTTCGTACCATTGGCCCTTGACGGGTTCGTTATCTCTGCTCACGGCGCTCACCTCGATGCGGCGTTGGTCGAATCCGCGGCGGATTTTACTGCGACTCTGATCTATAGTGCCAACGAAGTGGACAGCGGCTGATGCCCGGCAAGACTCCCAACACTCCGACCCCCAACCCCCTGCAGCGCGCGCGACGTGTCGTCATCAAGGTGGGTTCGGCCCTGCTCGTCGATGCGGCGAGTGGGCGGCTGAATCGTGCCTGGCTCGAAACGCTGGTGGCCGACGTCGTGCGGCTGCATCGACAGGGCAAGGAAGTGGTGCTGGTGTCCTCGGGTGCCATCGCCCTGGGCCGGCGACATCTTGGTCTACCCAAGGGCCCATTGCGGCTCGAGGAGAGTCAGGCAGCGGCTGCGGTCGGGCAGATCCGTTTGGCACACGCGTACAAGGAGTTGCTCGAGCAGTGGGATCTGCAAGTCGCGCAGGTGTTGCTGACGCTCGAAGACAGCGAGCAGCGTCAGCGGTACCTGAACGCGCGGGCCACCTTGAGTGCGCTGTTGGCGCGTGGCGCCGTGCCCGTCATCAACGAGAACGATACGGTGGCGACGGCCGAAATCCGCTACGGAGACAACGATCGGCTGGCCGCCCGCGTTGCGCAGATGATCAGTGCCGATTGCGTGATCCTGCTCTCCGACATCGACGGCTTGTACACGGCCGATCCGCACCGGGACCCGAACGCGCAGTTCATTCCGTTGGTGCGCGAGATCACGCCGCAGATCGAGGCCATGGGCGGGGAGTCTGCTTCGGACATGGGCCGCGGCGGCATGACGACCAAGATCATCGCAGCGCGCATTGCCGTGGCTGCAGGGTGTCATTTCTGCATTGCGGCCGGTGCGCCCCGTCACCCGGTGCGGCGCATCGAACAAGGCGGTCGCAGTACCTGGTTTCGTCCCTCGGCCTCGCCGGTGGCGGCCCGCAAGCAATGGATTGCCGGCACCTTGAAACCGGCCGGCGTACTGCGCGTCGACGATGGCGCTGCGCGCGCGCTACGCGCGGGCAAGAGTCTGCTCCCTGCGGGCGTGACAGCCGTGCAGGGTCGTTTCGAACGTGGCGATACCGTCAGCGTGCAGAGTAGCGATGGCCGCGAACTCGCGCGGGGCATCGTCGCTTACTCCGACAGTGAGGCGCTGCGCATCATCGGTCGGCGCAGCGAGGAGATCGCCGCCGTGCTGGGGTTCGCAGGGCGTGATGAGCTCGTTCATCGTGACGATCTGGTGCTGTCGTGAGCACGGCTTCGGTCAGCGCAACGCAGGTTGAGCTGCAGCGGCTCATGCGCCGTTTGGGTGAGCAAGCGGTCGCAGCGCAGGCTACGTTGGCGCGCAGCACAGCCGCTTCGCGTGATCAGGCGCTGCGCGCAGCGGCTCGCGCGGTGCGAAAGCAGGCTGCGCAGATTGTGGCCGACAATGCCCGGGACATGGCTGAGGGTGAGCAGAAAGGCTTGTCGGCAGCGATGCTCGATCGGTTGCGCCTTGACGCCCCGCGGCTCGAGGTCATCGCGCGCGGACTCGAGCAGATCGCTGAGTTGCCGGACCCGCTCGACCGGGTGCTCGCGGAGTGGCGCCGTCCGAACGGCTTGTTGATCCGACGCGTTCCGGTACCGCTTGGCGTGATCGGGATCATTTACGAGAGCCGACCGAATGTGACGGCCGACGCCGGTGCGCTGTGTTTGAAGTCGGGCAATGCCGTCATTTTGCGCGGCGGCTCGGAGAGCCTGCGCTCCAGTGCGGCGATCCATGCTGCCCTCGTCGAGGGTTTGCGCGCCGCGCAGTTGCCGGAGGCTGCGATCCAGCTTGTGCCCGTGGCCGATCGCGAGGCCGTCGGTTTGATGCTCTCCGGCATGACCGAGTTCATCGATGTGCTCGTACCGCGCGGCGGCAAAGGCCTTGTGGCTCGGGTGCAGCAGGAGGCCAGGGTGCCGGTGATCGGTCACCTCGATGGCAACTGCCACGTCTACGTCGATCGCGCGGCGGAGGTATCGATGGCAGTGGCCATCGTGCTCAACTCCAAGTTGCGGCGTACCGGAGTGTGCGGCGCCGCCGAGACGCTACTCGTCGATCGAGAAGCGCCGGCGGGTCACCTTTCGGCATTGGTGCAGGCGCTGCTTGATGCGGGCTGCGAAGTGCGCGGCGATGCTGCCGTGCAGGCGGTCGATGCGCGTGTGCACCCGGCGACTGAGGCGGACTGGTCTACGGAATACCTGGACGCCATCATCGCGGTGCGCGTGGTCGATGGGGTCGAAGCAGCGATCGAGCACATCGCTCGCTATGGCTCGGGCCACACCGAATCGATCGTCACACAGGAGGCTGCGACGGCGCGCGTTTTTCTGGAGCGCGTGGACAGTGCGATCGTGCTGCACAACGCGTCGACGCAGTTCGCCGATGGGGGCGAATTCGGTATGGGTGCGGAGATCGGTATCTCCACCGATCGATTCCACGCACGCGGCCCAGTCGGTGTCGAACAACTGACGAGCTACAAATACGTGCTCGAGGGTTCGGGGCAGATCAGGCCGTAGTCGGCCGGCGCAAGCGCTCGGCGCCGCCGCGCAGCGAATACGTCTGCTGCAGGCCTTTTTCTCGTAACGCCCGCGTGGTGTTCAAGCTGCGTCCGCCGCGCGCGCAGACCAGCAGATAGCGGCCTTCAGCGGGCAGGTTGCGACCCTCGAGCAGTTCCTGCATCGGGATGTGCGTGATGCCTGCGTGGGGTAGCGGCGCGCTATCGAGCTCATGTGCGTCGCGAATGTCGATGACGTGAAAACCGGCAGCGAGCGCGCTTTCGAGCGTTTCGAAGTCCACCTCCAGCGCAGCGCTGGAGCGGACTGCCGCGAGTCCCGCGGCGGCGCGCGTGCACGCGCCCACGCACTCGGCTGCGCGGCGGGCCTTGACGCGGGTGGTGGTGAGATCGAGCAGGTTGACGATCAGCAACTCGTTCGTCAGTCGGCCTGGTAGATCAAGCAGGATCTTCAGCACCTCGAGCGCCTGTAGGCTGCCGAGCACCCCGGGTACCGGGCCGAGCACACCGGCTTCGGCGCAGTTGCCAACGACCCCTTCCTGCGTCGCCTGCGGCCAAAGGCAGCGCAGACAAGCCGAACCGCGTGCGGGATCGACGAGCTGCAGCTGGCCCTCGAACTGGTGCACGCTCGCGAGTACGAGTGGTACGCCCAGACTGTGCGCGATGTCGTTGAGCAGGAACTTGCTCGCGAAGTTATCGGTGCAATCGACGAGGACATCGCAGCCTGCGAGCAACTGCGTGGCATTCATCGCATCGAGGCGCTGAGTTTCGGCGCGGACCGCCACCTCAGGGTTGAGTGCGGCAATGCGCGCGGCAGCGAGGGTTGCTTTCGGTGTGCCGCAATCGGCGAGGGCATACCAGGTCTGGCGATGCAGATTGGAGGACTCGAGGCGATCGCTATCGATGATGACGAGCGTGCCCACACCCGCCCCTGCGAGGTATTGCAGCACCGGCACGCCGAGGCCGCCAGCCCCGATGACGCCGACGGTGCTGGCGCGCAGCCGTGCCTGCCCGACGGCACCCACTTCGCGCAGACGCATCTGCCGCGAGTAGTCGGGTTGCGGCCCAGCATGCACGCGATGCGTGTCGTGATGGTGATGCCCGTGATCGTGCGCATGATCATGCGAGTGCCGATGATCCTGCGCATCGCCCGGCATCTGCGCCTCGGTGGTATGCGCAGGCGCGGCCGCGCAGCGCTCGCAGTTCACCCAGCCGGTATCGCCGGTGACGTAGTGTTCCTTTTTCCAAATCGGTACGCGGTGCTTGACCTCGTCGATGATGTAGCGGCAGGCGCGAAATGCCTCGTCGCGATGCCGAGCACTGACGCCGACCCAGACGGCGATGTCGGTCAGCGCGAGCGCGCCGATGCGATGTACGCAACGGGCGTTGTCGACGCCGAACTTGGCACAGGCCTCGGCAATGATGCGCTCGCCTTCACGCACCGCGAGTTCGGCGAAGGCTTCGTATTCGAGGCCGGTGACCTCGCGACCTTCGTTGTGATTACGGACCCAGCCCTCGAACGCAGCATAGCCGCCGCAACGGACATCGACGAGGCTCGCTTGCAGCGCAGGCACGTTCAGCGCTTCGGTGCTGAAACTGAAGCGGGACATGTCCTGACTTAGCCCCCGGCCACGGGCGGAATGAACACCACGGTATCGCCTTCGGCGAGCGGTTGCGCCCAATCGCCGAATTCAGCATTGATCGCGACTTTGAGCATCTCCTGCGGCAAGGTGAACGGATGACGCATCGCCAGCTCCGCGTACAACTGCGCTGGCGTGCGCGCGGCGCTGCGTACGGTTTCAGTGCTGCAGCCTGCCTGCTCGCGAAGCAGGGCGAAGTACTGCACCGTCACGGTGCGTGGGGCGTTTTGGGTGTCGGGTGACAGCGTCTCCATGGCTTGCCAATATTCCTGCGCCGAGTTGATGTTGTCGAGAGCAGACGGCGCGAGCGGTTCGATCAGCTTTGCTTCATGGGTGATCAGAAACTTGCGCGGGCAACGCCCGCCTTCATCGACAAATCGCTGCAGGGCCTGAGCGGCGGTCGGTTCGTAGATGGCACAGAGTGGTTCGGGAAGGCCGTCGTGACTCGATCGGAAGGCCGTCGCCATGCCGGAGCGGTCGCGGTGGGTGAGCAAGTGCATAAGGCTCGCGCGGTCCAGAAATGGCAGATCACAGGCAAGCACCAGCCACGCCGCCTGCGAATGGCGCTGCTGTGCTGCGAGGATACCGTTGATGGGCCCGCCGGGTCCGGCGATATCCACGATCTGCGCGAAGCCTTTGCGCAGCGGCTCGTCGATTTGGTCGGGACGCACCGACACGAAACAACGATCCACCACGCTTTGCAGCAGTTCGAAGCTAGTCGCGAGCTGCGAGCGGCCGTGGTAGGCGAGTGCTGCCTTGTCACGATGCATGCGCGAGCTGCGCCCGCCGGCGAGTACGAGGCCGCAAAGTGTGGGCTCACTCATGCGCGGCGTCCGAAATCGCGCTTGCCGCCACGCTTGGCGAGCAGGCGTACCCGCTCGATGACGATGTCGTGCGAGAGTGCCTTGCACATGTCGTACACGGTCAGCGCCGCGACCGTGGCGCCGGTCAGCGCTTCCATCTCGACTCCCGTGCGGTGCGTCGTTCGCACCGTGCAGCGTATGACGATCAGCCCGGACGCCTGCTGCACGATGTCGAGTTCACAATGATCGATCGGTAACGGATGGCAAAACGGGATGAGCTCATGAGTTCGCTTGACCGCTTGAACCGCGGCGATCACGGCGGTGTCGAACACCGGGCCCTTGCGCGTCCGATGGCCGCTCGCTTTCAAGGCGGTGGCGACAGCGAGTGGCAGACGGACTCGAGCTTCCGCCGTCGCTTCGCGACGCGAAGTCGGCTTGTCGCCGACGTCCACCATGGTGGGGCGGTGTTGTGCATCGAGATGCGTCAACGCGGGCTTTTGACGGCGTGCCGGCATATCAACCTCCGACGTGGAACATCTCGACTTTGGGCGTGTTGTCCAAGCGCTGCTCGGCGCGCGATTCGCTGTAGCGGTCTGTGCGGGCGCGCCAGACGCCACCGAGCAGTTCCTGCAGTTCGGCATCGTTGGCGCCACTGCGCAGCGCCGCGCGCAGATCGGTGCCGCGCGTGGCGAACAGGCACGTGTAGAGCGTGCCGTCCGAGGACAAGCGCGCCCGCGAGCAGTCGCCGCAGAAGGGCTGCGTGACCGAAGAAATGAAACCCACCTCGCCCTGCCCGTCGCAGTACCGATAACGCTCGGCGACTTCGCCGACGTAATTACGATCCACGGGTTCAATCGGCCAGTGCTGGTTGATGCGCCCAGCAAGCTCTGCCGAGGGCAGCACCAGTTCGGGCCGCCAGTCGTTGCGATTGCCGACGTCCATGTACTCGATGAAGCGAACGATGACGCCGCTGCCGCGAAAGTGCTGCAGCAACGGCAGCAGGGTGTGATCGTTGACGCCGCGTTGTACGACGACGTTGATCTTGATGGGTGCTAGCCCCGCACGCTGCGCCGCCGCGATGCCGGCGAGTACGTCCGTGACGCCACCGAAGCCGCCACTCATGCGGGCAAACACCTCGGGGTCCAGGCTATCGAGACTGACCGTGATGCGAGCAAGCCCGGCGGCTTTGAGCTCCGTGGCGTACTTGCCGAGCAGCACGCCATTGGTAGTGAGGGCCACATCGTCGATGCCACGCAGCGTGCTCAGATCGCCGATGAGATCGACAAGATTGGGCCGCAGGAGAGGCTCACCGCCCGTAATGCGCAGCTTGCGTACGCCGAGGCCTGCTGACAGGCGTGCCACGCGCGCGATTTCTTCGAACGAGAGCCGCTCGGCCGACTTCAGGAAGCGGTAGCCGTCGTGGAAGGTGTGCTGCGGCATGCAGTACGGACAGCGAAAGTTGCACCGATCCATCACCGAAATGCGTAAGTCACGCATGGGCCGACCGAGCGTGTCAGTCGTCGTGGCCAGAGCGCCCAGCGGCAGCAGCGTGTGTTCGCGTGTGGTCATGGTGAACGCTTGGCTACCAGCGATGCAGTCGCGTCACAAACCCTTTCGGGTGGGTGTTGGGTCCCGGCGGTAACTCGACCACGCCGTCGGTGCCCACCAGTGCAGCAAAGTCGCCCGAGCCGTTGGTCGGGCAGGGGTGTGCCCAGCTGCGACCCCACTCGTCGAGTTCGAGCCGCACCGGCACGAAGCTCGTCAGGTTGACCTTCACCTCGATCGGGGCGGCGATGGCGATTTTTTCCGCGGCGCGTGAGGTTTCGCCCATGGCGGCGTAGAGCGCCGGGATGACATAACGCGCGAGACACACCAGCGTAGAGACCGGGTTGCCGGGAAGGGCAAACACGGCCGTACCCGAGGGGCCGATACCGAACCACATCGGTTTACCGGGCCGCTGCGAGATTTTGTGGAAGACCTCACGGACACCGAGCTTGGCGAGTGCAGCCGGCACCAGATCGAGCTGGCCCATCGAAACACCGCCCGACAAAACCAGCACGTCATGGGTGTCGAGATAGATGCGCAGGCGACGCTGCAGGACATCCATGTCGTCAGGCAGGTGATCGTCTGCGATGCGTTGGAAGCCGCGTTTGCGCAGCGCTGTCACGATGCCATAGGCGTTAGAGCGCCTGACCTGGTGATCGGCGATGTGCTCGCCCGGCTCAATGAGTTCGTTGCCGGTGGAGACGACGATGATGGTCGGCTGCGCACTCACGCGGATGCGCGGCATACCCGCTCCCGCAGCGACCGCGATCTCGGGCGCGCCGAGCCGCATCCCGGACTGCAGCAGCAGGGTGCCTTGCGTGGTGTCGCTGCCGCGGCGATGAATATTTTGTCCGCGGGCGACTTTCAGGCCCTCGAGCAGGGTCACCTGATCGGCGTTGCGTTGCAGTTGTTCGACGGGAACGACGGCGTCACAGCCCGCCGGCAGCACGGCCCCGGTCATGATTTCGATGGCGTGTTCCGCGCTTTGCAGTTGCAGCGGCGGATCTCCGGCAGCCTGCATCGCCTGCAGTCTGAACGCGCGGCGCCTACGTGCAACGGCGTCGCTGTCGATGGCGATGCCATCCATGGCCACTCGGTCGTAGGGCGGCTGATCGCGCTCGGCGTAGACGTTCTCCCGCAGCACAGCGCCGGTGCACTGCACGAGGGGCAATGACTCGATCGGCAAGCAGGTGAGCTGCTCGCCGATCAGTCGATCGGCTTCACTGGGCGAAATCATGCCGGAAAGTGTATCCCGGTCGACCAAAGAGGTAACCCGCCCTGCGGCGGGTTGCCGTTATTTCTTCGCGTTCTTTTCGCGCCAGACGCGGATCTGCGCGTTGAGCTTGTCAGCCCAGCCCTGCGCATCGTCGACCGCCGCGTTTTGCTTCTGGCCGAGAATCTTCAGGCGCTCCCCCTTCTGCTCTTCGGTGAGCGTGGGGTTGGCGGCGAGCGCCTCGTTGTTTTCGGTTTCGAGGCAGCCCTGGTAAACGGTGATGGCCGCATCGAACGCCTTGACGGCCTTCTGGCTGGCGAGCATCTGCTCCAAGGTGGCGCTGTTGCCATCGGGAATGTTATCCGGTGCCTTCGGGTACGAGCAGGCTGCGTAGCTCGGTACGGCAACAAACGCGGCAACAAGAGCCAGGGAAAGCACGGTCTTCATGTCGAGAGCCCCTCGTGAAATGCTGCGGCGACCATTCGCCGGCGTTTCCTATCTTAAGTGCCCGGCGCCTCCGGTGCTAGACTGCCGCCCACGCGCCCGTAGCTCAGTTGGATAGAGCATCAGGCTTCGAACCTGAGGGTCGGGAGTTCGAATCTCTCCGGGCGCGCCACCTCGATGATCGTCCGATCGGGTATCGTCGCCACATGAAGCGATGGCACAGGGCAGTATGGCTGGTGGCGTGGGTGCTGGCGGCGTGGCCGACCGCGCACTCAGCCGAGCGGGTGTTGCACCGGGTCGGCACGGACGATCCGTCTACCATCGATCCTCACAAGGCCTCGTTCCCCGGCGAGCAGTTGATCATCGTCGATCTGTTCATGAGCCTCACGACCGTGGGCATGAACGGCCGACCCATGCCGGGGGCCGCTGAGTCCTGGACCATCAGCCCCGACGGGCGCGTCTATACCTTCACGCTGCGCGCCAACTCCCGTTGGTCCGATGGCAAGCCGATGACCGCGGAGGATTGGGTGTGGTCCTTCCGGCGCATGCTCGACCCCAAGACGGCTTATCCTCTGGCGTCACGGTTGTTTCCCATCCGCAATGCTCGCGAAGTGGCTATGGGTCGGCAACCACCGACCGCCTTGGGGGTGCGTGCCATGGATGCCCGCACCTTGCGCATGGAACTCGATAACCCGACGCCCTACATTACGGACGTGATGATGACGGCGGCCATGCCGGCGCCGCGCCA
>Ga0172373_10012322_pt1 | contig 10043 bp, 7 predicted proteins | sample Lak10m_2_FD_114546 | JGI IMG/M metagenome (GOLD analysis project Ga0172373, IMG submission 114546) | Freshwater microbial communities from Kabuno Bay, South-Kivu, Congo - kab_092012_10m | ecosystem: Environmental > Aquatic > Freshwater > Lake | place: Democratic Republic of the Congo: South-Kivu...
ATATCGCCTTGCTCCAGGGCGACCACAAAGCCGCCATGAAGGAATACCTAAAAGGCGCGCCCAATTCACCGGCGCACTGGTATCAGGCAGCATTGATTGCGTTTCGGGAGGGGGACTATATGGCGGCCTGCACTTACCTGCGGCGGGGCATTGCCGCGAACCCCTACATTGCAGAGGGGTTGACCGGGCGCACGGTGCTGTCAGAACACCTGTACTGGCACGCCAGCAATGTGCATGGCCCTGAATGGGCGGTTGACTATCTCGACTCCGCCGCCTGTGACTGGACGCCGGAGGAGATCGACTTTGTCGACTGGGTGTTCAACGCATCGCCCGTGCTGAAGGAGCGCGCCGAGATGATGGCGCTACATGAGGGGATGACTTACGAGCGAGACGCTGAAAAGCGTGCGCCCTACGCACAGCGATCATTGGATTTCATTGACCGCATCACCCACACGCTTTCCAAGAAGATGGTGCGAATGATCAAGAACCGCTGGGGCGATGAGATCTGGCCTTGGGATCGAGAGGGCTTCCAGCGGCCGAAAGCACCACCGCAAAGCACAGAACGTCAGCGATAACCATCCGGGTTCATCGACTGCCAGCGCCAGGCATCGCGCATCATTTCGTCCAGGCCGCGCCGCGCTTTCCAGCCAAGCTCGCGTTCAGCCCTGGCCGGGTCGGCGTAGCAGGTAGCAATGTCGCCAGGGCGACGCGCTGCCAAGCGATACGGCACGGACTTGCCGCTGGCCAATTCGAAGGCGCACACCATCTCAAGTACGCTGTAACCTTGACCCGTGCCCAGGTTCCACACATGCGCACCGCTGCGGGCTTTCAGGGCTTCGAGGGCAAGCAGATGACCTTCGGCCAAGTCCACCACGTGAATGTAGTCGCGCACACCAGTGCCATCGGAGGTGGGGTAGTCGTTGCCAAACACAGCCAACTCAGGCAACTTACCTATCGCCACTTGGGCAATATAAGGCAACAGGTTGTTGGGGATGCCATTAGGGTCTTCGCCAATCAAACCACTTTCGTGTGCACCCACCGGGTTGAAATAGCGCAAGATGGCGATGGACCAACGTGGATCGGCAATGACCAAATCACGCAGCATGTCTTCCACCATGAGCTTGCTGCGTCCATAAGGGTTGGTGGGCAGGCCGACCGGGCACGCTTCAGATATAGGCATCTGCGCCGGCTCACCATAAACGGTTGCTGACGAACTGAACACAAATTTGAAAACGCTTGACTCAGCCATCACCTGAAGAAGCACTTGGCTACCATGAACATTGTTGTCGTAGTAACGAAGGGGGTGAGACACACTCTCCCCTACAGCCTTCAGACCAGCAAAATGCAAAACAGCATCAATCGAATGTTCAGCAAAGATACGTTGCAAGAGAGCACCGTTTCGAACATCACCCTGGATAAATGTCGGCGTGTATCCGACCATTTGCTCAACACGTCTCAGTGACTCAACAGAGCTATTGCACAGGTTGTCGAGTACCACCACCTTGTAGCCAGCTTTAAGGAGCGCCAAAGTAGTATGCGAACCGATATAACCGGCGCCGCCAGTGACTAGAATTCCAGAATTCATGTTAAATCAATCCAATCGATCAAAATTTCTGTTCGCAGCAACGTCAGAAATGACTTCCATGTAACACTTAATCACCACACGCTCATCAAATTCAGCCTCAACTTTCTTACGCCCCTTCGCCCCCATTGCCTGCCGCTCAACTGGGGAGAGACTCAGAATCTTCATCAACTTGTTAGCAAGATCCTCCGCATCCCTCGTTCGACAAAGAAAACCATTCACCCCATCCTCCACTACATCGCGGCACCCAACCGTATCGGTTGCAACAATCGGGCGCCCCATTGCTGAAGCTTCCAACAAAGTTCGAGGGATACCCTCGCGGTATGAGGGCAGGACTACGCAGTCTGACCATGTGACAGCCTGACGAACGTCATCTGTAACGCCGAGATAGTTCACAACTCCCTCCTTAACCCACTCGTCCATTTGGACGCGTGAAATAGCTGAGGGGTTTTTCACATCTAAAAAACCAAGCAGGCCGAGTTCAGTGGAGGGAAAGTGCTTTCGCACTTCACGGGCAGCGTCAACATATTCTCCTATACCCTTATCCCAAAGCATCCGAGCCATCAATAAAAAACGGAAAGACCGTTGAGAACGACTAGCACAATGGTCATTCAAAGTGCCATCCTGTTCCAATGAATTGAAGTGCTCCACATCCACACCCTCACTTGGCAACTTCGCCATGGAATTGCTGGGAGAAAGTTTTCTGGAAAGAAAAACCTGCATATCATCTTCGTTCAAGAAGAATACTTTCTTTGCATGGGATTGAGAAAACCTGTAGAGCCACTCGACCAATTTAGTCAGTAAGTTTTCACGCAAGAACACAGTACCAAGACCAGTTATCACACTGACCGAGGGAATTCTCATCCAGCGAGCAGCAATACTAGCGTAAATGACAGGCTTGATAGTGTATGAAATCACGAGCTCAGGCTTTTCTTTTTGAAGTAATCTAATGAAATCAAAAAGCAAGCGAAGATCTTTTACAGGATGGGTACCCTTATTGTCCATCGGCATACCCAGAAAGCGCACACCGAGTGCAGTGATCCTTACAGCATGCTCGTCATTGGGAGCAACAGCAACCACAGTGTGACCCGCAGCTAATAGACTACGCATTAATCCAGCGCGAAAATTAATCAATCCCCATGCGTTATTTCCGATCAATACGATTTTCATTCTTCAGCCTTGGAGAACAAAATCAAAAAAACTATATACATGCAAGCAATGTTTTCCGTACAAATAAATTTATACACCGAACCATGCCCTTCTATACCTAGCCACCATCTCGCCAATACTGAAATTATCAACAATACGTTGACGAGCAGCGTGGCATCGCAAAGCCCACTCGGAATTGCTTCGTTGATTAAAGGCCGATTCGATGGCCTCTGCAAGATCTTGTGGATTACGAGGAGAAACAACCCAACTGGTCTCGCCGACTATCAAAGAAGCATCCCCCACATCAGTTGTGACACAAGGCGTACCGCAGGCCATTGCTTCTGCAATAACATTAGGGAAGGCCTCTGCGGAAGAAGAAAGTACATGAACATCCAGCGCATTCATGACGTCCGGAATATCAGAGCGTTGTCCAAGTAGGCGCACATGTTCGCCGAGTTGATGTGATGCAATGTAATTTGAAAGAATTGCATTTTCTGGCACCAGATCTTTTCCAACTAGAACACACACAAAAGGTATTCCTCTATTCCGAAGCATGCCAAGAGCATCAATGAGGTTGAAGTGATCCTTGTGAGGGTCGAATCGACTGACCATGCCAATGAGGAATGTATCGTCTTCCAAATTCCAAGCTGAACGCAAACGCTCGCGCGCATTCAGGTCAGGGATGAACCGAGATAAATCATAACCATTCGGAATCACAACCATTTTTTTTGCTGAATAACCCAGCGCCACATGAACATCACGTGACTTTTCAGCACAGCAAACAATGACGTGCGGCACCCAACGTGAAAGATAGGAATTAATACGAGAGACCCAGATCGTACTTTTGGTCGACTTTCCCGGCTCAAGTGTAGTGTTATGGATTCCCCAGCACACACGGGGCACACCTGCAAGTCGAGCAAATACGCCGCCTAAGAAGTCACTGTGGTACATCCAAGTTTGCACAACGTCAGGTCGCAGAGTTCGCAATAAAGACCACAATCTTGCAAGACCGCAAATAGTGACTCGGCCTTTGGGCATGTTCAGGCAATGTACTTTCACCCCGGCTGTCTCAAGCAAAGGACCATATTTACCCTCATCTCTTAAAGACAAAACCACATTATTATGCTGGGAACCGTAAGCGCAAAGCCGATAGAGAACCGCTTCGGCACCACCATCATCAAGCGAAGTGATGATATGTATGATCCGTTTAATTTGTGTCACGAGAAAAAACCAATCCCAGGTTGCCCAGCTCGTGCTAACCACTGAAATCCACCCGCCCCAAGCACCAGAATCAGAAATGTGGCGCGACGCCATTGCGTCAGAGCCAGTCCAGCAATTAATACAAAGATTAGTCCACTTTCAAAAATACGACCTGCCACCTCGATAAACCAATACGTACCGAGGTAAATAAGAATAATACCAGTTTCAAAAGAAAATCTTCTCAAAAACAATCGCCCCTCAGAAATCCAGACCAGCGCCACTCCACCCCAAAGAGCAAACCCAAATCCACTAATTTCAGATGGTGTAAAACTATATTCATCTGCTTGACGTGCACCGAGAGCCGACGCTAGCCATTCAAGCCCGAGCCCCATAACAACGCCTAAAATTAAAAATGCAAGCAAACGAATATCAAACGAAAAACGGAGATTCTGCATTAACTTATTTGCAATAAATAAAAAAAGTATAAATAAAAAGGAGGAGTGTATGAAAGGCGTTAAAATGAGCCAGAACCATTTTTTATAATAGCCGACAGAATACCAACCCAATAAAAAAACAGCTATTGCCAACCCTTGACGAAGATGGATCAGATTATTCTTGATCACAATTGGCAAAAGCAAAAAAAATAAGAGTAAAAAAAGATGCCTGGAGTTTTTAATAAGAACCAACCAAGCTGTTAAAAGAGCAGATACAAAGATAATTGATCGAACGGCCGTATCCGGATCGAGATACAAACCAAGAACTGAATTTATCAAGAGCCACACGGGCTCATTAGCCAGAGTAGGACCAATCCCTTGCTGTAGGTTTTGAGCAAGCAAAAATATTGAATTCTCAGCATATGCAAGATAATTATCAAAGTCTCTGAACTGATTTCCAGGAATCTGCGAAAGCGTTGCACCATAGATTATCGAAAGAACCACGATAATAAACGAATTCCTGACATAGGAAGATCGCGAAACTATCGAAGACGAGCAGGCAGGATTTTGGTTTTTTATTGAATCTATTGGATGGATTTTCATATTATTCACAACACCCTCGTTTGTAACAGTTGCAAATAACCTTTTATAGATAATTCAAATCCGAACGCGGAAGCCCGTGTTTCCATTTGAGGGCGTTTGCTAACATCCACAGTATTCTTTACAGCCTCTGCCAACGCACAAACATCGCCAACGGGAACCAAACGCCCCCATTTGCCATTCTCTAGAATTTCTTTCGGCCCACTGGGGCAATCAGTTGAAATAACAGGTGCGCCACAAATAATTGCCTCTATTAGTACTGAAGGTAGACCCTCCCATTTGGATGAAAGTACAAACGCCCTACAATGACCAATGTAGGTATATGGGTTATCAACGAAACCCGGCAAGCTTACATCGTCATTTGAAAGCCCAAGTTCTTTAATCAAGGTTTCCAACTTTGTCCGATCTTGACCTTCACCTAATATCATCAAACGTGCAGCTGTTGATTTTCGCAGCACAGCAAATGCGCGGATAAGCGTCGAAAAGTCCTTCGCTTCAGTTAATCGGCCTATTCCAAGAATGACAGGTGGCTCGCCCTCTGCAAACCACGGGTGCTCAATTGGCTCACTAGCACGTTTACGAATACCCTCGATGTCAAACGGGTTGTAAATAGTAGTAATCGATTTTCGGTCAATACGTGCGAAGGTTGCCAGCGAGTCCGCAACACCGTTCGAAACCGCTACGATGGCATCTGCTTGGGGATATAGCCAGTGCATTAGCTCATAGACAATTTTGGAACGTAACGTCCGATTATTTGCCGCTTCAATACTTGGGGTATTGTGCTCAACAAGAATCAAGCGTATCCCGCTGCGGGAGAGCATTCGTGCGATGACGGCTGCTACATTGGCGTGGTTCATGGCGGCAATCATGGCGTCCGGACGCTCTTGGCGCAGGTAGCGCACCAACCCCAAAATGCTACGGCTAACACGCCCAGCTTTAAGATCAATGATGCGTATGCCTGGGTCAACATCGCTGATAAAGGTGCCAACCGCCTCGGCAAGCACGATATCAACCTTGAAGCCTTCTGTCACAATGGTGTTGGCCAATGTGACCGTGACACGTTCGGCACCGCCACCACCCAGTGACGGTAGGTAAAACGCGATACGCCTTTGGGCCGCTTTAGACTCTGTCATGCTCAGCAGAGCTCCTTAGCCATGCTTGGAACATCAGTACATCCCAAAGAAGATATTGCCAGTCCATGCGGCCATCTTGATGCTCGACCCATTTTTCCTTGATCGCTGCAGCGTTGAGAATACCGTCATTGTTCATCTTTACTGGGTCAAGCAGATCGGCGGCCCAATCCTTGAGGGGCCCGCGCAACCACTTGTCGATTGGGACACCAAACCCCATTTTGGGACGATCAATAAGCTTTCGCGGAACATAGCGATAGAGCAACTCTCGCAAGACGCTTTTTTGATTAGCTCCCCCAGTCTTCAGCGACTGTGGCAAGCCCCAGGCCCATTCCACTATACGATGGTCGAGCAAGGGAACGCGCGTTTCAAGAGAAACGGCCATTGCGGCTCGATCCACCTTGGTAAGCACATCGTCCGGCAGATAAGTCAGGCTGTCATACAACATAGCCCAATCGACCGGGTCATTGAAATTATGCAAATTGAGCTGGCTGTTTCCCCAATAGCTGGCTTCATGATGGCTCAAAACCACATTGTCCATCGGAAGCCAATGGCTATTCAGCCCACGGAAGAGTTCAACATTATCCCTGGCACTCAGCATCAAAGTCCGCAGTCCACGCCCTCGCGAAGACATCAAGTTGCGGATGATCGGGATGTTGACCCCATGTGCAGCTAATTGGCGAAGATGGCTTGGAACCTTTGAGAGCCGGTTATTCCAATGACGAAAATTGCTGTAGCGCGAATACCCACCAAAAAGCTCATCACCGCCATCGCCACTCAGTGAAACGGTAACGTGCTGTCGCGCCAACTTCGAAACAAGATAGGTGGGTATTTGGGAGGAGTCTCCCAAAGGTTCATCATAAAGACTGGGCAATAGGGGCACAACACTTAGGGCATCATTCGGCGTTACGTAAAACTCGGTGTGATCAGTGCCCAGGTGCTTGGCGACCGCTTTAGCGTGCTCAGCTTCGTTATATGCATCATCCTCGAATCCAATGCTAAACGTTTTAATTGGCATGCTGGATTGAGACTGCATCAGTGCAACAACAGCAGAGGAGTCGACACCACCTGACAAAAATGCACCCAAAGGAACATCGGCTACCATCTGGTCACGGATCGATCTGCGAAGCATAAAATCGAGTTCATCTACGGCCGTGTTCAGGTCCAAATTTGATTTGGATTGATACGATTTTGAGATTTCCTTCTCAAGGGACCAATATGCCTTACTGGCGACCAGGCATTTATCATCTGAATTGATAACAACATAATGACCAGGCTGGAGCTTATAAATACCAGAATAAATTGAATGAGGGGCTGGGACATAACCGTGACGAAAGAAAATAGGCAACACATCTCGATTCAAATCCGCCAGAAAAGCAGGATGCTTCCTAATTGCCTTCAACTCTGAACCGAAAAGAAACGTTTCGCCTTGCCAACCGAAATATAAAGGCTTCTCACCCATCCGATCACGTGCAAGTACAAGATGTTGCTGCTGCTTGTCCCAAAGCACTAAAGCAAACATACCAACAAGTTGCTGAAGGGTCTTTTCAACACCCCAGGCGTCCACCGCAGCCAAAATAGTTTCTGTATCCGAATGGCCACGCCATGAAACAACTCGTCCAGCTCGCATCAAGTCATTTCGTATATTCTTGTGATTATAAATTTCGCCATTGAAGACGATTACAAATCGTTGAGTTGAAGAGTGCATTGGCTGATGCCCCGCCGGGCTTAAGTCAATAATCGATAAACGCCGATGCGCAAGTGCCAAGCCTACATTCGAGTCAAACCAAACGCCTACATCATCGGGGCCACGATGCTTTATCGACTCTGCAAGAAACCTAACATCCTCGAGTGGCATTAAATTATTACTTTGCCAAAATCCAACCAAGCCACACATTATTTAAACTCCTAAAGAAAGATTATTCTTTCGGCTGGATGTTAGATCCACAATCAGACTCTCCCACTCGCTGGAAATGGACTGCATGGAGTACTTTTCGACTACATTTTTTGCCGCATTACCTAATCGCATTCGAAGTTCGTGATCATTCATTAATTTAACAAGCCCATCAACCATTGCTGCATGACTGCCGTTAGTGACAAGCATCCCATTAAGATCGTTTACTATCAGCTCGCTCGGCCCAGTGTCACAATCTGTTGATATACAAGGCAATCCATGAGCCATTGCTTCAAGCAATGTATTTGGAAACCCCTCAAAATGTGAACTCATAACATAGGCGCTTGCTTTACTGTACCAGTCACCTACATTTCCAACCGAACCGGCCAGAAAAATTTTTTCAGCAATAACTCTTTCAGAGATTTGCTTAACTAAACTATCACGCAAGCTACCACCGCCAACAATTACTAAAATCCAATCTCTGTTAACTTTTACGGCCTCGGCAAAAGCATCTACAAGACGATGAAAACCTTTTTGAGGTTCAAGTCGTCCTACAGCAAGCAAGACTTTCTTATCCGTACCAATTCTTGACAAGAAAACATCCGGATCGACAAATGGCTCAGAACGGCCAAGCGGCATCAAAATTGGATTGGGTATTTTTTTTATTATCGGCGAAGGCGCGTTTTCAGAAAGCCAAGAAATTATTTTTTCAGTCTGAGCCACCATCGCATCTAGATAGGGATAAGTTGCGCGCCTCAATGCAGACCATAATTTTCCAAGGGGTAGAAGTGGGGGGTAGTTGCGCTCCGATCCAATGATCGGAATATTCATACCAATAGCTGAAATTGGCAACAACACGTTTTCTACCGTCATCATTGAAATGACTATATCGGGCCTCTTGGACTTCAGTATACCCCTGTACATATAAATTCGTTTGATATTGTTAATTACCGCAGAAACGATACTATTGCTATCTCGACTCAATTCGATAGATTGTCGCCGTACTGCCTTGTTTAAAACATAGAAGTCGGCTGATATCGGCGCTTGAGTTACAATGGTTACATCCCATCCCTTTTCAGCCCAGTAGTTCGCAAGCAAAGATGTCACTCTTTCAGCGCCACCCGATTTGAGGGAATATATAAAAAAGATAATTTTGAAATTATTTTCCATTACAACCTGCTGATTCGTATATTGTATCGACCCAGAGCTTCAAGACCTGCTCTTCAGAATACTTATAGACAATTTTTGCAGCGTTATTAGCGAGCTTCTCAAGCAGTCTGCTGTCGTCCATTAGTCTCTTAAGTGCTATCGTTAAATCGGGTATGGACTCTGGCGGTACTAATAGACCATTCACTTCATGTTCAATCAGAGCAGACGGCCCCGAAAGACAGTCAAAGCTTACGACTGCCATTCCTAACGACATTGCTTCAGCAAGTGCATTTGGAAAACCTTCATAGCGTGAGGATAAAACGAATACAGAGGCCTCTAGCATCAATGATGTAATATTGTTAACACTCCCCATTAAAGATATTCGAGACTCTAGCTCATTTGAAATAATCAACTCTTCTAAAAATTGACGCTCTTCTCCATCACCATAAATCTCCAAAGACCAGTCAGGATATGCGTCTGATATTTTCGAAAATGCAGCGATCAAGAGATCGAATCCCTTCTGTTTATTTAACCTTCCAGCAGCTATGATTTTTTTCTGACGTGGTCGACTGGCATCAAATTTATAGTTAGGCACACCATTAGGTATTATCTTTTTCTTTTCAGTTGGCAAGTAGCCAAAGTAATCTGCAGCCTCTTTTGTAACAGCAACGAGTTTCGACGCGTGCGGATAATATAATCTCCTCAATAAAGACCATTTTTTTCCAATTTTATGAAGCCCAGGAAAGATACGCTCAGAAACAATTACTGGCACCCCCGTACCCTTCATTGCGATCAGTACAGAGACGTTGGTAGTATCGATAAAACTGAGGACAAGATCTGGATTAGTGGAAAGCAAAGCCCGTCTGATCAATCCATATTTTTTTACCTGGCACTGAAGATCAAAC
>Ga0172373_10012324_pt1 | contig 10042 bp, 4 predicted proteins | sample Lak10m_2_FD_114546 | JGI IMG/M metagenome (GOLD analysis project Ga0172373, IMG submission 114546) | Freshwater microbial communities from Kabuno Bay, South-Kivu, Congo - kab_092012_10m | ecosystem: Environmental > Aquatic > Freshwater > Lake | place: Democratic Republic of the Congo: South-Kivu...
CTCAAAGCTGGCAGGACAGTATGTACACTCATTTCACCGGTACAGTGGTTTTTGCTGATGCGTGTGCCGGGGCGTGTAATTGTGCTACAACCCTCCAAATTCGCGATACCTTGACCTACGCCAGTTGTACGGAGGTAATCAACAAGGGGGTCTGGGCCACGTTGGAACGCATGTTTACCGGAACGGACTGCCATGGAAATACAAGCACCTTTGTACAGCGGATGTACTTCGTTCGTCCGCCATTAGATCCCGACTACTATCGGAATACCGGGGTTCGGGAGCTCGTTATGGAACAGGCATCCTGTCAAAGTCCGAATCCGGAGGATATGCTCCGTTGGTTTAAAGAGCGGTACTACCTGCTGGATCAACCCGGTTTTTGCCAGCCTGCCAAAAAGGTAGCGCTGTTTCGGGAGGCGGTGTTGGCAGGCAATGCAGGCAGCGTCTTAGACTGCGGGTACAGCTATTCCATTTTAATCCTGAATAACCAGGAGATATGTACGAATGGAAGAAAGCTGGAGATAACGGTACAAGCGAAAGATTTGTGCACCGGCAGAACCATGTCGATGGATACCTTTGATTTGGTGGCGCGGGACGTCGTACCTCCGGTTATTTCGCTTTCCTACAAGACAGTGAATTTGTCCACGCGCCCCGACGGATGTGAGACGTCTTTTGGAATTGACCAGATTGGGCTGGAACGTTATTTTGGGATTCGGGTGAGCGACAACTGTATCCCCAATCCAACCGTCTCGGTGAGTATTTATTATTTTGGACCGCTCTACGTCAACGGGGTGCCTACAGGGGCCAATGCATGGCGGCTGGCTGATTATCCCAGAATTTTGGTGAAGGGGTTGGATGGAAAAGATTATCTGACAGCTTCTAAGGTGCGCACAGGAAAGCATCGGTTGGTTATCGACGCTCAAGACGATTGTCTGAATAAAAGCAGTAGCGCATTCGAGTTTGAAGTGCTGGATCAGATTGCTCCGACAATGAAATGTGCGGATCGGTTTACGGGGCTGTTGCGCGTGGTGAATAAACAGAGCTACTTGAAAATAAGCAAGGCGGAAATAGATAAGGGAGTCAGCGACAACTGCGGCCTGTCGTGGATTCGGGTGCGGCGTCCCTATAATCCGGCCAGTTTGCGTGAATTTATAGAGGCAGGATACGATAGCAACCGCGATGGATTGATAAACCAGTTGGATGGGAAAGACTGGAATGGCGACGGGGATTTGGACGATTATGGGGAGCGCTTTGTCCTGGACATCAAAACGGGCAAGTACCTCACGCCGTTGCTGGATTATGTTGAATTTTTCTGTCCAGATGCAGGGAGTTCTTTCCAGGTGGAGCTTTGGGCGCAGGATTTTTCGGGCAACCTCGCCAGTTGTGCTGTGACGATACAAATAGAGGATGTCTTGGATCCGGTTTGGGCTCTTCCATCCCCCCGGGCATTGTCATGCACGGATAGCAGCCTGATGGCGGTCTTAGGGCAGTCTCAAACCTATACGGATACCTCCTGGCAGTATAAGCGGATTGTAGAGTTCCTAGGCGGGGATATTTTAATTAGCGGAGGATTGGAATGTGGGAGTCATTCGACGCGGATAGAGGTAAGGCAGGAACTGGACTGTGGCGCAGGTCGGGTAGGGCTTACCTGGATAATCGTCAAGCAGTCGGGGGGGAAGATGTTGCTTCGCAAAACGGAGACCATTTATCTGCCCGTAGCAAAAGTAATTGGATACGATTTGATATTTCCGGCAGATACCCAGGTGTACTCCTGCGATAACATTCCACCCGCGTTAGTGCAAACCAGGATAAGTGGGTGTGCCATTTTAGGTACCTATGAACACCGCAGCCTTCGGCCGTTCTCCACTGCCCTGAATTCCTGTTATACCATAGAGCGCAAGGTCATTGTCATCAACTGGTGTGCGTATTCGGAATCTTGTGGCGAGCCGCAATTCTGGGCGGTAGAAATTCCTCGTTCATCCGGCGCAGGAGCCCGCGTGTTGGTTAGGGACCTAGCCCCGGCAGATGGGGTGGAAGAAATGTATCTGGATGCCAACAAAAATGGGGTAGCGGAGGCTTCGGAGTGGGTCAGGAACCCGACCTATGTCTCCGGAAATGGGCCATGCTCTAAAGCGAAAGGAGGGCAAATTTCCTGGAGTTACACGCAGCATATCCAGGTGGTGGATACCGTTGCTCCCGTGGTGCACGTCGTTCAGGAGTTGCCGGACCGGCCGGCAAAAGGGGCTTGTAAAGGCTCTATTCAGTTGCGTGTTTCGCTGGAAGATGACTGTCTGGACTTGGCAGATACTACCCAGGCCGTGGAGCTTTGGACGCGATTGTTGCTGGATTCAGTATGGATTGTTCCAGACACGAGTGCTTATCCCGGAGGCCGTCGCCTGCTGGCCGACTTTGTGCAGAGTGTGGAAATAAGCCGGCTTGGATGGCAGTCGTGGAGTATTCGGGGAGATTTTCCGGAGGGCGTTCATCAGTTGGAACTCCATGCGGTAGATCCTTGTGGGAATCGCTCCCGCCCCTTCATGTACACGGTGCGAATACAGGACAGTGCTATTCCAACTCCGGTATGTAAGGATTTGATGACGGTCGAAATAGCCACTTTTGATCAGAATGGGGATGGTATCGTAGATATAGGAAAAGGGTTCATTCGCGCCGATGCGTTTGTGGCTGCACCCATCTTCGATTGCAATGGGCAAGGGCAGGCAGACTCTACCGGGATGCGGCAAATTTTGACATACAGCATTCACCGCAATGGAAGTTTACCTGCCATGGATCAAGACAGTTTATGGTTTACCTGTGCGGATGCCTGGAATTATGTTCCGGTTGAAATTTATGCATGGGATCAGCGGGGAAACAAAAGTGCGTGTTACAGCTATGTGCTGGTGAGCGATGCCGCTGGAAATTGCCAGCAACTCAGTGCTAGCTTAGGGGGACAAATAAAAACCGAAAAAAATGTGCCGATAGAAGCCGCTGAGCTTCGCCTGACGGGTGGATTTGCGGGCACGCAGCTTACGGGTAAAGAGGGTAAATATACGTTTCCGACCCTGAGCAAGGCCAGCGGGTACACGTTGTCGGCCTTTAAGGATAAAGACTACCTGAATGGCGTCAGCACCCTGGATCTCATCCTTATCCAGCAACATATCCTGGGCGACCGTCTATTGCAAAGTCCGTATCAATACATTGCAGCGGATATCAACAACTCCGCGAGTATTACCATTCTCGATATGATTTGGCTACGGCGGGCGATATTGAACCAGGTAACCGGCTTTCCATCCAACCTGAGCTGGCGTTTTGTTCCGGCTTCCTATTCATTCTCCAATGTGCGCAACCCTTGGTTGCCTATGTTTCCAGAAGCCCTTTCCTATGGGTCGCTACCGCAAAATGTGGGCAATGCTGATTTTATCGGCGTTAAAATAGGGGACTTGAATGGCGACGTAGCGGCCAACAGCACCGTCATACGGTCGGAGATGGAATCGCAGGTACAGGAGTTACGGGTGGTGGAATATCCGACGGTATCCGAAACGGTGCAGCGTTGGGAATTTAGTTTGAATGAGGTATCCCGGCTAAGCGGCTGCCAGTTTGCGCTGCGATTGGATACTACTCATTTTCGTATAGTAGATTGGGAAGAAGGAGGAGCGAATGCGGAGGAATGGGCTTATGACGACGGTGTCTTGCGTTGTAGCTGGGTTCGACCTCAGGGCATGCCGGAAAATATGGACCCTTTATTTAGCTTATACGTACAGCGTCAATCGGCTGCCCCCTTGGCGGATATCGTGCAACTGGAGCCCCGGCAGCTTGCGGCGGAGGCCTATCCCTCCATCTGGGAGAAGGTTCCGATTCGCCTTCATTTTCCATCCGAGGAGAAGGAGCATCAGCGAGCGGTTTTGTTCCAGAATATTCCCAATCCATTCAGTGCATCAACCACCATTGCCTTTTGGTTGCCGGAAGCACAGGTAGCTCAGTTGGAAATCTTTTCCGTTGATGGAAAGCGCCTTTGGCAGCGCAGCGGGTTATTTGGAGCAGGTCAACATGAAATTAGCATAGAAAAAACAGCCTTGGAAGCGCGGGGAGTGCTATTTTACACGCTCAAAACGGCTGACTCGGTCGCCTCAAAAAAAATGTTGCTGCTGGAATAGGTGCTGAATACCACAGCGGGCCTATGCCAGGTATATGGGCAATAGGTGGAGGAAGGATGCGTTGAAGGGGCGGGAATGGCTCGTGAAATAGCCGGTATCAAGGAAAAAGTATGTTTGAATTTTTTATTGCAAATAAAGTAATTCGCTCTGGGGAGCAATCTTTTGCGCGGCTGATTATTCGCATAGCGGTCGTTGCGGTAGCTATCAGCATGGCCGTCATGATTTGTGCAGTGGCACTGATTGCCGGGTTCAAAAAAGAAATCAGCGGGAAAATTTTTGGCTTTTGGGGGCATATCCATATTTCAGATACGGAGTTGTATCAATCAATCCTCGAAATTCAGCCTATTTCCCGGGATCAGCCCTTTTACCCTTCGCTAGATACCATTCGGTCGATATCATTTCCGGGAACGAAGCATTTTGCCGGGTTTGAATGGCCCGGAATGGTGCATACCTACGGTGGAATCAGGCATATCCAGGCATTTACCCTGAAGCCGGGAATTATTAAGTCCGAGAATGAAATGGAAGGCATTATCCTAAAGGGGGTGGGTGCTGATTTCGACTGGGAGTTTCTAACGAGCTATCTTCAGGAAGGGAAGCCATTGACCTTCCATAAGACCGAAGCAGGCGATGGGATTTTGATTTCGAGGCAAACAGCAGACCGGCTAAACGTTGCGGTAGGGGATCGCTTTCGGGTGCATTTTGTGGAAAAAGGCAATCAAATTAAGCGCAGCTTTACGGTCACCGGTATATTCAAGACCGGTTTGGAGGAGTATGACAGTAAGTTTGCGCTCGTGGATATCCGAAAAATTCAACAGCTATTGGGATGGGATGAGAGCCAGGTAGGTGGATTTGAGGTATTTATTGATGATATCCGGGATTTGGATGCTTTCAGCGAGTATATCTATTATCGCATCCTGCCGCCCCAACTCTACGCGGAAAGTATCCGCCAAAAATTGCCCCAAATATTTGAGTGGCTGGCTCTGCAGGATATCAATGAAGTCGTCATCCTCGCTTTAATGACGATAGTTGCTATCATCAACATGGTCACTGCGTTGCTGATTCTTATCCTGGAGCGCACCTATATGATTGGAACGCTCAAAAGTCTGGGAGCCGGCAACTGGAGTATTCGGAAGATTTTTCTCATTTATGCGGCTCATATTACCGCTAAAGGGTTGATATGGGGTAACGGATTGGGTATTTTTCTCATTTTATTGCAAAAGTATTTTCACCTTATCCGCTTGTCGGAAGAAAACTACTATTTGTCCTACGCCCCCGTGCACCTCCCTGCGCTCCAGTTGATCTTGTTAAATTTAGGGGCACTTGGAATTATTCTGCTGTTCCTTATTGTTCCTTCGTACCTTGTGACACGTATTACGCCCATAAAAGCTATCCGCTTCAGTTAGGGGAAGGGCAGTGCAGCCTTTCTGACAATGGAACTCATTTTTTATTGAAGAACTACCTTTGGTCGTTTGTGGAAAATAGCACCGCATGGTTCGGTATTATGCAAAAACCGCTGGCAAACTGGAAGAGCTGGACCAACCGCAACCCGGCTGTTGGGTGAATATTTCCCCACCTTACAATCTGGAAGAACTGGAGGAGGCCGCTATTCAACTGGAGGTACCCCTCGATTTTATTACCGACTCCCTCGACGTCGATGAGCGTTCGCGTTATGAAACGGAGGATGAGGTGCGCCTCATTCTCGTAAGCAGTGCCGTGGTCAATGAGGCAGAGGATGAAGACGACGCCCTATACAAAACCGTACCCATTGGAATCATCCTCACACCGGAAGTAATCATCACGGTTACCTCTATGGTGAATCCAATGCTCCAGCGATTCCTCGATAACAAAGTCAAAAATTTTGACCCGGCTAATGAATCGCAGTTTATCCTTCAAATAATGGAGCAGAACGTGTACCGCTTCCTGAGCTTTTTGAAGAAACTCGATTTACAGCGGAATCTGATTGAGCAGGAGCTGTATCATTCCAGCCGAAATCGGGAGTTGAAACGCCTGCTCAGTATTGAGAAGAGTTTAGTTTATTTTGTCAACTCTCTCAGCGCCAATGATTTGCTTAAAATGAAAATGAAGCGAACCGATTTCTTGTGCATTCGCGACGACGAGGAAAAAATGGATCTCTTCGAGGACATTATCATCGACAACGGGCAGGCACTCGAAATGGCCAATGTGTACAGCAATATCCTCAGCGGTACCATGGATACCTATGCGTCTATCATTTCCAACAATATGAACGTAACCATTCACCGGCTGACCATGGTTACCATTTTCATTGCCGTACCTACTTTTATCACGAGTTTTTTTGGCATGAATGTACCTATTCCTTTTTCTGAAAATAGGTTTGCCATTCTATTTATCCTCTTGATTTCTGCCCTGATTAGCTTTCTTATCGTCTGGTACTTTCAGCGCAAGCGGATGTTCTGAGTGGGGTCGGTTCCGGGTCGAATGGCCGGTGTTCAGGCCATAGCGGTCGGTCTATTCCAGAAAAAAACCGATGTTTCTATGTGGTTTACCATGTTTTCTAACAGGTTGCTTTGGCACAAAAGCATGGTAATCATTTATTTATGCTAATTTTCCACACCATGTGGAAAACTTTTTATCACAATTTTTGCGCATCAAAATATATTTGACCTGTAAAGTACGCTTGCCGTATAAACACGGTAAAAATCTAACTTACTGATAGAGGGAGTTGTTTTCACAACTCCCTTTTTTGCACTGATTGGTTCAAACGTCGATTAGAAAAGAATAGTTTGTATAGCGTGGGGCAGTATTTCCAGTTCCACTGCCTGGTTTCCCTGATACAGCCGATAGGCAAATTTTTCTTCTGTTTGGTTCATTACGATGACGGCTACGGATCCATCTGGGTTTTGGAAAGCGGTTGTCAGCAATTGTGCTCGATTGGAGGAGCTGATAATACGCTTCGCCCCTGGCTGGATATATTTGGAGAAGTGGCCGATGTAGTAGTAGGAGTTCATAAAATGCAGGCTGCCGTCTTTTGTTTTGGCGTGTACGGGCGCAAAACAATAATTGCCTACATGATTGGGGCCGCCTTTTTCATCCAGCAGGATATTCCAGTCGGTCCAGGCGACAGCGCCATTATTAAAATCCTGAATCATATTTTGGCCATAGATTTCGCCCCATTTCCATTGGTTGAATGTTTCCCAGCTAAATGGGAAATTACACGCTTCGGTGAGCAGGAATGCTTTGTCGGGGAAAGCCTCCTGGCTGCGCCGGAGGTTATCAAACTGCCATCCCCCGTTCCAGGCTTCATACCAGTGAAAACCGATGCCCCAGATATAGCGGGCTGCTTCCTGGTCGTGCAAGAGGGTAGCTGCGCGGTGGTAGAGTAAATCGCGATTGTGATCCCAGGCAATGAGCTTGCGGCTGCTCAATCCGTTTTTTTGCAGGGTTGGCCCGAGGTAATCGCGGATAAAATCGCGTTCCTGTTCGGCAGTAAAAATACAAGACTCCCAGGTCTGCTTGGCCATAGGCTCATTCTGTACACTGATGCCCCAAATGGGAATTCCTTTTTTCTCATAGCCCTGAATAAACCGGACAAAATAATCCGCCCAGCTCTGGTAGTAGGCTGGTTTTAAGGATCCTCCCTGTAGCATGTTGTTATTGTCCTTCATCCAGGCGGGTGGACTCCAGGGGCTTGCAAATAGCTTGAATGCGGCACCGGCGGTTTCCTTGGCTTTTTGGATCAATGGGATTTTGTATTGCTCATCCGGAGCGAGGGAAAAGGAGGCCAGGCTGGCATCGCCTTCCCGGACGTAGGTATAACTGGCACTCGAAAAGTCGCAGCTATTTATATTGGTGCGGCAGAAGGTGTATCCTATGCCTTCTGTTGGGCTGAAATAGGCTTTCAAGAAGGCTGCCTGCTGGCTGGCTGGGATGTTGGCGTAGGTCTCTGCCGCGGCATCCGTAATGGCTCCCCCGATACCTAGGAAGGTTTGGAAAGACTCGGAAGGATCTACAAATATACAAGGCTGGGTCTCTACGGGTTGGCCAAAGAGCTGAAAAGTTCGTTGGCCCGTATCAGCCAGCCGCTGGTTGGTCGATTCAGCTGTAGTAATGACGCGGGCCGTTTTGGCAGGCTGGCCCCACAGGGTCGTTGTACAGGACATGAGTACGACGAGTATGCCCCATGCCGTAAAGTAGCCATGCCGGCGCTGTATGGGTAGTGCTGAGCACGCCATGCTGAGCGAAGGGTTCCATGTACCTTTCATAATCTGTTGTTTTAATGAAATATGTTATTCCCAAAGGAAAGTGCCTACATTGCCGGGGTTCAGGGTAGCGATAAATTTTTTTGCTCCCGCATGTACATTGAAGGTGGCGGTATTGGCGGAATCATTGAGCACCAGTAAGACCTTCTTCCCTTCAGGGGTTATGAATGCCACGTTGGGAAGGTTAGTAGGAATAGTGCTCTCTAGTCGAACGGAACCAGGTGGTACAAACCGGGCGGCATGCGCTATGATGTAATAGCTCACATTGCGTTGGACGCCCGATCGATCGATGGTGACTGCTCCCAGGCATTCCGAGCATCCACCTGGTGTGTGTAGGCTATAGCCTGGGTCGTTGGCGAGGTTCCACTCCAGGATTACCCGGCTCCAGTTGCGGGCTGCGCCAATGACCACGTGGCGGATATGCCACTTAAGGTCTTCCCCGAATACGCCATTAGCCCCTGTCCACTGTTCTGTAAAGTACAGGTTCTTGTCCGGATGTGCTTGTTTGACTTGCGACATTGCCTGAATATCCCCGCCGTATAAATGAAAAGCACTACCGTCAATGTATTTTTTTGCTTCCGGATCATTCAGAATCGAAATGGGATATTCCGGGCGATCGCAGTTGTGATCCCAGATGATGAGTTTTGTCTTTTGGCCGGCCGATTCGAAGGTTGGGCCTAAGTGGTTTTTGACAAAGTCCGCCTGCTGGATGGCGGTCATCAGCATACTGGGATTATTTCCTCCGTGCAAGGGTTCATTTTGGATAGTCATACTTCCTATGGGAATCCCTTTTTCGGCCATTGCCTGGATATAGCGCAGCAGATAACGGGCATACACGGGATAGCATGCCGGGCGCAGCGCCCCGCCCTTGCTTTGGCCATTGTCTTTCATCCAGGCCGGCGCGCTCCAGGGCGACGCCATCAGTTGGATGGAGGGATTGATCTGTAGTATCTGTTTTAGTAAAGGAATGAGATACACCGTATCGCGGGATAGTGAAAAGTGCGCCAGTTCAAAGTCACTGCTTCCGCTGGGGCGATCATCATAGCTAAATATTTCCGGGTCGAGGTCGGATGCTCCAATGCTGATCCGCAGGAAGCTAATCCGCATAGCGTTTTTGGTGTTTCCAAATAGCTCCTCGAGTAGTGCGGCTCGGGCATTTGGCTCCATCTGCTGGATGAGTTGTGCGCTTCCGCCGGTCAGCGTAAACCCAAATCCGTCCATCGACTGGTAGCGCAGGCTGGTATCGATTGAAACAGTAGCAAACCGGCTGTCTTCTGCGCTGGAAAATGGCAGGGTTTTTTCGTAGAGAAGGTTCACCTTATCCGGCGAGGTTATCCAGGCGGAGACGGGATATGTTTCGATAGGTTCATTGATTTCGGGCTCCGGACGGGTACATTTCCAGAGGCCCGAAATCAAGACGAGAAGAAGTAAGTAGCTCTGCACAGTAGATTGACTTGTATTCATGCAAAAGATGAAGTTGCGATTTAATATCCTGTATTTTGAACGAGCTTGGTGTTTTTATCGAGCTCGGCTTGTGGGATTGGCCATACCAATCGTTCGGGGCTGAGATTGTAGCCAATTTTGACATCATTTACGCCGGTCGCTGCATTCATTACCGGGATAGCCCGGCCAGTTCGGCGGAGGTCGAACCATCGA
>Ga0172373_10012326_pt1 | contig 10041 bp, 8 predicted proteins | sample Lak10m_2_FD_114546 | JGI IMG/M metagenome (GOLD analysis project Ga0172373, IMG submission 114546) | Freshwater microbial communities from Kabuno Bay, South-Kivu, Congo - kab_092012_10m | ecosystem: Environmental > Aquatic > Freshwater > Lake | place: Democratic Republic of the Congo: South-Kivu...
AAGTGAGAATGTTGGAATGAGTAACCATAAGGCAGGTGAGAATCCTGCCCGCCGAAAGAGCAAGGTTTCCTGGGCAACGATAATCGCCCCAGGGTTAGTCGGTCCTAAGCCGAGGCGCGTAGCGTAGGCGATGGACAACGGGTTAATATTCCCGTACTAGCTTTGTATTGTTTGAAGTGCGCGGCATGTTAGTAGGAGCGGGTTCATGGTTATATCCGTCTAAGTAGCGTAACAACTACGAATGAAAGGCCCATTAGGGCCGATTCCTATGAGAGTGCTGACCAGAAAAGCTTTCAAACTTATGTACATAGTTATCCGTACCGCAAACCGACACAGGTGCTCAGGTCGAGTAGACCAAGGCGTACGAGTGATTCTTCGTTAAGGAACTCGGCAATACAGCGACCGTAACTTCGGGATAAGGTCTGCCCCGCCACTTTGTTTATGACAAGTGGCTTGCCAGTTTTCTTTTCAGGAAACAAACAGTAGTTTAATCAAGTTATTAACTTCTTGATTAGATCTGTATAAACGAGCAATTTGAGAATACGATATTTCATATCAGAAAAGAAAGCTGACCCCAGCAAGCCCGTTATCGTGGTAGATAATGTGGCGGGGCCGCAGCTAAAGAACCCATGCAACTGTTTACCAAAAACACAGGTCTCTGCTAACACGAAAGTGGATGTATAGGGGCTGACTCCTGCCCAGTGCTGGAAGGTTAAGGGGAGTGCTTCACGGTGCGAACTGAAGCCCCAGTGAACGGCGGCGGTAACTATAACCGTCCTAAGGTAGCGAAATTCCTTGTCAGGTAAAGAATTGCCTGATTAACAAAGTAATTTGTTAAGAGTAAACCAACTAATAACGGGGAAATCTACTATATCAATTAAGATATTACGACAATCCCGTGGCAATCATTCTTACGAATGGAAGCCGTAACGACTGATCCGAAAGGAGAGGTACATATGAAACAAAATGTACAATACGTTGGCTCTCGTCCCAAAAAGGAATTCACGGAGTTTTCTTGGTATATAACAGGCTTTGCAGATGGAGAAGGGTGTTTTTCGGTTAGTTTTAACCGACGAGCAAAACTAAAAACAGGAATCGAAGTTCGACCCAGTTTTTCAATAGCTCAGAACAAACGCAGCCTTCAGGTATTGAAAGATATTCATACCTATTTCGGATGTGGTGCGATTCGATTTAGTAAGCACGATCAAATGTATCAATACGAGGTACGTTCGATAAGTGATTTACAGAAACGAATTATCCCGCATTTTAAGAAATATCCATTACAAACCAGTAAAGCGCGTGATTTTGAGATTTTTACAGAAGTGTGCGAGCTGATTAATCAGTCAAAACACCTCAATAGTGATTATCTTGAGCAGATCATTCGAAAGAGTTATCTAATGAATGAACCTGGAACACGACGCAATACGCAAGAAGACCTCCTAAAAATTCTGGCGAGATGAAAAGATAGTCTGATCTGTTTGGAAACGAACAGCTAACTAAAATGAAGTTCTGACCCGCACGAATGGAGTAATGATATGGGTACTGTCTCAACGAAGAGCTCGGTGAAAGTGCATTGACGGTAAAGATGCCGTCTGTCCGCAGCAGGACGAAAAGACCCCGTGCAGCTTTACTACAGCTTGACATTGGATCGAGCTGCAACATGTGTAGGATAGGTGGGAGACTTTGAAGCTCTAGCGCTAGCTAGAGTGGAGTCATCAGTGAAATACCACCCTTGTTGTAGTTTTATTCTTACCGGGACCATTATGTGTTCATGAATTATGTTCGTGAGTATGTACTGGTTCCGGGACCGTGTCTGGTGGGTAGTTTAACTGGGGCGGTTGCCTCCTAAAGAGTAGCGGAGGCGTTCAAAGGTTGGCTAGGTTCGGATGGAAATCGAATCGATAGTGCATACGCATAAGCCAGCTTGACTGTGAGGCCTACAAGCCAATCAGGCACGAAAGTGGGAGTAAGTTTTCCGCTGTCCGTACATTCGTACATGAGTGTGGTATCGACAGCGCTATCGGATAAAAGTTACGCCGGGGATAACAGGCTTATAGCGCCCAATAGTTCACATAGACGGCGCTGTTTGGCACCTCGATGTCGGCTCATCACATCCTGGAGGGGGAGCACCTTCCAAGGGTTCGGCTGTTCGCCGATTAAAGTGGTACGTGAGCTGGGTTCAGAACGTCGTGAGACAGTTCGGTTTATATCCGCTGTGGACGTCAGGAAATTTGAGAGGATCTGCTCCTAGTACGAGAGGACCGGAGTGGACGCACCGCTGGTGTACCAATTGTTCTACCAAGAGCATTGTTGGGTAGCTAAGTGCGGTATAGATAAGCGCTGAAAGCATATTAAGCGCGAAACTGACCTCAAGATTAGATTTCCCTATGACACCCCTGAAAGACGATCAGGTTGATAGGCGCAAGGTGAAAGTGCGGTAACGTATTGAGCCGAAGCGTACTAATAGGTGCATTGACTTTTTATGACTCCAGATATTGTGTGCTTGCACACTTTATCTGGAAGAGACAATTGGCTAGTTTTTGGTGCATATCAGTATTGATAGCACGGTTTGTCTTAGATAACTTATAATATTCGCACTCCTATGGACATCGACAGGCAAGAACTACTTTTGTAGTTTTTGAGAGTCGGTGCCCATGGCGCGAGGGAGACACCTGTTCCCATACCGAACACAGAAGTTAAGCCTTGCAGCGGTTACAATACTTGGGTCATCAAGCCCTGGGAAAATAGCACGGTGCCGAATTATAGTCAAAGCCTCCTTAATGGGAGGCTTTTTCTTTTACAAATTTATAAGATGTAAAGTAATTGACATTAGCATTAATAAGTGATATCATAAGCGTAATTCTGAAAGTGAATAGAGGGTTTGCGTTAACGCAGGCCCTTTTTTATTTCATAACAGAGTCTGGGTGGGGCATTATTTAAAAAGGGAGGCCTGGACAATGGCTGGAACAAAAGCAGGCGGCAAAGCAGCTGCAGCAACTAACAAAACAAAGTACGGTTCTGATTTTTATGCAAAAATCGGTGCTAAAGGTGGTAAGAAGGGCAAGACCGGTGGTTTTTATGCTAACCGTGAACTAGCTCGTATTGCAGGCGCAAAAGGCGGACGTATTTCACGACGTACTAAAAGTGCTGCCTAAGTATTAATAATACTTAATTATCAAATAGCTTCCAGTATGGGGGCTTTTTGATTTTTTCGATATGTTCTACAAGTTCTCGATGTTGATACTTGCCATGAATTATTGCAATTAAAGCACGCGTATGAACTTGCTCTATCTTGGGTACATGTATTCATACAGTTCGGGCATATACTCCGGCGATAGAGCCAGTCGCGATATGTGTCAAGACAATCCTGTATGTGGTCTTCTGATATTTGTACTCCGTACTTTTGTGCAATTATTTTTGCTTGTTCCCAAGCGGCAATCTCTAAATGCAACAGTTCAATATCGAGTTTGAATCGACTATGGTCAAGTAAAGCGTGCCCAATTTCATGTAGCAATTTCCATATATCGGTTTCGCTGCGCATGTTGGCTACATAGTGGACCTCGCGGTATTTGGGAGACCAATAGTACATAACATCCTCAACGAAGTTCAGTGTTGCGTAATCGGCACGGATTGATTTAATTGTTTGTTGCATCATGGCTCTTTGCTAAATAATAACAACCATATATGACTGCTTCTTCTGGTTTTTGTGCGCCTCGTATTGGAGGAATAGGGACTAAAGGCATTTCAAATCTTTTAAGATGATCATGAAGTGGCCCTTGAAACTTTTTAAAATGACTTCCAACACCGCCTCCTATGACAATAACTTCGGGTTGTACGATAGCAATTAGATTAATAATACCCAACGCAAAATTACGAGAAATAGCGATCCAGTCTTTATGATTATCAATCTCACTAGCGCGTTTACCATATTTTTTGACGATTGCCTTACCTGAAGCAAAGCTCTCCCATTTTTGTAATTTACCATCGTGTTCTAAGAGCATATCACCACTCTCGCTATCAATTAATTCTTTATCAATAACACCATCAACAACAAGAGCACTATTTATTCCGGTACTAATTGTTATATAGAGCACCTTTTTAAACTCATCTTTGATATAAATTGCTTCAGATAATCCGGCCAGTTTTGTATCATTTTCAATATAAATTGGACAGTGTATTAGAGGCTCGATGTCGTCTAATAGGGGAATGTTTTTCCAATCGAGATTGCCGAAGGCAATAACATGACCTTTTTCTCTATCAACTTTTCCTGGTGCAGCTACAATTCCGTAATCATATGTACACTCTAAAGCCTGTACGTTTTCTTTTAATAGTTTAAGAAATTGGACATAAATTTTAGGGGTTTCAAATTTTCGAGAAGCTTTAATGCGGCCACTTTTATTAAAAGCCGCGACTATTGTTTTAGTACCCCCAATGTCTACCGCCAAGTACATGCATACAGTATAGAGCAGAATTCAGTAATCTAAAATATTTGCAAAGGTATCCTTTTGCCTAACAGCTTGATTACAGATAAGAATAAGAGTATAATAGCAATAAATCTGATCGGAAAAACAGCTTACGAGTTGCCGCAGTACATAAGGAGGCATGTAATTCATGTCAAAAAACAATACACTCACTATGGATGACCTATTGGCAGGTAGTGAGATCAAGCAATTAAAAGTTGGAGATGTGGTTGAAGGAACTATTACTTCCGTGCGCAAACACGAAGTATGGTTGGACCTTGGGGCAAATGGTGTAGGTGTCGTTATGCGACGCGAAATCGGCCATGGTCAAAAACTTGAGGTTGGCGAAAAAGTAACTACAAGTGTCGTAGATCCAGAAATGGATGAAGGCTACGCTCTCTTAAGTATGAAGCGAGCGGTAAAAGATCGCGGTTGGGATGAACTACAGAGAGCATTTGATAACCAAGAAATTATTGAAATTAGCCCGTATGATGCCAACAGAGGTGGTCTACTCGTTGAACTCGAAGGTATTCGTGGATTCCTACCCGTATCGCAACTTGCTGCAGGACACTATCCACGTGTTTCTGGCGCAGATAAAGATGAGATTCTCCAGAAACTTAATGCACTTGTTGGACAAGTGCTTCGCGTACGTGTTTTGGATGTTAGCCGTAAAGACAACAAGCTTATATTTTCTGAAAAAGAAGCAATTAAAGATGACATGCAGTCCCGTTTCTCAGAACTCAAGGTTGGTGATGAAGTAGAAGGAGTTGTAACCGGTGTCATTGATTTCGGCGCATTCGTCAATGTTGATGGTATTGAAGGGCTTGTACATATCTCTGAGATTTCATGGGAACGCGTTGAAGATCCTCGTAAATACGTTAAAAACGGACAAAAAATTAAGGCTAAGATTATTGCAATAGATAAAGACCGTCTTTCACTTAGCATGAAGCAGATGACCGAAGACCCATGGCTTCAAGAGGTAAAGGCATTTAAAAAAGGTTCAGTAGTCGAAGGAAAAATTACTCGAATAACACCTTTTGGTGCTTTTGTTCAGCTTAGTCCTTCTGTAGAAGCACTTGTGCATGTATCTGAAATGAGTGACGACGAAAGTGTTGACCCTGAAAAGATATTCCAACTTAATGAGAAAAAGCAGTTCAAAGTAATTGATATTGATACTGATGCTCGCAAAATTGCATTAAGTCTCAAGGAAAATAAATAAAAGGCAACTGTATTGAGCAGTAGCATAAGATAGGAGTGCGCAGTGGCAGAGAGAATTATCGAAGTCGAAGAACAGATTACTGTAGGCGCACTTGCTGAAAAACTTATGCTTCCAGTTTCAAAGCTCATAGGTGAGCTAATGAAAAATGGTGTGCTTGCTACTGTAAATGAGCGGATTGATTTTGATACAGCTCAAATTCTAGTTAGTGAATTAGGTCTAGATATCGAACTTACTAAAAAAAGAGAAGTTCTTGATCTTGGAGTACGAGAAAAGCGAAAATCCAATCAAAAAGGAGAAAATAGACCCCCTGTAGTCGCAGTTATGGGTCATGTCGACCACGGTAAAACAAGCCTTTTAGACGCTATACGAAACGCTGATATAGCAAAGGGCGAAGCTGGTGGAATTACGCAACATATTTCTGCGTACCAAATCACACATAAGGATCGCAAGATTACTTTTCTTGATACTCCTGGGCATGAAGCCTTTGCTGCACTACGTGAGCATGGTGCTCTACTTACTGACGTTGTGGTTATCGTTGTCGCTGCTGATGATGGGGTAAAACCACAGACCATCGAAGCAATACGTTTTGCCCGGAAAGCAGGCGTAAAAATAATTGTAGCAATCAATAAAATTGACAAGGAAGGGGCAAATATCCCGCAACTAAAACAGCAATTGGCAGAGCAAGACTTGCTTGTAGAAGAATGGGGCGGAGATACGGTAGTTGTAGAGGTCTCCGCAAAGACAAAGGCTGGAATCCCTCAACTACTTGATATGGTGCTCCTCGTTGCAGACGTTGAAGAGCTTAAGGCTGATGTGAGCGTCCCTGCGACAGGTCTTGTTATAGAAGCGCATATGGAAAAAGGACGTGGTCCAGTCGCGATATGCCTAGTAGATGAGGGTATCGTAAAGAGTGGTGATTTTATTGTTGCAGGAAACACATACGCAAAAATTAGAAACCTTGAATCTACAACAGGAACACCTCTAGATAAAGCATTGCCTTCAACTCCCGTGGTTATAACTGGCTTTAAATTATTACCTCAATTCGGAGACGAATTCGAGATTGTTAAGAATGAAAAGGCAGCACGCACAAGAGCACAGAATACTGATCGACAAAGAAAAGAAGACGGTACAACACAAGATATCGGCAGCGGAGAGCTTATTCGACTGATAAATCGCTCTAATGCAGTGACAGAATTTCCAGTAATTGTAAAAGCGGACGTTCAAGGTTCATTAACTTCAGTGATTGATAGTATTAAGAGTCTCGACAACGATGAGGTTGTCGTGAGGCTTGTAAGCAGTGGGGTTGGACCCGTTAATGAAAGCGATGAACATCTTGCTCATACATCTGGGGCTACGATTTACGGATTCAACGTCAGTTTACCAAGTGATATCAAGCGAATTGCTTCAAGAGATAAAGTCAATGTACGACTATATAGTATTATCTATGAATTAATTGATGACGTAAAACAAGAGCTGACAAAATTATTAGTCCCAGAAATAGTCGAAAAAGAGCTTGGCCAACTTACCGTAAAGGGGATATTCAAGACAACTAAAACAGAAGTAATATGCGGTGGCGAAGTAATTTCTGGCAAATTAGTCGCTCCGTCTCTTGCGCGAATTTCTCGCAGTAAAGAGGTACTTGGCGAAGTAGAAGTTACAAATCTTCGTAGAGGACCTCAAGATACTAAAGAGGTTTTCGAAGGTGAGATGTGTGGAATGAATATCACTACACAACAACGCATACAATTAGAAGAAGGTGATACAATAACGTTCTTTACAAGAGAAAGTGTGGCTCGCCAGCTATAAGGAATCCAGTGATGGAAGATGCTCCAAGGACAAAAAATGAGGACGAAGAAATTCTTCCTAGACCGAGCCTAGATTCGCAAGATCAAAACGAAAGACGTCTAAACATATGGCGAAAGTTTGGCATTGGTCGACTAGAAACATCACGAAAAAAAAGCATTGAAGAAAACGAAGATGATGACGATGCAGACGACGAAGAAGATAATGCATATATCATGAAAAAATACGATAAAAGTCGTGCAGAAGACGGAAACGAAAATTGGGTATACAGCAGATACTTACGAATAAGAAAAAAAATAAAACCTATACTTCCCGTGCAAGAAAAAATCAAAGTAGACTATGACAAAAATACTGATGAAGAATCTAGTGATACAAAAGAAACTAGAGGATCATTAGCTACGACGACTGAAAGTGTATACGCAGAAGTATCGACTAATCCTAAAAGTAGTGAGGAAAGAATTGAAGCAACAATAAGTACAAATATAGACACCGTACAAGAGACATCTAAACCAGAAAGTCTTGAAGAAATATTGAGAAGAAATAAGTTGAACAACGAATTTATTCAAGTAACAAATAGTAGTGAGAATGCTGGCCTACACGCAAAAACAAGCAGAACTGATAATTTAGCAGTTCGTGAACCAGAAGTATCCGCAAGAAAATCGTCAACTGTTGATAAGTATATAGAAAAAAAGAAACAACAAAAAATGATGAATAAACTTATCGAAAAGGACCAAAAGAAACTTAATAAAGAGCAAGATAAGCTTCGAAAAGAGCTAGAAGCAAAAATAGAAGAGTCAGAAAAACAACATTTATTTCTTCAAAAAAATCTTGATAAAAAGGTTAGCGATGCGAGTGATCAGATTAAAAAACAAGAAATTAGTTTTAATAACAACATTAAAAGTGAATCAATACCTAAAATAAATACTACGCTCGAGTCTATTCCAGCCAAGGTCAATGACCTTGACATTGATCCCCGTCAACAAATGATTCGTGAAAGTCGCAAGGAAATTGATCGTATTTCACATTTTGAGAACACTGTAAAAAATGTTGAATCACTGAAAAAATCTCGTATTGCAAATGAGTTTGCTTTTGAGCGTCGTCATGAAGTAAAGGATGAGCCGCAGAGTGCCGTGAGTAATAAATTTATACCCCTCGCTCGTAGCGAGCGTCTTGCGATGGAGAGGAGTATTCAACAATCTCAGAATGTACAAAAAAGTAATAATAAAAAAAGTCTTTACCGTATTGCCACAAATATGAAAAATTCACCAGATGTACTTCAAACAGCACAAACTGGTGTGGTTGGTGCTGTAGTTGGAGTAGCTATATTTTTATTGATTTATATACTTAGCTAGAATTTGTCTGGTAAAATACTAGTAACATTAAAAAGGTGTATACAATGTTCAAGCTTGATAATAATTTACTTATAGAATTGGGATTAGGATCACTTCCCCCCGAAGAGAAAAACAAAATGCTTAACCATATATATGAGACTCTGGAAATGAGGGTAGGTATGAAGCTTGCTCAAAAGATGACAAATGAGCAACTTGATACTTTTGAGGGATTTATCGATAAAAGTGATGATACGGGTGCTCTTAAGTGGCTTGAGTCAAACTTTCCTGACTATAAGCAGGTTGTAGCTTCTGAACTAGATAATCTTAAGATTGAAATTAAAGGTAGCGCACCACAAATTATTGCAGCGTCGCAAAATCCTTCTAATTAGTTTTTTCGCTTATGAGATGAGAATTGCCTGCAATAAACGCAGCAATATGCATGGTATTTTTACCTGCAGGTCTTAGCTCGTCTATTGAAAGACATCTTTCCGAAGTGCCAATAAGCAACTCACGCTTGTTAACGATTTGCATCTCGCCTACTGGTAACACTGTATTATCAACGTGCGCCTTAGTAATCGTTACTTGCTTAGACCCAATCTGAGTTTTGCTACCTGGCCACCCTAAATATGCTCTGATTTCTTGCACAAGGATATTGGCAGGTTTGTTGAAGTCTAGTATTCCATCTTTTGTGGCCAACCTACGCGAATATGACAGACGATTACTGGTTAGATCTTGTGGGTAGGGAAAAATTTGGCCACTTAAGTACTTAGGAACAGTATGAAGGATTAATTCATGACTTGTATCTATGAGAGATTGCGTTAAGCGAGGAGTATCAAAGTCATTTGGTATGTTGAATTTTTTTTGAGCTATTAAGGGCCCCTCATCCATTTCTCTCACAAGAAGCATAAGGCTAACTCCTGTAGATTTTTGTCCAGAAAGAATTGCGAATGTTATTGGATCTGCGCCTCTCCATTCGGGTAGTAAGGAGAAATGACTATTAATTATGCCGTATTTAAAATAGTTGATAACTTTTTGTGAAACAATAATTCCAAAATCTATAAGTATTGCAACTTCACTTTGCAAATTATTGGATGCGATTTTTTCATCAAGATCTTTTTTCGAATTTACGGTTATGATTTTAAGACCAAGCTCGTTAGCAAGTTCGATGACAGGGACAGTGCCCCTATGATGCTCTGCTCTAGGTTTTGTAATAACTGCTTCAATATGA
>Ga0172373_10012328_pt1 | contig 10041 bp, 10 predicted proteins | sample Lak10m_2_FD_114546 | JGI IMG/M metagenome (GOLD analysis project Ga0172373, IMG submission 114546) | Freshwater microbial communities from Kabuno Bay, South-Kivu, Congo - kab_092012_10m | ecosystem: Environmental > Aquatic > Freshwater > Lake | place: Democratic Republic of the Congo...
AAAATGGATCCATGGTTAGTTCCATTTTATCAAGTATCTCAGGTTTATTATATACTTTTCGCATATTGCTACGTAATGGAACTAACCATGGATCCATTTTTTCTGCTAATGAGCCAGGAAGAAATCCATTATCTTCGTTTGATACTGTAGGACGAGTTATTATGATTTTATTGATTCTTCTTTTAAAAAACATATCCAATGCAATTTGAACTGCTAACAATGTTTTTCCAGATCCAGCTTTACCTAAAATAAAATTAAATGGTGTTTCAATTATTTTAGCTTTTGCATCTTTTTGTTCTTCTGATAATGATATTGAAAATTTAATATCAGTTTTAGGTGGAGTTTTCTCCTTGTTTTGAGTAGCCATAACACACTTTGATTTTAATTATGATGATAATTTTACTAACGACTGTTCATGTAATGTCATGTCTTTAAGTTGTTCTATTTTACCTAGACATTCCATACGCATATCTCTAAACGTTGGTATTGGTGGTTTAGAAGTTAATATCTTTATTTTAATTAATTCTTTATCTGGACCTAAATCTTTTTCAATATGAACCATTAAAACTAATTCTATTGCACGTATTCTATCTAATACGTCGATAAGTCTACCATCATATCTAATGCTAGCAAACATATCATATTTTATTACTTGTACTGCCATATCATTTTAATATAAATATCAAAACAGTAAAAAAGGGATGACCGAAGCCACCCCTTTCTTTTAATTAGTTAAACGGTTAACTATTAAAGAGTTTCTAAACCTCTTACATATACCTTCCCATAAAATTCCGGTCGGACCACTTTCTTCGCGTAACGTGTCATAACACCTTTACGTGGAGTGAAGTTAACTGGATCGTATACCAATGGAGTCATGATAAGTGGAACGTATGGGCTAAATACTGCACCTGTTTCAAGGAATTGACTTCCTCTGAATCCCATAAGGATTACGTTTTCTTTCATGTATGGGTTTTTGTATACAGTGTATCTGTTATTGATTGCACCAATTTTTTGTACACCTGCTGCAAATTCCATTTTGTTACCATCTGTATCAGCAGCAAATCCTGGGATCGACTCAAGGATAGTTGCAACTGCAGGAGAAGTTACAAGGAAGTTAGCACCACCACGTAATGTTTTTTGGTGAATTTTATTTGATACTTTTTGAAGTTTAGTACCTAAAGTTTGGAACCATCCACCTTGAGTGTTATAGAAACCACCTGTTGTAGTAGATGTTTGAGTAAATCCTGTACCGTTCCAAATTTCGTTATTAACTGCTGACCAATACTCAGTTGTTGGAGCTGATGCAATCAACATATCTAAGATTTCTAAATCAATTTCCATTGATACATACTCAGACAACATTGAAGTCAATTCAGCTTCAGCATCAATTGAGTGGTAAGCGTTAAGGTCTTGAGCGAATTCAGGTGTCCAAACTGCTTTCAACTTACGTGTTTTAGCAACGATTGGCTCTGATTGAAGCTCTAAGTTAACTTCTGGGATATCAATATCAGTACCTTGGTTGATTCCTGATGTTCCTGATCCTTTGAATGGATTTGCATCTTCGAAATCACCTCTAGTAATATCTGTTGGTTGTTTGCTATATGTTACAGTATATCCTGCTGTACCATTTAATCCTAATGCACCTGATACAAAGAATTCAATTTGACCTGTAGCGGCATTGAATTTATTAAATGCAGGAACAACATTTGCTGCAGAATAATTAGAACCAGAAGCAATAGTAAATGATCTAACTGCTAATAAATCTGGATTAACTAATGAAGATGTATTTACATAGATAACTGAATATCCAGCTAATCCGTTAGTGTATGCACTATCAAAATTAACTGATCCAGAACCTGCAGACACAGCTGATGCAGTTGTTGCAGAAACTACAGATGATGTTTCGTTAATTGAATAACCGAAACGACCTGCTCCGTAAAGACCTCCTGATGGATCACCAGTTGTAGTAGTAACACCGAACATTGAATCGTCAGCATTTGGAGAACCAAATGGATCACCTGTTCTGTTCAAGTTGTCATCATCAAATCCTGGTTGAGCTGTACCGTATTTGAAATCTAAATAAAATATAAGTCCTGATGGCAAGTTCATTGGTTGAACTGAAACGAATTCTTTAGCTGCAAATTCAGCAAAGATTCTTCTTACCAATGGAAGTGCAACACCCGCCCATTCTTCAGATCCTTCTGCAGTACCTGTAGCTGATGCTTCTTTTACTAATTGACGTGCTTGGTTTTCAAGCAATTGAGCCATTCCGGCTTTTTCTGTCTCATTTCTAAGACCTTCTAATAGTCCTGTTCTTTCCCATTTATTAACCAAACCTTTAGCGGCTGATCTTTGAGATGCATCTGGACTTTGTAATAATGAATTTAAACTCATCGTTTTATCTCCTTTGTTTTTTTTTTTGTTTTTAAAATTAAATTAATCCTGCCAATTTTTTCCAACGGTTTGCATATTCAAAACCTTCGTTAAGAATTTGCGTTTTTGGCGCCGTTGATGCAACCGGTCTTGAAGCATATGATTTAGATTCTTTAACTACTTTTCTAGCTTTTGTTGGCTTATTAAAGCTTTCTGCTAAAGTAGCAAATACTAATTTTGCTTCGCGAGTTGTTGCTGCTCTATCAAAGTTTTCAATAACTTTCATTTTTTGTGCTTCGTTAAGCTCAAAGTTACGGAACAATTTGTTAGTGTATAACAATTTAGCGTTAAGTAGATTAACTTCGTTGATCACTGATTGAAGTTGTTTTACGGTGCGATATGCTTCATGAAGATCTTCTTCCATTTTTTTGTATTTACCTTCTTCAACTGAACTTTCATCTTCAACAGGAGCTCCCATATCTTCTTCTCCCTCTTCTGCAAGAATAGCTTCAATTAAAGAATCGATATCTTCATCTATCGTTTCTTCATACTTACTATAATCACCCTCTTCGACAGCTGCAGGCTCAACATCTTCTAAATCTTCGTTACCCATTCCTGCTTCCAATTCAGCAATAATTGATTCTAAATTTAAATCTTCTTCTTCTGCTGCATACTCATCTTCTGCTGGCATTTCTTCTGCTGGCATTTCTTCTTCTGTTTCAGCACCACCTAAATTCAAATCACCTTCGTAATCATATGAACCATCATTGTCATAATCAACTCCGATTCCTATTGAATCAGGCATATCCATTCCCATTTCGTCAGCACCCGCTGCCATTTTGTCAGCACCCATTGCTACATCTTCCGCACCTGCTTCTAATTCTTCTTCGCCTTCTAATTCGCTCATCAATTGAGTTTCTAGCATGCTTTTCATTTGAGGCATAAATGCTTCTTGTAACGCTAATTTTGCATTTGCTAGTGCAGTTTCTTTAACAGCTTTAGCATCTGCGATTGCTTGTTTTAGCAAATCTGATTTTGCCATTGTTTTCTCCTTAAATTTGTTTTTGGAAATAAGATTATTCTAAATCTTAATAGAAATTATTTATTTGTCGACACTATATAGAAAATAGCGTATTCTTTAATATATATGACCCTGTTTGAAAAAACAGTAAAAAAGTCCTAACTTTTTTGTTAGGACCTTTAAATTAATTTAATCTTAGCTATTTTTTTGATGAAAATCTTTAATTTGTTGCAAATACTTAGCTGAATTAAGTTGTTCTCTACGTTTAACACTAGGTTTTGTAAATGTTTTATTGTCTTTAAGTTTCTCTAATGCACCTGATGATTTAACTTTTCTTTTAAATGTTTTTAATGCATACGCTAAATCTTCTCTGTTAGTTCCTAAAACATTAACGCCTGTTGCGTGTCCTGGAATAATCGTTTTGTGATGTTTTTGTTTTTTATTCATATATGTTAAATTAAATTTTTCCTTGTGGTCTTCTTGTAGGTTGTGGCGGTTGTTGATTAACTACATTAAATCTAAAATGTTTAAGTTCTGGTAATTGCGAAAAATATCCTTGAATCTTTTGAGCTTCAGTTCCTGGATCTTGTCCTAAACGAAAATAAAAATATCCTAATTTACCTGTTTTTGATTTTGTATGCTTAACTATAGTAAAACCTTTTTTAGTAGTCCATTGCTTGATAGTCTCTGCTACTTGCTCAGCTTGTGCTGGATCTCGAAGAATATATTGTACGCCCCCTTGGTAGTCAGTAATATTATTTACAAGTTGAGCTTCTTGTAATTCTTCTTCCATTTCCATAATGGTTCTTTTAACAAATCTAGTTAGATCAGTTTCATTAATATAGGTTAATGATAGAAATTGCGTTTTTATAGCGTCCAATTTAGTTTGTAAATCTGTATCATCTTCAAACGTAAACTCAAATCTATTTCTATTTGGTCCAACATCGTAACTTCCCATTGGACCTGTAAATTTAGTTTCATCACCCAATACTTTTTTTAAATTTTCAACGTCAAGATTATTGACTAAGTTTATTCTCCAAAAAATCAATGACACTTTTTTCCTTTCCAAGTCTATTTGTATGGACATTCCAATTTTTGATTCGTCTGCCCCATCTGCCAGGTTTACATTAATACCCATATAATATTGATTACAAGCAGCTTTAAATTTATTGGAATTAATTTCATAATCTAATAGCCATTTTGGTGGATCTAAACATTCTTCTTCAGTTAATTTTTTAGTTTTAGCTAATTCAGCATTAAATGCTTGTAAATTTTTTAATGCCTCAGGCCCGAATTTTTCTTTTTCAAATTGTTCTTTTAGACCGAACCATTCTTTATACATTTTTCTAAACTTGCTCATCATTGACCTTTATATTATAAGAAAAATATTACAATTATCCAATATCATAATATTTTTTTAAACCTTCTGCAATGTCTTCATATGCTTGTGCACATTTTCTTTCGTTGATAATAACTTCAGTTGCAGCTTTTTTAAATTCTTTTAAAGCTTCGGACATATATTTAAAATGACGTCCCGCTGCAGTTGTTTCAACTACGTCAGATGATGATTCATTAACATGGCGTTGAGCTGTTTCAACCATTCGTTCTATTTTACTTACTGTTTCTTCTAATTGACGTTTACTGTATACTGATTCTCCTAATTGAGAAAATGTACGCAGTGATTCTACAAATGCACGTTTTTCATCTACCGTTAACGGAGCAGGTCCTTCTTGAAATACATTTTGCTTAGCAGAATCCATTTCATACAATAAACCTCGTAATGTTTCTAATTTCTTTCCCATAATATTATATCCTGCATTTACCATCTTCGCATAAAATCGAAGTAATGATTTCGTTTACTTTTCCGTATTTATTTGTTTGTTTATTTTTATTTACCGATTCATTCATTTGTGTAGGGCGCATAAAAGCCCCGTGTGTTGAAGGATTTGATACAAAGTCCCAACAAATTAATTCAAAATCTTCTTGAACTTCAACTACACCTTCATTACGTAATTCTTTAACTGAGCCTAACCCACGGCTAGAAATTCCCAATGTTATGCCGGCTTTGAAAAGTGACTTTAAAATATTGCCTGAGGGAGTATCTAATATTTGTACTGCTCCGCATAAATCATCACCTTTCCACCATATCTTTAAAACATTATGTGATACGTTGTTTAAGTTTACTACTGATGACTCCGGATGATCTAATTCTCCTAACGCTCGATGTTGGTCAATATATTCTTGTTGGTATCGGCGACATTCTCTTTCTAAGATTTGTTTTGGATATACGCGACCATTTTGATTTTTTGCGCCTGCTCTTTGTAAAACTCCTTGTACAACAAAACCACCAGGTATTCCATATGCAGCACCATTAGATTCATTTAATGAACCTACGGGTTTAAATGGCATATATTCTACTATTAGTTGTTTTGACATATTATTCTCCTAATGATCTAATTCGTTCTGATATTTTTATTAATCGTTCTGATATTTTATTCAATGCTTTTTTAGATGATTCTTTTAATCCTCCATGAGCAATACCGGATTCAGTTTTTAATCTGCTTGTATATCTAATTGTTTCTTCAATTTCTTTTAGTTTTTGTGCAACGTCTTTTATTGAATGATTTACACGTTGCTCCGGAGTTTGTTTTGCATTGCCAAATGCAAATGAACGATAACCTTCAATAAGTTGTTCATATCTTCGATCCATTGCTTCTGTTAGTTTTGGCGTTTGGCTAGGTGTATCTGTTAATGGTACAGCGGGATATTTTGTTACTTTTTTACCTTGCCAATCTACTTCATTTTCAGAAAATGCAAATTTATCCATCCATTCTTCTTCCTGTGATTCCGGGGTTTGGTATTCTCCGGGCTTATATGTTGGAAGAGTATTAATACCTTCTTTAACTCGTTTATATCCTAACGTTTCTACGGTATCGTCATCGGCATTAGCAAATGCTTTTGGTGTCATGTATGATCCAGCTCCTGCAGATGTAGATATTTCCTCTAACTCTTCATGATGGCCTTTATAATCACAATGCAAACACCCTTTGCCTTCACATTTTACACATTGTTCTTTATTTTGATGATGTGATTGTGTTGCCTGTTTAATAGCTCTATCTTTAACTCCTAAATATTCTTGACTTGGCTTTTCTTGTTTACCATCGCCGTCCCAATCTTTTTCATTTAGAGTTTCAAAGCTTTCTTCTATTTGTTGAAGGAATGATTTCATGCATGTACCTCATTTAACTCATCAACTAAATCCATGTAACGCATCAAGTTTAATACATGCGACTCTTTAATTTTTTTAATATTTTCTACATTACAAAGCATTTCAGATAATTTTTGTACTTTAATTTGCGTAACTTTATCTGTAATTTTCTTTGAATGTTCTGACAATGTTGTTTTTAATTTTGGTATAACATGTTGAACATATTCTCGTAATGCTTCAGTATCATTAACGTTTGTAATGTATTTATTCAATAAATGTTTTTGTGCCTCGGATAATGTAGAATATTTTTCATTGAATTTATCAATCATTATTTTATACGCTAATAATCTAGTATCTTTTTCTTGTTTAGAAAGAGTTTCAGTAATGGTATCTTTTTCTACTACACGTCGCTCTGTAAGTAAACAATGATCTAATACTACGTTTTTACATTCTGTCAATTGTTTGATGTTTGCATTATCTTCATATTCAAACAACATGTAAATTGAAGCTAAAACTTTGTAATTATTGATATGAGCTTTTGAAAGTGAATCGAAAGAAAACTTTTCAGAAATTTCTTTTACTAAATTATATTTTTGTCGATTCAATAAACTTTTGTTTAGTTTACCATATGATTGTCTAACCGATCGAATATATTCTAATGCACGTGCTTCAGATTTATGTTGCTCTTTTATCAATGCATTATATAAATGTAATTCTTTTGCTAATTCAGTATTTTTACCAAAATACTTTTTAATTATATCTATAGTATTCGATTTATCTGAAGTTAATGTTTCTGAAGTTAGTTTCCTAACTAACATTTCGAATAGCAATCCGGTATTTTTATACTTTGAATGTTTTAATTTTTTCATACTGTTGTCAGTAATTTAATTTTATATAAATATGTTTAAAATTATAAAATGTTGTTTTCATCTAACATTGTACCCGAATCTAAATCTTGTTCTGATGATTTAAGTGATTCTGTTATAATTTTAGACGTATTTGATTTATTTTTCAAGTATCTTAAAATGTTTTTACCTTCTGCTGTAAATGGTTTCCGTTCCTTAGGTAATGGTTGAAATGCAGTTTTTTGATTTTGCACATCAAATGCTTGATCTAATTCTTTTTTACCGGTAGGATCCCAACCGAATGCATTTTTATGTTGTCCAAATTTAATTCCTTCTTTTGGACGTCCGCCTAGATCTTTTTCTTCTACGTCATCGGAACTCATATGCATTGAAGCTAAGTCGTGCGGCGTACCATATGACACGCCTGTTACTGTTGGATCATTGCCTTCTTGTTCAATTTGGTTTTGACGGAAACGAAGTTTAAGATCTTCAATAACATTGGTTCTTTCTTGAAGCCACTGATCTTCCGACATATTAAATATGAATTCATAAATGTACTTATCTGAAACTAATTTAGAATCTTTCATTGAATTAGCCAATGTCATTTTTTCAGTCATTAAAGCAACTTTTTGCTGATCGTAAATAATTGAAGGAGCTGTTAATTCTAATTCAAATCCAACTAAATCTTCGCCTTCATATCCTTGAGCATATAAATGTACAATTGCAATTTTATAAAGTTCTGATACTACAATTTTTTGAATACGTTCTATGGTTCTAGCAAAACGAATATCCATAGATGCCAATGTAGTTTTACCTTCAACTGCTTCTGCATATCCTAAAAATGGTTTAGGAATTTTTAATGCAGCCATCATTTTATCTTTGATATATTCTAAGTCTTCCGTACCTGTCCAAGTCATTCCTGGCAACGTATCAATAGTTGTTGAAGATTGTCCGCCGCGTACTGGTAAATAATAATCTTCCAACATGTTGTTAAGATTGAAACGTAAATTGTAATTTCCTGTTTGTTGATCAATATGTGGAATCTTTTTCATTTTATTCATAATTTGTTCCATGAACGAATCAACTTCATTTGGTGGAATATTACCAATATCAATTTTAAAAATACGTTTTTCCGGTGCTCGCATTATTCTGTGAATAAGCATTGCATCTTCCATCATCATTAATTTTTGGAATTCTTTACGTGCACCTTCTAACATTGATCTACCGTACGGTAAAAAATTTGTATCAGATAACATGCGGAAATGTGCAATTTCAAAAACATCATATGCTTCTCGAGCATCAGCCATATGTCTAAATTTAATTAGATATTCTCCGGTTTTTTCATCAAATTCTTCATATCGTTCAATTTCATAACTAGAAAAGGGACGAGCATTAATAACTCCTAATTCATCAGCAATATCAATTTTTAAAAAGAAATCACCATACTTAGTTAAATTGCGTATCCATGTCCACAAATTAAATTCAACATTTAATACATCATAAAATAAATTATAAAGTATTTTTTGTATGTTCGTTTTATTTGTTTTGATTGTTAAAATATCGCCAAATTGATCTGCTAGAGTTGATTCATCTGAATATATATCGAGAGCTGCTGATATGATAGGATCTTTATCCATCATTTCGTAATCCGTATATAACTGCATACGGTTTTGTTGCATATAGTAATTAGTATCATATCCTCCATGTCCTGCTCCGCCTACTTTGTGACGAGATCCATGAAGTCTAGTATATCTGTCCGCAACTTTGCTTTGAGTTAAATTACCTGCTCCTTGCAAACGATTGGTATCAACAACACGAATTTTGTCTTTACCATACATTCTAACAACTACATTTGTATTGAATAGATTTTGTAAACGTTTTCTTAACGATGCCATATATTTCTTTTAATATAAATATAACTAGTTAAAGAACCAAGGGAATTTAAAGTAACCAAGTTAAATTTTCATCATTTGCACCATTATTCCATTTCCATGAATCATTTCCTTGGTTTGGTTTGCCGGTATAAATAACTGGATCTGTTTTTTGAAACTGGGATAATGCACGTTTGCTAAGATCAATTCCGTGCTGTCGTAGTTTTAAAGATGTATCTCGCAACCATAGTGCAATACAAAACGACATTACTAAATCATCATTATAACCGTTTTGTGCTTGAGCTTTTCCATTTAACCAAACAAAAACAAATAATTCTTGAATAAGACGTTTTGATTTAATTACTGGTGTTCGTTCACGCATATACATTTCTAATGCAGATATCATTAATGGACGTGTACGTGATGTTGTTGATACTCCAGGAACCATTTGGGTTTTATCTTTCATATCATAACCTTTTTTAAGTTGTACGTCAACATCAACATATCCGTCATCTTTATATGTATAAAATAATTTTTCGTAATTTCTATCTAATGCAGGTTGAATTGCTGCCCAACCAATGTTAGCATTTTCTATTGCTAATAATGCATTATTCCATTCTGTTGCAACCGAAACAAGCATATTACCGAAATCCTTAGGTGGAAGTTTTCCTTTATATTCTGCAACCTGTCGTACGTCTTGTACATCTAATACATGGAATGTTG
>Ga0172373_10012330_pt1 | contig 10039 bp, 9 predicted proteins | sample Lak10m_2_FD_114546 | JGI IMG/M metagenome (GOLD analysis project Ga0172373, IMG submission 114546) | Freshwater microbial communities from Kabuno Bay, South-Kivu, Congo - kab_092012_10m | ecosystem: Environmental > Aquatic > Freshwater > Lake | place: Democratic Republic of the Congo: South-Kivu...
CTGGCAACACGGCGCGAAAGAGGACATCCGTCCGGGTACCGCCGAGGGTCCTGATGACACGGGTCCATCCGGGATCCATGCCTCGAACGCCCTGTGCGGTGTTGATCACGATCGGCCAGACCGCGGCGACAGCGATCAGGAAGTAAACAGGACGATCGCCCACTCCGAACATGATGATGGCTACGGGCATCCAGGCCAAGGGAGAGATCATCCGAAGGAACTGAAAGGTCGTGTTGGTGAGATGCCTGACTATCGACAGCTGGCCCACGGCAATGCCTACGGGAACACCAACCAGGAACGCAAACAGCAGTCCGATGCCCACACGCTGAAGGCTGGGTAGCACGTGGCGCGAGAGATCTCCGCTGCGGATCATCTCGAGCAATCCGCTGAAGGCACCAACCGGAGAGAAGCCATCCGCAAACTGCTCGGGCATGGGCACAATCTTCAGGATGCCCCACCATATGACGATGGTCGCCGCAATGCCGACAGCCGAGAGCGCAAGGACCTTCAATCGTCGCTTCGTGGCCATGGATCAACTGTCGATGAACGAGACTGACTCTTCCCTGCGCATGCCGCTCGCGGCGTCCAGGACGCCATCAAAGCCGCCCATGCCCCCGCTGGCTTCGATGGCCTTGGTCACCAGTTCATAGTTGAACAGCTGCCTGACGACATCGTCGGGATCGAGCGCAGCGAGCGATGTCCAGCGCACGGCGCCTCCCCGCTCGCGTTCTCCGGAAGAGCAGCAGCTTCAACAGTACTACGCGAATCTCGAGCTCGCGCCGGGAGCCTCACTGGACGCCGTGCGCCGCGCGTATCGTGAATTGATGAGCCGCTACCATCCCGACAAGCACCTGGGCGACCCGGAGCGCCACAAGGCAGCCACGGAGCTCGCGCAGAGCCTCACGCGCGCCTACAGCGCGCTCGTCACGCACCTGGGCGGATAGCACGGCGGCCGGCGCTTCACGTGCCGGACGTAGCGTCCGGGTGTTCGGCATCGGCACGCCTCGTGGTCATCGCGGAACGCCGGTGCGGCACGTCGTCGACGACGTGCTCAATCGCGACGCAGATATCCCGCGCGCAGCAGCTTCACGATGAGCTGACTCGTCACGAGGTCGCTCGCCTGGCTCTTGTTGAGCAGCGTCTCCATGTGACCGTAGTTGAGGGCGAGTTGCAGCACATCGAGTTCGTCGCCGTTGAGCTCGCGCAGGGGCGGAATGAGCGGAACGGAGACCTTGACGCTCGCGTGCAGCGACGGGAGCTCGGGGCCCAGACGACGAAGTTCGTCGATCTGACGCATCGACTCCATCAGGAGCCCTTCCGTCGTGGAGTTGAGAACCTCGGGGAACTCGCGCTCCTCCGGGGCATCCATCTCGAACTGGCCGTGCTCCCACGTGAGGACGCGGATGACGCTCTTCATCGGGTGCACGTCGACGTTCTCGTTGACCGACGCGAACACGAGGCGCCCCTTGTCGAGGTAGAGGCGGCCGAGATCGGAGCCTGAGCGCACGGAGAGCACGCCGCTCTTCTTCGACGTCGAGAAGAGCTGCAACAGGTCGGGCAGCGGCACCTCGTCGATCGCGCCCGACATCGTGCGGACCTGCGAAGAGCGACGGACCTGCGCGACCTCCGCGAGCTGCGCGTTGGCGCGCGCCGCGTCGTCGGAGAGTTCGCCGTCGCTGACGACGAGCTTGATGATGCTCGTGCCGACGAGGATGCGGTCGCCCTCGTTGAGGCGGGCTCGCTTGATTTTTTCGCCGTTGACGAAGGTGCCGTTGGTGGAGCCGAGGTCTTGGATGAAGATCTGGTCGCCGGTGACGGTGATCTTGGCGTGGCGGCGCGAGACCATGTCCTCGACGAGGACCATGTCGAGCTCGCTCGAGCGGCCGACGACGATCTCCTTGTTCGCCGGCAATGGGAACTCGCCGCCCTGATACTTGCCGCTGATGAAGCGGAGGGCGAAGAGCTTGGCCGAGCGGTCGTTCGGCGTTGGCGTCATCTTGGGAATCCCTGAGTCCATTCGGCTTCCGTGTGCGACCCCCGGGGAGGCGTGAGACTATCGGGCGCGAGCATCCGAGGTCAAGGACGGCAGCGCCCCCCCGAACAGCAGATGCGTCCTCATGACGCAGGCAGATGGGAGCCGGACGGCTCTGCTACAAAGCGCTGCGACATGCGTTCCACGCCGGCGGCGCTGCTCGGGACGCTGGCCTGCCTCCTCGGAGGCGCGCTGTTCCCGACGCGCGTGACCGCACAGGCCGTGTCCGATCCGTCGCTCGACTGGCATACGCTCGAGACGGCGCGCTTCGCCGTCCACTACCACGAGCCGCTCGAACCGCTCGCCCGGCGCGTCGTCGCCGTCGCAGAGCGCGCGTACGACACGCTCGGGCCCGTGCTCCGCTACGTGCCTGAGGAGCGCACGCACTTCGTCCTCACGGACGACACGGACTTCGCGAACGGGTCCGCCACGGCCCTGCCCTTCAACACGATCCGGCTCTTCGCGACGGCCCCCGAGGACCTCTCGCCGCTCAGCGACTACGACGACTGGCTGACCGAGCTGATCGTGCACGAGAGCACCCACGTCCTCCATCTCGACCAGGTCCGCGGGCTGCCTGCGTTGGTGAACGCGATCCTCGGCAAAACGTGGGTCCCGAACGCCGTCGCTCCGCGCTGGTTTCTGGAAGGGCTCGCGGTGTTCCTCGAGACGGAGTTCACGTCCGCGGGAAGGCTGCGCTCGTCGGTCTGGGACATGTATCTGCGCATGGACGCGCTCGAGGGCCGGCTGCTCCGGCTCGATCAGATCTCGAACGACGTGGACCGCTGGCCGCACGGCAACGTCTGGTATCTGTACGGCTCGTACTTCATGCAGCACATCGCGCGCGCGCACGGCACGCAGGCGATCGCGCGCATGATCGACGACTACGCGAACGACGTGATTCCGTATGGTCTGAACCGCCTTGCACGACGCGCGACGGGCCAGACCTTCACCGCGCTCTACGCCGACTTCCTCGCTGCGACGCGCGCACGCTACGCCGCGCAGGCGGATTCGATTCGCGCCGCGGGACTCGTCGAAGGCACGCGCATCACGCACCACGGCGAGGAAGCGAAGACGCCGCGCTTTCTGCCTGACGGGCGCGTGATCTACTTCGCGGGCGACAATCGCTCGCTCGCGGCGCTGCGCACGCTCGATGCGCGCACGGGCGCACGTCTCGAGACGCGCGCGGAAGTCGCCGGGATCGCTGCGCCCGCACCGCACCCGGATGGTCGACGGGTCGTTTACAGCGCGCTCGACGCGCACCGCGATCTCTACGCCTTCAACGATCTCTTCGTGCTCGACCTGCGCACCGGCGAGCGCGAGCGGCTCACGCACGGTGCCCGCGCTCAGGAGCCCGATGTCTCGCCCGATGGGCGCCGCGTCGCGTACACGATCAACGCCGCGGGCACGACGCACCTCGCCATCGCCGAGCTGTCCGATGTGCCCGCGACGCAGCGTGTGCTCGTGCGGAGTCGCCGCTTCGAGCAGGTGTATTCGCCGCGCTTCTCGCCGGACGGTCACACGATCGCGTACTCCTGCTGGAGCGCAGGCGGCTACCGCGATCTGCGCCTCGTCGACGTCGCGTCGGGTCACGTGCAGGCGATCATGCGCGACCGTGCCTACGACTCGGGGCCAGCGTGGTCCCCCGACGGCGCGCAGCTCTACTTCTCGTCGGATCGTACGGGTGTCGCGAACATCTACGCGTGGGAGCGCGCGACGGGCGCGATTCGACAAGTGACGAACGTGGTGGCCGGCGCGTTCCAACCGACCATCTCGCCTGATGGTCATCGGCTCGTGTACGTCGGCTACACCTCGCGAGGATTCGACCTCTTCACGCTGCCGCTCGATCCGGCGCGCTTTCGCGATGCCGCCCCGTACGTCGACACCCGGCCTCCGCCCTCCGAGACGGATCGCACGAACGAGACCATCGCAGAGCGTCCCTATTCCCCGTGGGGCACGCTGCGTCCGTACGCATACGGGCTCGATCTGACGCCGGATGGGTTCGGCCAGCAGCTCGGCGTGAGCACGACGGGCGGGGACGTCGTCGGGCGGCACACGTGGTCTGCGCGCGTCGGCGTCGGACTCGTGCGCGGCGACGTCATGCTCGATGCCAGCTATGGCTATCGCGGGCTGCCCGTCGCGTTGTCGGGGCGCGTGTTTCGGCTCGTGTCTCCGCAAGGCGGCCTGCAGGTGGGCGGAGAGGACCAGACCTGGATCGCCGATGACGTCGGCGTCGAGCTCGGCGCGAACTACACGTTTCGACGCGCGTTGGCGTCCGACTCGATCGCCGCGGGCTACTCGCTGCGCTGGCTGGGGCAGGCGGAGCCCTTCGGCGGTGCGCTCGATCCGAACGATCCCGGGCCGCGGCTTCCGGAGCGCGGGTGGCTCGCCCAACTCCGCCTCGGGTGGTCGTATTCGACGGTGCGTCGCTTCGTGTACGACATCAGCCCATCGGAGGGCGCGTTCCTCGCGGCGAACGTCGCAGCCGCGCATCCGCTGCTCGGCTCGCAGTTCCGCAGCGTGTCGCTCTCCTACGTGATGCAGGGGTATTTTCGCAATCCGCTCTGGCGGCTGCACGTGCTCGCGCTGCGCTACGCGGGCGGCGTGAGCGAGGGCGACCTCGGACGGCGCGGCGTGTTCTCGGTGGGCGGGTTCCCGACGGTGTCGATCGTCGACACGCTCACGCAGTACATCCTCGTCGGCGGCGCGGCGCTGCGCGGTTACCCAACGGGCTTCCGCTTCGGCACGCAGTACCACCTCGCGCAGGCGGAATATCGCTTCCCGATCGTCCGACCGCAGGCGGGCCCGGCGACGCTGCCCGTCTACGTCAACCGCCTTTACGGCGGCGTCTTCCTCGACGTCGGGGATGCCTTCACGGGGAGGCTCGATCTCTCGACCTTCGTCGCGGGCACGGGCGCCGAGCTGCTCGTGGACGTGACGCTCGGCTACTTTCTGCCGTTCACGCTGCGCATCGGCGTCGCGCGCGGCCTCAGTGAGGGCGGCGTCACGCAGAGCTACTTCAACCTCGGCGCGCCGTTCTAAGAGGCGCGCTGCGAGGCACGGACATCCTCAGACTTCGAGGATGTCCTTCTCCTTGCGGGCGATGATCGCGTCCACCTCGGCGCCGCCGGCCTGCACGAGTTTCTCGACCTTTTCCATCGCGCGCTCGACGTCGTCCTGCGACGCATCGCCGTCGGACTCGAGCGCGGCGAGCATATCCTTGGCCTCGTGGCGCGCCTTGCGGATCGCGACCTTGCTCTCCTCGCCATTCTTGCGCGCGATCTTCACGAGATCCTTGCGGCGCTCCTCGGTGAGCGGCGGCATCGGGATGCGGATGAAGTCGCCGTCCGTCTGCGGGTTGAGGCCGAGGTTCGCCTCGACGATGGCCTTCTCGATGGCCTTGGCCTGGCCCTTCTCCCAGGGCTTCACGGTGAGCAGACGCGCTTCCGGCACGGACACCGTCGCCATCTGGCTGATGGGCGTCGGCACGCCGTAGTAGTCGACGCGGACGCCGTCGAGCATCGAGGCGTTCGCGCGGCCGGTGCGGAGCTTGGTGAGGTCGCGCTTGAGGGCCTCGTGGGCCTTCGTGATGGCGGTCGCGAGCTCGCTGAGCGTCTCCTCGATCATCTCGCTCATGGGATCTCCTCAGGTGGCCGAATCGGTGACGAGCGTGCCGATGTCCTCGCCGAGCGCGACGCGCTGGATGTTGCCGCGCTTGCCGAGCGCGAAGACGCGGATCGGCAGGCGATTGTCGCGGCAGAGTGTGACGGCGGTGGAGTCCATCACGCCGATGCGCTCTTGGAGGAAGCGGTCGTAGGCGAGGCGCCGGAACATGGTGGCGTCCTTGTGGATCGCGGGATCCCGGTCGTAGACGCCCTCGACCTTGGTCGCCTTGCAGAGCAGCGTGGCCTGCAACTCCATCGCGCGGAGCGCGGCGGCCGTATCCGTCGAGAAATAGGGGTTTCCCGTGCCCGCGACGAAGATGACGACGCGGCGCTTCTCGAGGTGGCGCACCGCGCGACGGCGGATGTAGGGCTCGGCCATCTGCCGGATCTCGACGGCGCTCATCAGACGCGTCGCGACGCCGAGCTTCTCCATCGCGTCCTGGAGCGCGATGCCGTTGATGACCGTCGCGAGCATGCCCATGTGATCGGCGCTCGCGCGGTCCATGCCGGCCGCAGAGCCCTTGAGCCCGCGGAAGATGTTGCCGCCGCCGATGACGACGCCGATCTCCGCGCCGAGCGCGTGGACCTCGGCGAGCTCCGCGCTGATCTCGCGCAGGGTGCCGGGATCGACGCCGAAGCCGCCGGGCACCCCGCAGAGGGCCTCGCCGGAGAGTTTGAGGAGAAAGCGCTTGTGCGCGAGCTGCGTCGTCATCGCTTCACGTCCCTCCGCAGGTACGCGCGCCGCGGATTCGACGCGCGGATTCGAAACGAAACACGGGCCCTCGCGGGCCCGTGCGGGCAGCGTCAGCCGACGCTCTTGAGCTGCTCGGCGACCTCGGCGGCGAGGTCGGCCTTCTTCTTCTCGATGCCTTCACCGAGTTCGAAGCGCACGAAGCGGCGGATGGCGATTTTCTCGCCGATCTTGGCGCTCAGCGCGTCACAGATGTCCTTGATGGACTTGCCGTCGTCGGCGTCGTGCACCGAGGACTGCTCCTCGAGACACTTCTCCGCCATCCACTTGTCCAGCTTGCCCTCGAGGATCTTCGCCCGCGCGGCTTCAGGACGCGACTTGCCGGAGGCAGCCTCCTCCTCGGCGAGCGACTCGGTGAAGAAGCGAAGCTGGTTGGCCTTCGCGGACTCAGGGATGTCGTCGCGGCGCACGAACTCGGGCGACATCGAGGCGATCTGCAGGCCGACGAGGTCGGCGAAGCTGCGGAACTCCGGGCTGCGCGCGACGAAATCCGTCTGACAGTTGATCTCGACGAGCACGCCGAGGCGACCGCCCGCGTGGATGTACGAGTGGATGACGCCGTCGGCAGCGATCGCGCCCGCCTTCTTGGCAGCCTTCAGGAGGCCCTTCTTCTGGAGGATCTCGACGGCCTTGTCCTCGTCGCCGCCAGACTCCTCGAGCGCGTTCTTGCAATCCATCATGCCCGCGCTCGTGCGATCGCGGAGCGTCTTGACCATCGCAGCGGTGATTGCCATCGCCGTATCCTTTTCTCAGCGGGGGCGCAGGGATGCGGCGATCGTCGCCGGGCCGTGCGCCACGAATCGTGGGGGAGAGGTGGAGGAGATGCGCGCGCCGGTCGTCGACGCGCGCGAGCCAATCAGGACTGCGCGTCGCCGTCGGAGGGCGCCGCCGCCGGCGCGCCGCCGCGACCACGGCCGCCGCCGGGTCCACGACGATCGCCGGGGCCGCCCTCGATGCGACCGCCGGGGCCGACGCGACGCGTGCGGGCGAACTCGACCTGCGTGCCGCCCTCACCGCCCGAGGCCTGCGCACGGTCGCTGCGCTCGCCGCGGCCCTGCATCACCTCGCGACGACGCTGCTGGCCCTCGACCGCCGCGTCTGCGATGCGGCCCGTGATCAGCTTGATCGAGCGGATCGCGTCGTCGTTGGCGGGGATGACGAAGTCGATGAGGTCCGGGTCGCAGTTCGTGTCGGTCATCGCGACGATGGGGATGCCGAGCTTGCGGGCCTCACTCACGGCGATGTGCTCGTGGTGCGGGTCGATGACGAACATCGCGGCGGGGAGCGCGTTCATCATCTTGATGCCGCCGAGGTACTTCTCGAGGCGGATGCGCTCGCGGTCGAGGCCGAGGGCCTCCTTCTTCGTGACGGCGTCGAAGGAGCCGTCCTCGAGCATGCGCTCGAGGGTGCGGAGGCGCTCGATCCCGGTCTTGACGGTGCGGAAGTTCGTGAGCGTCCCGCCGAGCCAGCGGCCCGTGACGAAGAACTGGCCCGAACGCGCGGCCTCTTCGGCGACGACGTCGGCGGCCTGGCGCTTGGTGCCGACGAAGAGCACGTGACCGCCGCGACCGACCGCCTCGGCGATGAAGTCGAACGCACGGCGAAAGAGCTGCGCCGTCTGGTCGAGGTCGATGATGTGGATGCCGTTGCGCGCGCCGTAGATGAACGGGCGCATCTTCGGGTTCCAGCGCTTGGTCTGGTGGCCGAAGTGCACGCCCGCGTCGATGAGCGCGCGCAGGCCGATCGGGAGGTCACCACTCGCGACGCCAGCGGTCGCCATCGTCTCTTCCGTATTTGCAGTCATGAGATGCTCCTCGTCGCGGTTGTTCCTCCGCCTCCCTCGACCGGCGACCACGGATTCGCAGGCATTCCGTGGCACCGCACCGGCCGTTCGAGCCGGGAGACGTGCGTGATTTCGGTGTCGCGGGAGCAGCCCCGCGGACCGGCCCTTCGGGCGCGCGCTCTCTAGCACGGGGCGTTCGAAACGCCAATGCGGGCGGTCGCTCACGGTGCGGGCGATGGGGCCGTGGACATTGCCGGGCGTCGATGGCACGAAGCCGCGGCGCTTGTGTGCCCTTCCCGAGGAGTCGCCATGTCCTTCCTTCACTCGCCTCGCGCGCTCGGTGCGCTCTTCGTGTCCCTCGCGCTCCTCGGAGCAGGCTGCGGTGGCGATGCTCCGCCCCCGCCAGTCGCCCCGGATCTCGGCCCCGGTGATTCCGATGGCGGGACGCCCGATCTCGGCGGCGATCCGACGGACCTCGGCGGCGATCCGACGGACCTTGGTCCCGATCCGGTCGACCTCGGCTCCACTCCGGTCGACCTCGGCACGACGCCGACGACCGCGCCCAACGTCGTCGGGCCCTACGCGGTGACCCGCTCGATGACGATGGTCGGCACCTCGCCGGTCACGGTGTTCGACCCGACGCTGCCCGCGGGCGTGCGCGCACCGCTCGCCGTCTTCATGCCCGGATTCCAGCTCACCGTCAGCCGCTACGCGGCCATCTGCGAGCGGCTCGCGTCGCATGGTGTGGTCGTCGTGGGGGTGGATGCCACGGGCGGCTTCTTCCCGAACCACGTCGCGCTCCGCGATGCGGCGATTGCCGTCATCGACTGGGCCATCTCGCGCGCCCCGACGGCCGACCACACCGACGGCAGTCGCGTGATGACCTTCGGGCACAGCCTCGGCGGCAAGCTCGCGACGATGGCAGCGGGCTCCGACGCACGCGTGACCGCGCTGCTCGCCATCGACCCGGTCAACGGAGCCGGAGGTCCCGGCAGCACCTACTCCGCGACGTTGCCGGACATCATCCCGGACGTCGTCGCACCGCTCGCCATTCCGATGGGCTTCCTCGGCGAGACGACCAACGCCACGGGCGGCTTCATGCCGTGCGCGCCCGCCGACCAGAACTTCACGACGTTCTACGACGCCGCGACGGCCGCGCCGTGGGCCGCGCAATGGAACTTCCTCGGCGCGGACCACATCGACTTCGTCCCCGACGTCTCGATGTGCTTCCTCACGTGCACGTCCTGCACGGCGGGCACCGCCGACCCGGCGACGGTCGTGCGCGACACGCAGACGCTCACGGTGGCCTTCGCGCAGCGTCACCTCTTCGGCGTCGCAGCCGCCGAGGACTGGCTGCGCGGCGCGATGGTGCCCGCCGGCATCGCAGTGACCGGGCGCCCCTGAGCCGGCCGCACCCTACGTTTGGCGGCTTTGTTGACCGCGTGAGCACGCTCCGATAGCGCACGGGGGTGCCCACGCGCTCCCGCCTCCTCGCCATGGCCGCGCTGCTCGCGATGGCCTCGCTGCTCGCCGGGCTCGTCCCCACGCAGGCGGCGCGCGCCGACGAGCCATCGCGTCTCGCGAACCCGCTCGGACTCCGTGCGCGCGAGGAGGTGTTCATCGCTCCCCCGCCGCCGCGCGCCGCGCCGCAGCGGCCGACCACGCCTCGCGCAGACACACCGCGCGAACCGGTCGCACGCCCGACCACGCCTCGCGCAGACACACCGCGCGAACCGGTCGCACGCCCGACCACGCCTCGCGCAGACACACCGCGCGAACCTGCAGCCCGCGCGACCACGCCACGCGCAGAC
>Ga0172373_10012333_pt1 | contig 10036 bp, 2 predicted proteins | sample Lak10m_2_FD_114546 | JGI IMG/M metagenome (GOLD analysis project Ga0172373, IMG submission 114546) | Freshwater microbial communities from Kabuno Bay, South-Kivu, Congo - kab_092012_10m | ecosystem: Environmental > Aquatic > Freshwater > Lake | place: Democratic Republic of the Congo: South-Kivu...
GCGACGACGGCAGCCACCAGTTGCTGGCGATCGTGGGCTGCGTGAGCAGCGGGCTGGCCACGATCGACGCGGACGGGTCCTGCAGGCGCAGCCCCGTGTACGGATTTGACACCGCCGCCGACACCGGCGCATTCATGTACGCATACTTTCCCGCCAGCGACGCCACCGTCAGACCGTACAGCGGATGCCCGGCCGCGACGTTGAACGAAGAACCCGCGCCCAGATAGCCCTCGCAACCGTTGCTGCACTCGACGCGGTTGTCGTAGCGCGTCAGCGTCACGCGCATCTCGGGAAAAAGCTGCGAGCACGCCGCCGTCAACGCGTTCGACAGCGTAATCGCGCCCGTGGAGCCGTTCACGGCGCTCACAGTCGTGTTGGCGGGCACGGAGCCGTTGTCGCTGGTCACGTACGTATTTACGCGGAACAGCGATGCGTGCGCCGCGGTCGTGCACGTGAACGTGGAGGACGAGCTCGAGCCCGCGCCCGACGCGTACGCCGTCGTCAGCACCGCGTACGTTTCGCCTGTGCTCGTGTAGCTGCCGTCGCCGTTATTGTCGCACACGTTCCAGATCGGGATTGTCGAGATCGTGTCGCCGCTGACGGTGCCGCCGGGCGCTTTTGAGAGCACGATCGTCGAGCCCGACACCGCGACGACGCTGGTTCCGTCCCAGAAGTAGCCGCTGTTGTCAGCCAGGAACGTGCCCACCGTCGGCAGCGTGCCCGACACGTACGTCATCACCGTGCTGCCGTTGCGGTAGTTGCCGACGAACGTCGCGGGCGCCGCGATCGTCCAGCGGAACGAGCGCACGGCGCCGTACGAGGTGCCGGCGTTGTAGTTGACGGGGCTGAACAGGCTGCTGGCGTTGGTCATGTAGTTGTACAGCGTGAAGGATGTGGACGTCATGCTGCTGATGGGGCTGTTGGAGTTGACGTTGGCGTAGATGTACTGGTCGGTGGGCGACTTGACGATGGTGTTGCTGCTGATGGTGGTCAGCGTGGCGCCCGTGCGGAAGCCGCCGGCCTCGTTCTGCGTGATCGCGCCCGCCGACGCCGCCGGGACGCCGCCCTTGAAGTGCATTTGCGACACCACGGGCACGAACGAGCTGTCGACGGACGCGACCGGCAGCGAGCTGTTGACGGTGGTCAGGTACCAGGCGCCGCCGTTACTCCAGGTGGTGCCGTACGTGATGGAGGAGACGCCGGTGCTGGTCGATGTCGTCATCGGAAGGTTGACAGAGTACGTGAACGTGACCTGCACGTTGGTCCGGTTCGCGGTCACGAAGTTGGACAGCTCCGCCACCGGCCCCGTGATCGACACCACCGTCGTTCCGCTGGGAATGCTGGCGTGCGACACGACGGCGCCGACCGGCGGCGCGCCCGAGCGCAGAATGAGGTACTTGGTTCCGTTAAACATGCTGGCGAAGAAGGTGTTGTTGTAGCGGTCGTACAGGCGCAGCGGCAGCGTCTGTCGCACGCCGTCGATGGACTGCCAGACGTCGACGGTGCCGCCGGACAGATTGACCTGCACGGCGAGGAAGGTGCCGTCGACGACGACGTTCTGCGAGCCGCCGGTCACGAGATAGATGTTGGACATGCCGCGGTCGCAGCCGGTCGCGGTCGCGCTCCAGGTGGCGTTGTTGTAGCCGTAGCCGAACCAGGAGGTCGGGTAGTAGCGCGCGGGCGCGGCCGCGTTCGCGACCGCGTTGCTGCAGCCCTCGGCGTCGATCACGGGGTTGAACAGCGTCGAGTCCGACAGCGACACGCAGATCGAGGTCGCTTCCGCGGCCGATCCGCAGGCGGTGTACGAAGGGTCAGATATTAATGGCGTGTACGTGAACGTGTGCGACAGCGCGGTCGCGCCCGGCGTCGCGATCGCGGGCGAGAAGACGGATCCCGTGGTCATGTCGCGCAGCGAGTTGACCGACATTGTGGCGGACGCGGGCGCGGTCGTGGTGCGTGTTCCGCCGACGGTCAGCGTCAGTCGCAGACCATTAGTCCAGGAAATGTCGGTATTGGCAGCAGCTACGTCGCCGCGCACGACCATGGTTGACACAAAGACGTCGGTGTTGTAGCGCGAAACCGTCTGCTCAAACACGTAGTCCTCCGTGCCCGTGGACGCCGGCGCCGCGCTCAGCACGATCGTGTTGGTGCCCGACGGCTGGCGCACGACCTCGAGCCCGTTCAGCGCGCCCGTGCCCGTACCCGCCCTGAAGACGCTGCCGATGTTTAGATAGCCGAGCCCGTTCGTCACGGTCGCGACGCGCGAGCCCGACGTGAAGCTGACAGTCGCTTCGACGTACAGCAGACCCGCCGTCGTGGACGCGACCGCGAAGCCCGGCGCCGCGACCGTGACCGTCGCGCCCGCAATGTTGGTGATCAGCGAACTCGCGTACATCGTGCTCAGCGTCGCGTCGCCGGGGCGCACGCGCGTTCCAAAGATGAAGAGACTCGCGTACGTCACGCCGGCGCCGACCGTCGCCGTCGTGCCGCCCGCGCTGAACGTGGCCGACAAGCGCTGGCTGGCCACGATCGAGTTGCCCTGATTCGTCGGACTGATCGCTGTCGCGCCCGTGTCGACGGTCGACCCCGAGACCGTCGCCGCGCTGACGTAGTTGCGCCGCGTGGCTTCGGAGCGCGTGCTGGCCGCGCACGTGCACACGACCGCGCCGCCCGACGTGGATGCGTTCACGTTGCTCGACCCGGTGTTGTTGAACAGCGGGCTGTTAGATATGAGGCGCAAGGTCAGCGTCGCGCCCGCGGAATAAGCGGCGTCGTACGTGCTCGGCGTCACGCGCGCGCCGGTGATGAAGCAGCCGTCGTCCTCCGTGTTGTAGGTAACGGTCAGCGCGGTACCGGACGAGAGCGACGGCAGCAGGTTGTCGGCGAGAAAGAGCAGTCGGTCCACGGTGACGGTCGGAATGACGGCGGCGACAGCCGGGTACGTGCTGCCCAGATACCAGACGCCGGGCGGCGCGTACCAGCGAAACGTCGGCGCGAACGACACCGTCTGCATGTAGGCGTACTGCGTGCTCGTGACACCGAAGCGGTCCGACACCGTCATGCGCGCGGCCGGCCACACGCTGATCGCGGAGCACGCCGCCGTAAAGTTGTTGGACAGCGTGATGACGCCGGTCGTCAGGTTGACGGCGGTGACGGTGGTCGGCCGCGGCAGCGCGAGCAAGTTTTCCACGACGAAACCGACCTCGAACGCGGTCGCGGACTGCAGCGTGGAGACCGTGAACGTGTTGGTTCCGATCGCGCCCGTGCCCGCCATGCCCAGGAACGTCTGCACAAACGTCAGGTTCGCACCCAGGTTCTGCGCCAGCGTGACCACGCCCGTCACGCCGTCGGCGCTCGTGACGTAGTTGTCCTTGACGATTGCGCCGGCGTTGAGCTGTGAAAACAGGCGACCGCCCACCATGAACTTGCTGGCGAACGACGCCGGACTGGTCGTAAACGTGTTGGTGCCCGACGTGCCGGTCGCGCCCACGGCCACGTAGCCCGCCGGCGTCACCGTCAAACTGCTAGCAATAACCATGACAAAGTTTGCATAGGACGTGTCCGTGGTCGAGCCCGGCACCAGCACGCCGCCCGTAATGCGGTTCTGCGCCGGCGTGGTCGAAATGTCCTTGGACGACAGCGACGTCACCAACGAAAACGCGTACGACGTGAACGGATACGAGTTGCTGCCGTTGGCGTTTGCAATGATCGGACTGTAGACCGCCGCGTTGGTATTGTTGTTGATCGTAATGTACGGCGCCGCCATCGCGATTCCCAGAGTGTTGCCCGTCAGGTTCTGGTAGCTAAAGCGCAGCGTGGAAGTACCCGACCCCGACTCGTACGTCAGCGTGAGAGGAATGCGGTAGCCCTGCGCGACGCTGACGGCGTTCTGGACCGTCGCCGTCGGCGACCCCGTCACGTTCACCACGCCGCTGAACGAAACGTCGATATACAGCCAGTTTGCAAACGCAATAAACGGCTTCGATGTGTCGCTCGACGTCACATTGACCGTGGTTACATTCACGTACGACATGACTTATCCCGCTCAGTCACGCACGCACGCGCACACACCGCCGCCGCCGCCCAACCAGCTGCGGCTCGTCGTCTTTATCCTATCTGCGAAAAAAATACGACCTACGACGTCGTGTCAGAAAGGACATGTTTAGAGCGATAAGTTCGAAGCGCGCGCAAAGTGCTGACGGTCGACGTTTTTATCGCTGCTCTGACTCGGCGTACAGATCGCTCTCTTCTGACTCGTCGCTCTGCGATCCCGCCGACTGATCGTCGTCGTCCACAGACAGTCCGTCCACGATCCTGGCCGCGCAGTCACGCACGCGCCGCTCCGCGTGCAGCTGCAGCGCGCGCACCGCGTCCTCGCACAGACTGGTCGCCAGCTCGCGCCGCACCCAGTCCGCGTCCAGCCGCTCCGCCGACAAACTCGCCGCCAGACGCAGCACGCAGAGAAGAGCGCGCAGCAACACGTCGAGCGCCTCCGGCGCCGTCTGTGCGCGCGCGTGCAGCAGAGCGGCGACGCACGAGAACGCGCCGCGCCGAATGAGCTCGCCCACGCGCAGCGCGTCGCTGCCCATGAGTGCGTGCGCAATCACGAAGGCGAGTTCGTGGCGCAGTCGCGCACTGGCGCGCGCGTCAAAGCGCGCGAGTTCGATGACGGAGTTCATGAGCGCCAGTCGGTCGACCAGCGCGTGCACCTGCGCGCGCGAGCCGGCGGCGACGTTGCTCAGCGCCCAGGCCGCGTCCACCTGCGTGCGCTCGTCCTGCAGCGCGCACTGAAACGCGCTGAGCGCGCCGGCGCCGATGGCAGCCGCCGTCTGCGCCTCGCTGCCGGCCACGAGGTCGCCGAGTATGGCGAGCGCGCCGTCGCGCAGCCGCCGACAGCTGTCGCACAGATGAAACTGACCGGCGCAGACCTCGACCGCCGCCGACATGAGACCCAGCAGGCGCTCGTCCGGCGTCTGTGGCTCTTGAAAAGCCGCAACCTCGTCGCTCCTTTCGTCCTCGCCGCCCTCGTCGCCCTCGGCGCCGCTTTGCAGCTGCAGTCGCACCAGCTCAACCTGCTCCGCCAGCGCAGTCGCCGCAATCGGCGCGGGCGGCGACAGCGCCACGCAGAGCGGACAGTCCGACACGTCGCACGCACAGACGAACTGCGAATGCGAATGCGAATGCGAATGTAGCTGCTCCTGATCCTGATGCAGACGGCGGCGATCGTGCGCGCGCAAAGAAAGAGCGCGCGCGCGCCGCTCGCGCGCGTCGTCGCGCCGCCGCTCGCGCGCGTCGTTGCGCCGCCGATCTGTCGCCGCCGCCGAAGCAGCCGAGCGAAGTGCGTGCATGGTGTCAGGAGGGTGTGGGTCTGCTGATTCTTCAGTGCACGAATGAAACGCGCGCGCGCTGCAAGCAAAAACGCGCGTGTACTATTGTTAATTTGCACTAACAAAAGCACAAATCGGCTGCGGCGCACAAACTGCACCCGCTCCCGTCGTTCGTCCGTCCGCATGAAGACCAAGACCAAGACCAAGGCGTCGTCGACTCTGTCCGACCTGGAGCGCTTTGCGCAGTCGCTGGAGCGCGCGCCCGCCGTGCTCGCGGCGCTGCTGGACCCTTCCGCCTCCTTCCTCGACCTCGCGCCGGCGCGCCGCTGGCTGCAAGACGTCGACATGACGCGCGCGTCGCACGATGTCGTGCTGCTGCGCCGCTTCCTGCTGGCGCGCGCGCGCCTGGCGTCGCAGCACCTGCGCGCGACTCTCGAGAAGCAGACTCAGCAAAGTCTGCCGGCGCAGTCGCGCGACGACAAAGCGGCGCTCGCAGCCTGGCGCGCGCGCGACGCCGCGTCCGTGCGCGTGCGCGCGTTCTTTGCGCGCGTTTCGGTCGCGCTCGAAGAGGAGAAGGACGATGACGACCGAGCTGTCGCGTCTGCAGGAGCAGGAGCTGCAGGAGCAGGAGCGGTGGCGCCGGATCTGGTTTTTCGTCGTCCGCCGCAGCTGCCGGTGGCTGCGCGCCGTGCTACGGACTACGCACCGGCGCTTGTGACGGCGCGCGTCTACTTGCAGGCGCTGCTGGGCGGGCGCGACAGCCATACGCCGGCGACGCCGTCGTCGTACGCGTCGACGCTGCTGGTGGCGACGCCGGTGCAGGCGCCGCACGCGGGCGACTTTTCCGAGTCCGGCGTGTCGCGCGTGCGCGCGTGGTTGCGCGACACTTGGACCCCGTGGGGCGCGCTGCAGCTCGCTCTGCTGCGCCGCACGCCGTTCGCCGACCTGGCGGTCGAGTTTCCCGACCGCTTTTTCGCAGCCATCGACGCGCAGCCGCCGGGCAGCTGGCAGCCGCCCGACCTCGAAGGTCGCTACGAGCTTGAACAACGCTTCATTATGCACCTGCTGCGCGGCGACGCCTTCACGCGCGACCTCAAGTCCGAGCATCTGAGCAAGCTGTGCAGAGACTTCTACAGTATCCACATTCATCAGGCGCCCGCGATCGCGCTGCCGCTGCTGCACCACGTTGCGCGCCATGCGCTGCGGGCGCGCGGCGACAACGTCAGTGCGCCGCGGTACGAGGAACTTCCGAACGGTACTGTGCACGCCGACGCAACGAACCGCTACATTGCGGACGACGTCGTGCTCGACATTGCGCGCGACATTCTGCAGGCTGACTCGACGTCGGCCGCCTACGACCTGCTGCTGCGCGGCAAGGAGCGCGTTCTGACCATGCGCATGTCGGAGCCGCGCACGTTTGGCGGCTGGACGCGCGCGCTGTGCGGCGGCCACTTTCACTCCATGATTCTGAACTCGGCGCTGGCGATCCGTAAGCTGGACAAGTATCATCCGTTCGCCGAGCTCGGCGGCGTGCGCGGCGTGATGGACCGCTTGCTGTCCACGCTGCCCGTGCAGACGGATCAGTGCGTCATGATGGTCTACTGCGCGGTGGCGGAGATTGCGCACGACCCGGACTCGTCCATCACGTTCGCTCTGAACCGCGAATCCACGTCATCGTCGTCGTCGTGCAGCGTATGCGGCGTTACGTGCTCCGAGATCGCCGGTCTGTACGCGCTGCGCGGCTGCGAGCACACCGCGTGCCTGGGCTGCTGGGTCGAGTGGGGCGCGGTCTGCAAGGACCGTCCCGACGGCTGCGTGCGCTGCGTGCAGAGCGGCTGCGACGGCGAGGTTTTCGACCGCGCTTTCGTGCTGCTGGACTGGCGCATGCTGAAGCGCGCCCATCTGCACACGTACGGCTGGTGCGGCGCCAGCGACAGTCCATCGTGGCAGCAGCAGACTTGTCGTTCGCGTTGTTGCTTCAAGTCCTGTCGCTGTCGCTGCGGTCTGCTGCTGCACGCGCCGTACAGCTGTCAGCAGGCGGCGTCTGCGTGCGCGGGCATGTTTTCGGTCTTTACGAAGCAGCTGGAGCGCGCGGGCGCGGTGCGCGACTGTCCGTCGTGCGGCGTCGCGACGCACCGGTCGGACGGCTGTCTGCACATGCACTGCTCGTCGTGCGGCTTTCACTGGTGCTGGAGCTGCGGCGGTCCGCACCACACGAGCTCGTACGAAGAGCCCTGCAGCGAGCTGCTGGCGCGCGACGCGAACGCGGCGCTGGTTCAGGACCAGCATCAAGACGCGATCAAAATTCAGGAAATTGCCTACGACCAGCGCTCCGCGCGTCTGCGTTCCGTCTACATGCGCAGGATCGTCGAGAGCGAGTCGACGTTTCCGGGCTGTGCGGACTGGAGTTCCGACGCCTGGGAGCGCGAGGAGAGCTGGATGAACGCCTGGCTGCTGGACGACGCGGCGGGCGCCGACCTCGCGCCGCAGATGCGCTGGTTCGTACAACAGATGACCGACGGCGTCTGCTACATGAAGCTCGACACGACGATTGTGTACAGCAACCAAGACGACGAGACCGCGGCGCGTCCGTTTGTGCGCGGCGCGTCGGGCGTGCTGCAGCCGGAGCCGGGCGTGTTTCCGCGCGTGCTGGCGTGGGACCACAGTGGTCGAGATTATTACAGCGCGCGTGAAGCGGTCATGAATCCGCCGTACGTGGCGCACGCGTCGCGCGGTCCGTGGCTAATCATCGAGGACTACAATGCGGGCGCGAGCGCGCTGGCGCTGGTGGAGGCGGTGCACAGGCTCGAGCACGACTGCCGCGTCTGCCCGTACTTGAGCTACACGAGTCAGCGCTTTACGCATTTTACGAGCTTGTTGTGCGCCAGCTGGAGCCGGATTCAGCAGCTGCCGCGCGACGACGTGTCGGCGCACGCGGCGGCGGCGGCTGCGTCTTCTGCTGCTGTGCACGTGTCGGATCTGCAGGCGCCGGCGTTTTATCGCTACGCGGACTTGATCTGGCTGGTGGAGATCGACCCGGAGCCGCCGTTTTTCGGAAACGCGTGGGTGCTGCTGAGTCTGCCGACGGCGAGTCTGGAGAGTCGTTTCAGCGTTCCGGCGGCGCTGGTGACGGCGCATTTCGAGCTGCTGGAGTCGGCTGAGTCGCTGCGACGCGTCCAGGACGACAACTACATCTTTCAGCGCGACGTCGACCCTGAAAAAGTTTTTCGCAATGCGGTGTTTGAGCGCGCGTATGAGCTGACGGCGTCGCGTCCGTTCGGTCAGCCGCTGGCGCTGAGCATGTACGCGATCTTGTGCATATTTTGGGGCAACTGCTGTTCGTCGCCGTACAGTCGCGGCGCGGCTCTGGACGTGCACTGGTCGGAGAGCTTCTACTTTCACGCGGTCGTGGCGGCGCTGTCGTCGCTGGTGCACTTTGACTGGCTGACGGACGAGTTTACGGGCGCCAGCGAGCGCGAGATCGGCGCGCGCCTGCAGCAGCTGCAGCCGTTTTCCAGAAGCGAGGACCACGCCTTCATTGTGCTGAACGAGCTGACGACCGCGCTGCAGCACTGGCATTTCTACTGCGAATACCGTCGCGCGTCGCACGGACACGACCCCGGTCACTACTTTACGGTCATGCCGCCGACGTGGAGAAGCTAAAGCGCGCACCGAAACGAAATTCTATCATCATCGTTTGTTTCCTAGTTTGAGATACGATTTTAGTGCTGCTGCTGCTGCTGCGGATGCGTGGCGGCGCGCACGATCTGATCGATGTCGCCGGCGCCGGCTCCGGAGACGATTTGCGCGTTTCCGGCGGCGACGATCCAGGACGGGTAGGCGCCGATGCCCTCGCCGTTGGGTTCGTTCGCTCTGTACAAGTCAGCAATCGCCTGTGCGTTTTCGGGCAGATTGCGCGTGCTGATCTTGTACGCAATGAGCGACACGTCGCCCTTGTCCGCCGCGTGCTTCTGCATCATCTCCAGGAAGTGACGCGACCAGCCGCAGTCCATCGCCGCGATGGCGAGGATCACGTTCTTGCCCTTGGCGCGCTCCTTATTGAACGCGTCCAGCGCGCCCACAGCGTCGTCGTCAAACTCCAGCAGCGACGACTGCTTGATCGCGCCTGCAGCGCCTGCGGCACCGTTGCCCGCGCCCGCGCCCGCGCCCGCGCCCGCGGCACCGTTGCCTGCAGCGCCCGCGGCACCGTTGCCTGCAGCGCCACCGTTGCCCTGAGTTTCGGGCGCGACTCGGTTCACGTTGACGAGTCGGACGAAGACGGTGCGCGCGGCGTCGGTGGTGGCGCGCGCGGCGTCGACGAACGCCGTCATGGAGTCGGCGTCCATGCGTCCCTCATAGCGCACGGGGCCGGTGGGCTGCCCCTGGGCGTCGTGCGCGAGCACGTAGATGGCGGGCACGGTCTGAATGAACTGCGGCTCGCCCAGGCTGTCCTGCGACTTGCCCTCGTCGTCCACGTTCAGGCGCGCAGCGTCCACCTCGACCACGCCGGCGCGCGCCGCGACCGCCTCCGCCAGCGGCTTCACGTTGAGTCCGTTGGTCATGGAGGTCATGGTCACGCAGCCCGGACAGCCCTGCTTCTTGACGGTCACGGCAGCGATCTCGCCGCGCTTGAGCGCCAGCATGGCGCGCCCAAAGTCCGTCGTCGGATTCTCCGAGATCTGAAAGCCGCCCGCGCCCGCACCCGCGCC
>Ga0172373_10012334_pt1 | contig 10036 bp, 22 predicted proteins | sample Lak10m_2_FD_114546 | JGI IMG/M metagenome (GOLD analysis project Ga0172373, IMG submission 114546) | Freshwater microbial communities from Kabuno Bay, South-Kivu, Congo - kab_092012_10m | ecosystem: Environmental > Aquatic > Freshwater > Lake | place: Democratic Republic of the Congo...
ATTTTAGACAATGGCAACGGTTGGAAAGCAAAGAATAAGGTGCATAAGTCAAGCAAATCTTATTCGAGGAAACCAAAACACAAAGGAAGGTTTGATTATTAAAAACCTTTTTATATCTTTGTGATTGAATATGGATCCTTAGCTCAGGGGCTTAGAGCAACGTGCTCATAACACGAAGGTCACAGGTTCAAATCCTGTAGGACCCACAAAAAAACAACTAATATGTTCGCTTACACAAACAACATAATTGAGGGTTAATGAACATAAAAGACCCGTATTTAAGACTTTGACCGTAAAGATGTGCGAAAAAGATTAACATTCCCTTAACATTGGGATAGAAAATAGTTCTTACATTTGTATCATCAAAACAAACAATGACAGCAACAGAACGCGAATTAGACCTTGTGATAGCCGTTCAACAAGCCATTGAACTCCTTAACCATAACAACGTGGAAAAGGCCAACAAAACGCTTAAAAATGCGCTTAAAAAGAATTTTAACAATTCATAAAGAAAATATTTGGTACAAAAACTTGTATAGTTGAATGATTATACTTACCTTTGTACCGTAAATCATATTGGTCGGGTGATGAAATTGGTAAACATAATGGTCTTAAACACCATCGCCACAAGGCTTTCGGGTTCGAGTCCCGATCCGACCACAAACTTAAAATTTGCTACCCACGAGGTAAACATTGGAGGTTCAAATCCTCTCAGGAGCACAATTAACATTCAGTTAACATAGCATCATTATCTTTGTGGTGTTAAAAAACAAATCACTAACCAATTAAAACATTTAACCATGAACTACCAAACTCACAATGACACAGGTGTTAATACCAACATGACCAGTTTGAAAGGTTATGTCAATGTATCATATCACGAACTATTAAATAAGTTCGGTGAACCTACTGTTGGTGATGCCTATAAGATTGATGCTGAATGGGAAATACTGTTTGATGATGGCAAGGTTGCTACTATCTACAATTGGAAGGATGGCAAAAACTATAATGGCGCGTCAGGTATGGACGTTGAGGATATAACGGATTGGCATATAGGTGGACATGATGAAGAGGTTGTTGATAGGGTGAAAACCATCTTGGGGAAATAATCACCATTATGTAAATAAAAGTGTATATTATACGCGAAGAATTTTAAAGACGGTTGTTTGGTGGGTGAGGGCGGTCTTATCGAAAGGTGAGCCGCCCTCTAATCATTTAACAATTCCTTAACATTGCCGTTTGAAATAGATTACTTACCTTTGTACCGTTAAACCAAACAGACATACCATGAACGAAGAGCAACTAAGATTTTTCAATGAGGTTATCCGTCCTCGTCTTATTCAGATGGCCATTGACGGTGATAGCGCGTTGAGTGACCTGAATGAACTTTCATCGGCACATTTTGAAGAAGCCGCAAAAGAATTTAATAATTCAGAAGAATCATATAGGGCTAAGTGTATCAATAACTTAAGTCATTATGTGTACGAAGATGATTTGTCTGAGGCGTTTGACCGTTTGTTGGTCGCTGATGAATATGCTGATGCTGATGATATTGTATTGATGTGGGAACCATTGAGCCGCAAATATAATGTTGGGGATTTACTTGGAATGATTGGCGCGTAATTAAAATCTTTTACTTACCTTTGTACCGTTAAACCAAACAGACATACCATGCGAACATTCAAAATCATATTCATGGACGGATACGATGAAGTTCAGAATCTTGACACTAATGAAACAATTTTCAGCACCAAAGGAATCGACCCCGAAGTAATTGACAATGTTGTTAACATTTGGAACAGAACAGGTTCAGCCAATGTTAACTTATATTCAGGTGGCGAAGTAGATGAATATCTGTTGAATGAGGAGAAATGTAGCCAAGAGGATAGGGAACATATAACGGAGGCACTATATCTGTATAGCCAACGTTAACAATTCCTTAACATTGGTTATTGAAATGTTTTAATACCTTTGTACCGTTAAATCAAACAGGCCATGAAAACAAAGGAAGAAATACAAAAGGATATGGACGATAGTTATCGTATGATATTGTCCAATACCGATGCCATATTAAATGATGAGACATTGACAACTGGTCAAATATCCAATCTACATTTGGCAAATAAAATAATTCAAACAAGAATTGATGCCCTTAAATGGGTGTTGGGTGGGAATAATTAACATTCCCTTAACATTGGTTATTGAAATGTTTTAATACCTTTGTACCGTTAAACCAAAAAACCTAACCCATGACACCACATAAAACCAAACTTGAAATCGTTACGGAACTGTTTGACAACTATTATGTCAAATACCCAAGTAATGATAGTCAATTTGAATTAATCGGTTCAGATATGGATGATATTTTAGATGCTATCAATTTTATTAATAGTAATTCTAAAGAAGTAGAAATAAAGCCAACAGATTTTCAAGAAGAAAATCTAAGCAAACCTTATGTTCACAAGAGAAATCATAACTATTCAATCTTTGTTAAGTTTGAACCTGAAGGTGATGAGAATAAACATATCGGATATATAAATGATTTTTTGTCTGAAAATTACTTCAAGTGTAAGTTGTATAGGACTAAGTAATTCAAATTTATTATCACTAACATTTTGCGGCTTGGCGCAGTGCCGCATAGATAAACTTTCAAATAACCTGTGTCTGTCCAGCGGCATTGCGCTAAACCGCTGTTATAGGCACGTAAGTTGTAAACATTATGGACTGGAAAGTTAGTTTAGATAGATACCTTACCACGCCACCAGATGATGGCTTTGATGGTTGGTGCGAAGATGTGCTTGAAAACAAGATTGCTGATACATTCTACAATGAGAATGAAAAGTGGATTGATGAATATGACGGGCAATGTAATAAATGGCTGAATGAATTGTTTAGGCGTGGTAAGGATACAACCGAAGCCGCTCAAACGATAGAACGGGCGTTCAAAATTTATTGCCTATAACGGATGCGTGTATGAAACGTTGCCATCATAAAACCTAATAAAATGAACAAAATTATAAATTTAGTATAAACTTAAAAAAAGACCACGAAAGGCAATGTTTTATACACGTTGTTATGTGGCGTTAATTATTATGAAATCAACAAAAATAGAAGATTTAGATATATCAATACGGTGTTATCAATTGTTGAAAAACAACGGTATAATTGATATTATTGAATTAACAAAACTAAAGGAGGATGATTTAATTAAGTTTAAGGGGTTTGGAAGTTTTTCGTTAAAAGAAATTAAACAAATAATGTCAGAACGTGGCTTGTATTTTAATGCCACATAACTATGGATATACGCAATAATACCCAATGATAATTAAATCAATTTCAACAACTTACCATTGGGAACGCTTATCACAGTTTTCATAACAATTCCTTAACATTGGAATAGAATCTTTAATGTACCTTTGTACCGTTAAACCAAAACAACCAACGCCATGCAAAAGACAGCTTTTCTACTTACTGAAGTGTCAGACACAGAAACTCCGATTATCGGAATGGTAACTGAAAAACTCATTTTTGGCTCAACCTTAAAGTCAATGAATGAGGCCATTGCCGACCATTTTGATGTTGATGTAAATGATGTTGAAATAATTAACGGCAAGTCGCTTGAAAATGGTATTGCAGTATGGGATGCTGATACCTTTGATGTTGTTCTCGGTGTTGATATTGCCGATGTGGTAATTGAGGTAAGGTCAATCTATGTTTATTAACATTTTCTTAACCTTGATTATTGAAATGTTTTAATACCTTTGTACTCACTAACCACTAAACAACAACTAAAATGAAAACAATTAAACGATTTGTCAGAAGCGATAACGGTACAGAAGCTATATTGGCTTTCGGTATTGTAATGATTGGTCTATTATTGACAGCTACATTCATAACATTTCCTTAACATTGTTTATTGAAATGTTTTAATACCTTTGTACTCACTAACCACTAAACAACAACTAAAATGAAAAGAATCTTAAAAGCAATCTGCATCGTCTTTGGAATCACCGCAATACCAACAGTATGCCTTATGATGCTATGGGCAGTAAGTTTTGGAGCATTCGACCTTATTGATGCTCTAAGGAGTGGAGGGTTACTCGTGTTTAATGTAATAGCCATGTTCATCGGTTTCATTGTGGTATCCGAAATTGCATAGGTTATTATTTAACATTCCCTTAACATTCAAGTAAAATCTTTACCGTACATTTGTACCGTTCAATTAAACAATCATTCACTAACCAAAACCAAAGTGCCATGAACAAAGAGAATGCACAACTTGAAGTAATGCCAACAAAGCGTGGTGAAATGTTTAACATTAGCCCATTTAACATCTTTGTTGAAGACGATTTCAACGTCCGTAAGGATATGGGCGACCTTGAAGGTCTGATGAACTCTATCCTTGCCAACGGCCAACTTGAGCCTATCATGGTTCACAAAGTTGCGGGTGAAGAAAAGTATGTTCTCACAGACGGACACCGTAGGTTCGCAGCCATCAAACTTGCCATTGATAAAGGTCATAATGTACCGTATGTGAAAGCCATTAAAGTTTCGGGAAATGCCGAAGATAGGCTTTTTGCAATGGTTATCACAGGAACGGATAAAAAACCTTTGACCGTCCTTGAAGAAGCTGAAGCGTACAAACGTCTCGTTACACTTGGATATGAAGTAAAAGATATTGCCGCAAGGACTGCAAAATCTTTGCCCCATATCTACAATGCCTTGAAGTTGGCCGATGCACCGAAGAAACTGAAAAACGCCATTGAAAGTGGAGCGATTTCAGCAACCACAGTATCGCAGCTTATCCGCGAAGTGGGTGAAACGGAGGACGTTGTTACCATCGTTGAAACGGCCATCGCATCCGCAACGGTGCAACCTGATGGAAAGGTTAAAAAGGTGACAAAGAAAGAGGTTGTCACGGTGGCGAAAAAAGAGGGTAAACTTAAAGCCCCTAAGAATGCCCCTGCACAGACACCGATTGAAAAACTGTTTGCGGCCTATGATGCCTTGAAGGACAAAGAGGCAACCAACTTCATTCTGTTGGAGGATTTGGTAGCACTCATGGCAGACGACAATTCAACGGTGAACGAATTTGTGACCTTGTTTGAATAAACATTAAAGAGGGTTGTTTGGTGGAAAGGACGGGGATATATCTCACAAAGATATTGAACCGTCCTTTCTTTATTAACAATACCTTAACATCGCCAATTCAAATGTTTTAATACCTTTGTATCACCAAACCAAAAGACATACATCATGACACCACAGAAAACAAAACTTGAAATCATTGAAGAACTGTTTGACAACCACTACGTCAAAGACCCAAGTAAACGAGCGACAAGCGGTGGTGGGTGTTACTACTATGATAGTGATACTGGTAACAAGTGTGCCGTAGGTATGTGTATGTTGGACGATGCTACTGCCATTGATATGGAACAAAATTATAGCGGTGAGGTACACGGATTAGAGTGGTACTTGAATGATAGACGAAATCAATATTTGGATGATGTACTTAAAGAGGAATATCGCGGTCACGATATTGATTTTTGGGTACTGGTTCAAACCTTACATGATAGTAATAACTGTTGGACTGATGACGGCCTTTCAGATGTAGGTATTGCTGAACTGAAAAAACTCAAAGAATCCTTTGCTTAATATACACAAAAGTGTATATATCACGCGAAGAGATATAACATTTCCTTAACATTGTTTATTGAAATGTTTTAATACCTTTGTATCACCAAACCAAACAACCATGAAAAAAAACAGATACTATTATGACAAACAGTGGTTTTCAACCCTTGTCGAATTAACTGCTGTTGAGGACATGGAACAGTATGACTATATTTTGATGCCTGATGGGTGTTTTTTATGTGTAGATGATATTGAAAAGGAATTTCGGGATGATAATATTGAAGATGAAACGGATGAAAATACGGTGTACAACATATATAATTTACCCTCAGAGCTTCAAAAAAGTAAACGGTTTAGACAGAAATCTAAACAATTCCCGTTCGGGCTTCACAAACTCAGCACCGCTGAAATGATAAGTAATATACCGCCTAAATCAAAGTTTTTAGTGATGCGAAACTTAACATTTTCTTAACATTGTTTATTGAAATGTTTTAATACCTTTGTACTCACTAACCAACAACCAAAAAACCATGAAAGACCTTTTTGATACTCCCGAACTGATACCCAATGAAGTTCAATCAATACTTGATAAGTATGCGTTGGATGATTGTGATTATATGGTATGCCGACAATTACAGGACGAATTGGAATATGTAGGTTATACGATAGATTGGGGATTGGATGCCGAACCTTTCAACCTTAGACCTATATTGCATACTTTTATAGCCTTTTGTAGAGAAACTTCACAGAGTTATTCATTTGTGTTCATTGTCAAAGATACGGAACGTCTCAAAGCCGTATTTGATGAATTTGAACAACTTGTTCCTTTCAGGAAATGGTACTATGAAATTCAGCGTAATGATGGTATGATATTTATCGACATTGATGACTTGGAACGAGAATTAACATTCCCTTAACATTGGGATAGAGAATAGTCCTTACATTTGTACTCACTAACCAAACAACCAAACCATGAAAACATTTATGATTGTATCATCAAGTATGCTTGATGCCGTATCCGCGATTGAGCGTTGGGTCAATAATAATAGTAGCACACCAACAAAAATCGTTAGTGTCGTTACTGTTCCTGACGACTATACTAACAACTTGATAACTACAATCACTTATATTGAGAACGTGAGTTGATTTAACATTCCCGTAACATCGGAATGAAATAGTTACCATACCTTTGACCCACTAACCAAAACCAACACAACCATGCCACGTAAAAACTACTCAGGTTCAGACCTCAGCTCAGAGTTCAAATCTTTTTTCCGCAAAGAGAAAAAAAGAATTTCCGACATTCTTACAAAAAAAGGTTGTACCAACATCGACCTTAGTTATGGCTTTTATTATTTCAGCGGTTTCTTTACCTCACCGACAGGACAAGTATATTATTTGTCATGTTCAGACGTTAGACACTTCGGATATGAAAGACTTTTAATCCGTACTGCTAAAGACTATAAGGACTACACAGGTGGCTCAAATCAATTCATAGGAACTACCAATGAAGACCTTGAAAAGTTCAGAATGATTTAACATTCCCTTAACATTACCATAGAATCTTTACCATACCTTTGACCCACTAACCAAAACCAACACAACCATGTCAAAAATCACAGTAAAGACCAAGAAAGTAAGGACAATCACCGAAACTTTCAAACTCGTTGTTAACGGTCAACGAATCATCCGAATTGAGACACGTGACCAAACAGGTTGCCTACTCGAAACCATAATGCGTTACCCAAACGGACGACCAGTTAACAACCGTCTAATTGAAGAACATATCATTGACTTCCTCAACGCAAGAGACAAGAAACTCAACATAGTAAGAGGACAAAGATAATCAAAATGTTGTTTGGTGGAAAGGACGGGGATATATCTCACAAAGATATTGAACCGTCTTTTCTTATTTATGTACACAAAAGTGTATATATCTCACGAAACAATATAACATTTCCTTAACATTACTTATTGAAATGTTTTATTTACCTTTAAACCTCTAACCAACAACCAACACTACCATGAATCTAAATCTTAACCAAAAGTACCAACAACACGAAATCGTCAAAGCTATCGCGTGTAGACAATTTGACGTGAATGAAACACTTAGCCAATTACGCCACTTCGAAATTTGGAGCTGGGGCGCAACCAAATTCGTCAACTGCGCTCAAAAAGCTCTACAATTCAGAGTGACAGGACTGAAACATAAAGGTAATGTTTTCATCGCCCTAAATGCCGCTGATCTATATGATGTCGTTCTCACCACTTCACGCGGAACGGTCAAATGTATTATGACCGACATTTACTTCGATGAACCTTTTTATAGAATGCACGAAAAAATTGAAGTGTCGATTTAACAATTTTTAACATTTCATTTGTTGCAGGATTAAATAACTGCCGTATATTTGTGCCATCGTTCAGAGACAAACCAACTGAACAAAACACCAAACAACAAATGTATAACTTTGAAAAGGAGTATAACAAGGCTTGCCGAGACCGAGTGAAGGGCCGTAAATTTCAAATTTACGTGTGCGAGCTGTTTGACGGTCAAGAACAGTTCTTTGGCGAGCTTCGTGTCGATGGCACGTATGATTACGATGCGGGGCTTGAGGACATCAGAATAATGCTTGTTGATAACGAACTCAACAAGCAGCCTATTGCAGTCGATATTACTGCAATGGTAAGCGAGGAGCAATTAACTAAATTGCTTGAGCTGGCCGATGATAGGATAGGCGAGGAGTTGAATAAGGAGTTCAAAGAAATTTATGAATATATGCCTTAACATTAAATAAAGAAAGGCCCATCGGAAACGGTGGGCTTTTTTTTTGCTATGTACACAAAAGTGTATATTGCCGTAACATTATATCCAACACTATGATATACCTTTGTACCGTCAATGCGAACAGCGAGACGGGTTCGGGGTCAAAAGCTCCGCAGAGGGTATACTTTTCGGTACTTTATTTTTTTTTAGTCTCCCATATTTATATATATGGAAACAATATATATTTATGCGCTAATAGACCCAATATCTGATGAAATTAGATATATTGGGAAAACCAAAAATATCAAAAAACGATATAAACAACATTTATACCCTAAAAAACACGATAATTCAAAAAGAGCTATTTGGTTAAAAGAACTAAAGTCAAACGGATTGAAACCTAAAATTAAAGTTATTGATGTCACTGATGAAACATTATGGTCTGATATGGAAAAAAAGTATATAAAAGAATATTCGTCAGAATCACTACTAAATTCAACGATTGGTGGTGAGGACGGTTCACATAGTGCCGAAACATTAGAAAAGATTAGCAAAGGGGTTAGTCGTGCTCACAAAGGTAGAATTTTATCTGAGACACATAGAAACAACATTAGTATATCATTAGGTAAAAAAGTTATGATTGATGGTGTGGAATATAATAGTTGTTCGGAGGCTGGTAGATGTTTAAGTATAAATAACTCAACAGTATGGCATAGATGTAATAGCGATAACTATGCTAATTATCAATTCATTTAACCTACCTTATATTGTACTTTTTGTATTTTTTCTAACAAAAAAAATTTTTTCCATATCTTACATTGAGGTATTGCTATTCCATAAAACTGCCGTATATTTGCCCCATCGTTCAGAGACAAACCAACTGAACATTAAACCAATCAACATGAACACCAACAACCTTTTTTCCTTCGAGTATCAAGATACTCCAATCCTCAACCGCGATGGTAGCAAGTCCAATTTTCGTCAGGTATATGGCGAAAATGGAAATGTCATCGTTTGTCCAAAGTCAAGCTATCACCTCGTGAAAACTGCCGACCTTTCCAACCTTGGAAACGCTTTCATTGAGAAAGGTCACAAAGTTAACACTTTCACGCATCGCGATGGTGAACTTATCGGCCTGAATATCGCGTTCGGTCAAAAGCCATCAAAGGTAGGTGACAGCAGTTACAATCTGTTTATTACAGTACCTAATAACGGTGCAGGGCGCGGTTTCCTATCAATCAAACAAGTCCGTTTGATTTGCACAAATGGCATGGTCAGCAGCAAGACTATCGCCAAAAACAACTATCTGAAAATTCCCCACACTATCAACTACGTGGACAGTCTGAAATTGATGGAGGAGTCTATTGATGGTTTCATGTCGTTATTCGCTCAAGTTCAACAGAATGATGAAGCAATGGACGCGGAAAAATTGTCATTGGGTGACATTAAGTTCCATCTCAACAAATGGTTTTTTGAGCAAGAGCTGCCAAAAAGTCAGGTAGGTGATTGGACGCTTGACAGTTTCCGCAAGGCGTTGGCGGTTGACCCCGAAAGTGTGCCATCTTATGCACGTTATGAGGAGCTTAAAGAGGCGTTGAATCGGGAACTTGCCCACAACGAAGTTCTTAGACTGAAACC
>Ga0172373_10012337_pt1 | contig 10034 bp, 8 predicted proteins | sample Lak10m_2_FD_114546 | JGI IMG/M metagenome (GOLD analysis project Ga0172373, IMG submission 114546) | Freshwater microbial communities from Kabuno Bay, South-Kivu, Congo - kab_092012_10m | ecosystem: Environmental > Aquatic > Freshwater > Lake | place: Democratic Republic of the Congo: South-Kivu...
AAACAAAAGTAAAGTCAGTAAATAGATTACAAGACCCAGTGCAAATGCTCTCTTTCCAAAAGTCTTAATTAGTAAGCACCGCGTCCTTTAAATACTGCTCCGATAGTTGCAATAATGATCCACAAATCCCGAGTAAAACTCCAATTAATCATGTAGTTCAAATCAAGAGCTACGCTCGTCTGCAGATCAAGATCTGAACGTCCACTAATCTGCCACGGACCTGTTACTCCTGGTTTGGCATTGAGGCGACGCTCATACATAGAGTCATACTTCTTCACTTCGTGCAAAAGCGCAGGTCTCGGCCCAACCACCGACATGTCATTTATTAACACATTAAAGAATTGGGGGAGCTCATCAAGAGAGTACTTTCGCAATATGCGTCCAATGGGGGTTACCCGTGGATCCTTCGTATCCTTAAAAATCACATGATCTGTCGCATGAACATTAGCCGCTGATGAAATCAATTGATCAGCATTCTTGACCATGGAGCGAAACTTATAGAACTTGAAAACCTTGCCATTGAGCCCGACTCTCTTCTGAGAGTAAAAAACCGGCCCGCCACTCGTGACGAGAATGAGTATTGAGATCACGAGGTACACAGGACTTAAAAGCACGAGAGCTAAAACAGCAAACACCACATCAAATGATCTCTTCAGTATTTTCTCCACAATTGAAATGTTTGATTGAGAGAATGCAAGGAACGGGATTCCTACTTGCGGCTTTGGGATTAACCAATATCCAAGATTTCCAGAATCTAAGGGAATCCAGTTTGTCTTAATTCCCAGGTCCTCACAGAAATGAACAAATCTGGAAAAGTTTTTATCACTTTCCATACCAGGTAGTAGCAATATTTCTTCAATGGGAGTGAACTTGAGAATCCTTTCAAACTCATCTAGCCAGGTGCTACTAATAGCCGCACATTCCATTCTTGAAACTACTGCATAACCCAATAATCGATTCTTTATGATCCAATCACTATATTGTTGGGATTCGCGCATAGTGCGACCGACAATCATTAAGCGAGTAGAAAATCTCTTACGCTTGATTAAAGGTCTCAAAAATATGAAATACAGAAGAGTACGAACAAATATCAAATTAATAAGCCCGGATAGAAGAAGAGTAATGAATACCGTTCGAGAGAAAGACGCGCGTGTGACAAACGAGAGAAAACCCAAAGAAAAGAAATAAACTATGGACCACTTGATTAGGCTTTGTAGGTTCAAAATGAAAAGACTGTCGTGATTCAAACTGTAGAGGCCGCTTAAACCAAAAGTTAATAACCATCCAAGAACAACAACACCAAGAATGAGTTCGTAATCGAAAGCTGCAATAGAAGGTTGCCTCTCGGACTCAAAGAGAGAGGAGCGGAATCGAAAGTTATAAGCTATTACGGCGGCCGCAATTAGAGCAAAGGTATCAACGGCAACTAGTGCCACACTGATCGTGACTTTATGCGACCTTAGCATTTGCAAGGTATGAGACTTAACCATGCTCCGATTCTATGAGACTAATAGAACTTAAAGGTTGAATTACTCAGCAGGTAGAAATAGCCTCTAACAGTCTTGTGCAAATTGCAGAATTTCTTTAGAGCGTAAATACAACTAGATACCGACAGTAAGTTAGCGATAGAGTATCAGGACGGGAGGATGAATGCCGGAAAAAGATACAATAATTCTTACTACTTTTGCCTGCCATCCACAAATGGGGAGCGAACCAGGGCACGGGTGGGGATTATTGCTTACCGCAGCAAAGTTAGCCGAGAAAAGAAATCTTAATTGCATCTGCCTCACTCTGCCGAGGTATATTCAGGTAATTTCAGATGAGTTAGCTTTACTAAACCTTTTGCACAGAGTTCAACTAGTAGCCGTGCAAATTCCAACAGCTGTTGACGTTCCAAAAAATGGGTTGTTGCTTCGAATCGGTTACGTTTTTTACTGTTTAAGAGCAAATCAGATAATCCGTGGGTACGATGAGAATCGGATAAGAGTGATACATCATTCAAATTACGCTTCAGAAGTACTTCCAAATCCGATTCCTCGCAAGATGTTCAGAAATGCTCTTCGCATTATCGGACCAATTGGCTCCTCTCAGAATCTGCGTGTTAGTAGAATCTTGATAAGAGATTCGAAAGACGTTTTGATATTCGTTATGGATACGGCAAAATTTGTGGCCTCCCGAATCCTCTTTCGAACTTTTGTGGATTCGGGCATGAAAGTTATTTTCAATTCTGAATTGATTAAAAGAAATATCTTAGGAAAAAAAAATTCGAGACAGACTCAGAGTATAAAACGGCAAGAGGTGTGTCCAAGTCTATTTCTAGAGAATTCTCCAAAGACTAAAAACCGAAAAACTGAACATGAGGCAAATCATAAAGTAGCGATTATCAGCGTTTTAAATCGGAGAAAAAAAGTGGATTTTGCATTAGAAGCACTTAATTTTATTGATTTGAAGAATTTACACTGCGATATTTATGGAGATGGTCCAGAAAAAGAAAGACTACAGAAATTGTCTGCACGCTTAAAAATTGATTCAAAAATAACTTGGAAGGGTACAGTAGATCGAGCGGAGTTAAGAGGTTTGCTCCCTACCTACGACGCGATTTTGCACCCATCTGTACGTGAAGGGGCATCAACGATTACTGGAGAAGCTATAGTGGCTGGGATTCCAATAGTTGTTTTTGACGGTACGGGTGCCGCTGGAACACTAGAATACGTAGGACTCACAGATAGTGTTGTCTCTACTCGTGTTGTGAAAAACAAAAAAGAATTAGTTGAAGCATTTAGTGATGTTTTGTTGAGTGTTTTGGGTATGAAATGGGAAAGTGGAAATCCTTTTGGAGCAGAGCACGTAGGCCACGAGATGATGAAGTGGTATGAGATTGTTGAATAGAAATCACATCCGTCGACAGAATTTCAGTTGGTACTTGATTGCAATTCTTCCAGGCTGCTGGTCAATTTTTGGATCAAGATGGGGTTCCTATTTACCTCGAGAACCTTTTTTCTTCAATGATTTATTTATTTCAATATTGGTATTATCGTTTGTACTTTCGAGAGAGAAAGTCATTAGGAAGAGAAAATTTACATCATTCCTTATCTTTTTCCTATATTTAGTAATTAAAATTCTGTTTTCAAGCTGGGATAATGTTCTCTTGGTTCTTCGAGACTCGATTCCTTATATCTATCTCGTGACAGCTCCGTTGATAGCGATAAGAATTTTGACCGCGAATGCCAGAATTGTTCGTCAATTGGGAAAATTCATGGAATGGTGCATCGTTGGACATGCAGCATGGACCATTTTTTCGTATTATTTCCCCGGATTGATTAAAGGCTTGCCTGTTGTGAGTAATTCTCAAGAACTTCATATATTTTCGATTAGAGCCGATTTTGATGCTGCGATTATGTCTGTACTTATAGCTATGGTAATTATGGGGCAAATAAGCGTCATTCCAATTAGACTTAAAATTCCACTTGCTCTTCTTGGAAGCAGCTACATTCTACTTCAGGGTAATCGTGCGAGTTTTATTTCATTTTCTATATTGATATTCATCTCGTTAAAATATAGACTAAAGAAGATTAAGGTTTTCTATGCGAAAGCTGTGGCGACACTAATAATTGTATTGCTCGTATCTTTGGGAATAGTTGGAATATCTCAATTGGCAATTGGCGAGAGATTTGTTGGAGCGACCCGAGGTTTTTCTCAAGGTGCGACCGAAATAGCGGGCTCAGGTACAGCTTCCGCTCGAATTTCAGCTTGGAACCAAGTTGCACAATATGTAAATTCGTCTCCAGCGAGAATAGGATTTGGTATCGGTTTCGGTACTGATTACATGCAGCAATCAGGTGCATTGAGAGCGCTCGTTAATGCAGATCAAGGTTCTCGCACATTGCCACGACAACCTCATAATTATTGGCTAAACACCTATGCTCGCATTGGACTCTTGGGAATGGGAATTTTACTGATTTTGTTAACTCAGACATTAAAGATTGTTGCCAAAGTTCTCAGAGAACCAACTCGTTATGGCGTAGAAACATTGATGTCGAGCCTCATATTTGCAGCGCTAATTCCAGTAGCAACATTCGGTGTCGTGCTCGAATCACCTTTTGGCGCGCTTTCGCTAGCAATGGCTATTGCGTTCATGCTCGCCGAGAGAGAAAAGGCAGTTCAGAGATGACCTACGTGAATTTTGAAGGAATCAAAATCTATTTAGGTGGTAGTCAGGACGTAACTTCGCAAATCAAGAATTTACTTGAATTAAGGAGACCAATCAAAGTACATCTATGCAATGCATATACAATCTCACTGAGCACTATTGACATAAAATTCCGCAAAGTTTTGCTCAATTCTGATTTGAATATACCAGACGGGCGGCCACTAGCATTGTGTTTTTCTCTTTCGGGAAGTGCGCAGATTAGAGGAATGGATTTGTTCAATATCCTCGTAGTAGACTCGGAATTTAAGGATATGAGACATTTGTTTTTTGGAATAGCTCCAGAGAAACGACCTTTATTTGAGCAAGCTCTAACAAATGTTTTCCCAGATGATGGACAATTTAGAGTCGTCGAAGTACCTTACCTCGCATTTGAAAAATTAGATTTTGAGAGCTTGAGGATCTCAATAGAGTCTTTCAAACCCAACTTTGTTTGGGTTGGATTAGGAACGCCAAAGCAAGATTTTGCGGTGGACTCAATTTCATCACTCACAAATAATCCGTGTGTCATAATTCCGGTTGGCGCGGTCTTTGACTTTATTATTGGATATTCTACCCAGGCCCCAAAATACTTAAGAAAATTTGGTTTTGAATGGATGTATAGATGGGCGCAAGAACCAAGAAGGCTCGCGTCCCGATACACAATACATAACTTCATTTTTCTCTCACGAGTTATTAGATTCCTACTGAAGAAAAGAAACTTCTGAGTAAATTGTTTCTAACGCACTTAGCGATGATTCAGGGGAGTATTTCTTTTCGTATTCTTGGATGGCTTTTTGGGACATTAACTCGTAATTCAAAGAATCTAATTTATCAAAAGTCAAATACCAATAATTAACATCTCTTGAAAGCATAACTGCGAATTGCTCTTCAATAATGTCTTGAAAACTTGGATTAACTGAAGAAATCAAAGGTGTTCCAACTGATAGCGACTCAAGAATCGCCATCGGCAAACTTTCGAGACTCTGTGAGACTACAATTGAGAACCTAGAAATTTTAATCTCCTCAAAAAGTTTTTCTCGTCCTAAATGTCCCAAAAAAGAAACGTTTGGTTCGGCTTTTGCAAATTCTTGAACTTCGGGGCTCAATGGGCCAGATCCAGCAATTTTCATCGTCCATCCGTTCTCTGATGCGGTTGATTGACTCCAGGCCCGCAGAAGTTCAGGAACGCCTTTAGTGATTTCTAGTCGCCCTGCGTAAATGATACTTTTTGACTTTACAATGCCGTCGGTTGGGCTTCTAAATACAAAATTTGGCTTTAATCTAATTCTGTCACCTGGAATTCCAAATTGTAATAGACTTTCTTTTGAGAAAGAACTCAAAACAATAAATCTTGATATTTGTTTCATTCTTTGTACATACTCACGTTGGGCAAAAAACATGCCAAAGCTTTCAGCAAAGCTTTCTCGATAGCAACCATGAGCAATTAGGGGAAGAGAGCCGAGACGGTTAGAACAATCGAAGCATAAACGTCCTCTTCTGAAATTCACGCCCGAACCACAACGGTATCTGTAATTGTGTAAAGTTTGTACGATTGGGATCCCAGCTTCATAGATATCTAATAAAAAATCTGTTCCAATAAGTGGAAAGACATTGTGTATATGACAAACTTCGAAATGTTTATTGGTCAAAAATTCGCGGAACTCTTCCCTAGAGCCCTGACCCGATAAAAATTTAAGTCCAATCTTTGCCTTTTCGACAGGATGGATCTTTTTGTCGGGTTCATTTTGTCTTGAAAATAATGTAACATCATGGCCTGCTTCTGAAAGTAATTTGATTTCGTTTCGTACCACATTATTCTCACCAGAATTTCGGTTCGAATCATAAAAATTATGGATGACAAGTACTCTCATCTAAACAGAATTCTTTCTCGAAAAGTACTTGGGAGGCAATTTCCAATCTGCGATAAATTCCTTTCGCTTCTCGCTCCAACGCTCTTTACTAAGTTTAGAGTATTCATCGAGGCATCGGGAATTCAATGAACGTATTATCTCTCTAGAGAGTTCTATCTCGTTTGCTACATATCTAAAAACTTCTCCTCCGAGAAATTCAATACCAGGTAATCGTGAGGTGATTACGGGTACATTCAAAGCTAGTGCCTCCTGCAAAACGAATGGGATTCCCTCAAACTCGCTCATATGAACAACTAGGTCCGATTGTTCAAGTTCCATAATTGGTGAAGTTTGATCGATAAATTCAACATTAAGGTCAAATTCTAGAGCAATCTGCTGACAAATAGATTTCTTAGGACCAATTCCAATCATTCGACATTTGTACGAAGACCTTGGAACATTCTTCAGTGCCAAGAGTAGTAATTCGGGAAGTTTCGGATAATCGAGCCTCGCCATCCATAGTATTCGCAATGGTAGAGATAGTTGCCGATCCCTTGAAAACTCTGAAATCGGTTGTTCATTCAAAAAAGGACTGAGAATAGGATAGAAGAAGACGTCCCCACTCTTCCCTCTAACCGGACTTACACTCATTAGTTTGCTGCAGTAAATAGCGTGGAATCGCAAAAGTGATCGGGTTAAGAAAGGTATTCCATTATCCAAATTTCGATGAATCAATATTATCGGCCTGGTGAATGTAGAAAGCGAAACCAAAGATCCAGACCGAATCCCGTGAGCAAACAATTGAGGCTTACCAGTCTTTATCCAAGATCGACGAAAGTCGTAAAGAAAACGGACCACTTGACTAATTCTAAAAATACTTGATGGAAATTCTAAGAACTGAATTTGACCATTACCTACCAAATCTATCTTTGCCAATTTACCATTCTCAACTTCTTTCGGACAATAAATTACCGGATTCAGCCAAGAGTTTGAATAGGATTCAAATTGATTTTTAGCCGCTAAGAAAGCACCACCAGACTCAAATTCGCATACGATACCAACTCGTTGATCTCTGCTGGCTTTCTGAGGAATACGAGATAATTTGAAAGAAAGCAGCAACTGATACCCAATTATTGCGATAAGCAAACCAACAAAATTCAAAAGTGCGCCAAGAACAATTGATGAAAATAATAAGAACGGCAGGAGTATTCTCTTAATTTTCACTATTGCACGATATTGGTTTTGCTTCTTGAGGATATTGAGGCGGTCAATTTGCGGAATCGCAATAAGAATCAATACCGAGCACAGCGCAAGAATGCCTCGATCGAAATTTGTTCTATTGCTTGTTGACAACTTAACAATCACATCGCCAATTAGAACGGCAAAAAATGAGTAAAAGACGGCAAATCTCAATTTCAATCTCTGAATCACGTCTGTCTTTTCTGGCAGAAAATTCTTACCAATGTCAGATGGACTTAGTTGACTAAAGTTGAAGAAGCGCAAAGTACTTGCGGACTGTAACAAGGTAAGAGGAAAAAGTATTGTGATTGCAATCCGATGAGAAGCAATTTTGTCAGGATCAACAAATGCGATAGCTATGAAATATATGGCTTGAATAACACCTTGTCCAAGTAGGAAATCCTTCAGATTGTCAGTCCAGGTCGATCGAGTTGTTATCAGCCAAGATTTATTCCAACTCGATGGATCAAAGACCAGCAATGTTCTCACTCCATAAATGGAGGTTATGATAGTTGGTATAGACCAAGCAACTTGTAAGTTTAATGCAGAATCAGCTCCGATAATGACCATTATGACGGTAATTACAAGGAAGCTAGATGTCCACACGAGGTCCAATGACGCTGCACTTCGATTGAAGTTTAGAGACAATAACTTATAGCGTATTGCATCATGTAAAAGGAGTATTGGAAGTGAAACGGTCATAACCAAGAAGGGCCCTGAATTTAATTGCGGGATCATCAAATAGGGGATAAGTCCAATGAATGAGAAAACTAAACTTACAATCAGAGCATCACGAAGAAATTCACGACAATTACTTGTTCTATAAATATTTTTGTTAAGCAACGCATCGCAAATAATTGGTCTATAAAATGAGAGCATAATTGTATAAAATGTGAAAGATATTGCAAACTCGCTGAAAGCAACCTTGCTATGGGAAAAAGCAAGCACAAACAAGGAAAGCGTGAAATTACCAATACTTGAAGAGATTAAACCCGTAATAATCCATTTGTCCTTCATCGCTTTCGCGTTTTTGATTAACATGTATTTTAGATCTTCACATAGTTAGTCATAAAATTGAATGTTTAGGATATTTTTCGTTTGGCAATGCCAAACGTCTTTCGGTTGTCAAAAACGCATAACGATTCAAGAGGATTGACCGCACAGAATTCTATCCAGGCCTCAGAAGCATCCACGTCATCAGAGACGATTATCCCATTCTCAGCTAATCTTGAAAACGCCAAATTATATTCAAAGTTTTGCCACATGTAGGAGTGATCTCCATCATGAAACCATAAATCAACTTCCCAGTCTTTAGTAACTTCGGCAAAATAGGCACCTTGTTTCTTGATTGGAACAAGGTGAAAATTCCAATTTCCAGCGCCCTTGTATATTCCATCACATTCTTTTTTGGTATCGAAGGAATGTAACTCTCCCCCAGTTTGCTCCAGAGCTTTCATGAGAATTCTTGTGGAAAAACCATTGGCGATTCCAGTTTCTACTACAACCGTAGGATTCTTTGCCAGTACATATGCATATAAGTAGCTTGCCAAATTAATTTCAACATTCCAAAGGTCAGGGAAAATAATGTTTTCCATTTCTCGCGCTATTTGGTCACTTACTAGAAAACCTCGCTCAAGTAAATCTCTGTCTATACAAAAAGCACTACCATCTAGTTGAAGAACTGATGTAAGTAATTTTGAATTTTGGGAAATATAACTAGCAGAAACCCCATGAATGTCCGGATTTCGAAATCTTGTCCACTGTCTTCTCCAAAATTTCCTGGACGTTAGAACTTCAACTCTCTTCATGCTTCAAGTGTTGCAGAAAAGACTTCAAATTGAAAGGAGTTCTTGTTAGTAACGGGTGATTGAGTTTGTATCAATCGGATATATCTTTGACTTATTATCATGCGAAGTGTAGAAATATCATATGGATTATGAAGAGCGTAATAAATTGGAATATTGGCATGTGAAGGACTCCTTCACAAGAGAACGATATAGACAAATGGTTCGAGGAGTAAAAAATGAGCCGAGAAAGATCTTGGATATCGGAATAGGTTCGGGAATAGGGGGAGAAGTTCTACGTTTAGAGTTTCCAAATGCCACAATTATAGGCCTTGAGGCGGTTGAAGATAGAGCGGTGAAATCGGAGAATACCTATGATGAAGTTGTGCACGGTTTAGCAACGGACAGATTGTTTGAGAATGGCGAGTTTGATCTCGTAGTGGCTGGTGAATTAATTGAGCACCTTGAGCCGCTGCATGTCAATATTTTTATTCAACAGGTTTTCAGAATATTACGAATTGGTGGATTATTTGTTTTTACCACTCCAAATCCAAATGACATCAAGATGCGATTGCAAAGAAGATCCGTACTTGGAGGTTCCCACGTAAGTCAGCATTTCATTAAGGAGACTCGGACGCGATTACGCCTTGAAAGCTTTCAAGTGAAAAGAATACGGGGGACGGGTAGAACTAGCCTGTTCCTCGGTTCTTGGTTTCCGAAATTTGTATATGGCAGTTACATGGTCTTTGCAGAAAAAAAGTAGCAAGGTCATCAAAGCCATCTCTTTTTGGGTGCAAGAAAATTCAAAAAACGATTAAACAGTCGATAGATTTCAACTAGGACCCGAGCCTAGCATTTACTTCTTCGTTGCCCAGAAAATCTCTGCGATTTCATCAATCTTTGAGATTAGCTTCTCGGCAACAGCAACATCATTTGTTCCCTTGGTGCCGGTAGCGCCAGCCAACTTGGTTG
>Ga0172373_10012340_pt1 | contig 10033 bp, 13 predicted proteins | sample Lak10m_2_FD_114546 | JGI IMG/M metagenome (GOLD analysis project Ga0172373, IMG submission 114546) | Freshwater microbial communities from Kabuno Bay, South-Kivu, Congo - kab_092012_10m | ecosystem: Environmental > Aquatic > Freshwater > Lake | place: Democratic Republic of the Congo...
CCTATGCCCCCCCCTCGGCAGAATGGGGTTGTATGACATGTAGAGACATACTCGATTGTTTAAGAGCCGAAACCTCTCTTTTTCTATGTTTAAAATGCCTATGCCCCCCCCTCGGCAGAATGGGGTTGTATGACATGTAGAGACATACTCGATTGTTTAAGAGCCGAAACCTCTCTTTTTCTATGTTTAAAATGCCTATGACCCCCTTACTCGGCAGAATGGACCTATATGGTCATATGCTCGACTCCACCCTTTGTCCAGGCTGTTCTCCCTAAGCCCTTACTTATCCCATATCATTTCTTCTCCATGGATTTCTCCATATTGAAAAAAAACAACACTGACTGGTTCGCGTCCAGGTAAACATGACGATAAGTCAACGATCACTGCAACGTCCCGCGGTACCCCTGGTGCTCGTAGCAGAGGCCGCCCCATTGCTCCACGCTCGACCAGTTTCCGAGCGAGTCGTGGAGTACAGCGAGGGCCAGCGTCCGGATGGGAGCGTCTCCCCACCGGTGAGTAAATATACCCCCTGCCCGGTCCAGGAAGAAAAAAAAGTCCAGGTACTCGGGAGAGCGCCAGATGTCCACGCGGCTGAGCTCGAAGTTATTGTAGTAAATAAAGTTGTTATATCCGGCAGACTTCAGGAGGTCGATAGCGTCATCCAGAGGCATGGACTGCACTCGCTCAACGCCAGACCTGTCTTCCGATAAGATCGCTTGTTCGTGGTGATTGGTTAGAGCGACCAGTTTCGACAGGAGAACCATCTTGTTGGGGTGAATGTGCCTGGCTCGCATGTACTCCAGCGCGGTGTCCCAAAGGCCAATCACCACCGCTGGAGACTCAAAGGCCGAAACGCCGTGAAAGTACATCATGTTCCGGGCCTCCATTCGCTGAAACGGGTCAATGCGAATCGAGCGGCGCAGGAACAGATCGGTGTCGAGCCTCCAGTAGTAGCGAAGCGATGACGCGGCCGGTTGATTGAAGAATCCGTACGCCCAGAAGCGACACATGAACCGATACCCGATTCCGCGGTCAGCGAACGTTGCAGGAATATCTTTGACATAGGGGGGAATTTCGTCGAAACCGATTATCTCATGAAATGATAGCAACGGAGAACTAGTTTTCGCCAACAGAGTTTTGGTGGCAGCTTCCAACCGGGACCTCACATCGGCAGTCAGGAAGTTGCGGTGGCTCGATTCATAGAATACAAAGACCGGGTATCGATCATTCCATTGCAAGAAATTGTAGTGCAGTGACTCGAGTGACTTTTCAAGGCTGTAGATCTTGGAGGCCGACCCAAAGTCCCCGAGGTAGACGATCGCAGCGTTTTGTGTGTCGAGTGTGCTATTCGCATCGTCGTTGAAACCCGCATTACTAAAGTCAGGTATTCCCCACTCACAAAGGTCTTCGACTGTTAATAGACGGTATTGATTCCAGATCAAGATGGAAACCAACCCAAATACGGCAATGTTCATTTTGACGCCAGGGATACGATAGCAGCGCATGGCCTTTGTGACGGAAAATACTCGAGCGATCGCGCAGCTTATATTTTCGGAATGAAAAAAAAAGTTCCGAATAGGCATTTTTGGAATGGGAAGATATTCGGAAAGAAAAAATGCTGTAAATTCGGAAAGAAAAAAAATGCAATGACGTCAGAGGTATAAACCACTGGGTCGGACCACGCAATCATTTCATATGAATCCGGATTTCAAGAGGGCGCTGAACGCGAAGTTCGAAGAGCTAGTGTTGAAGCACGCCAACAACTCCGTCCTGCAGCTGCATCGCAAGCTCATAAGGTACACGAAGAAAGTGGACGAGTGCAAGACGAAACTCTTGATGCCAACGGGTGCGCCGCGCCGGGCGATTCGCCCATACAAGACATGCCCCAAGTTCAACTTGGCGCTTTACAGACGCCTTATCGCGGACCTCAAAAAACGCTTTCCGTAGTAAATTTGCGTTTATTTTTAAATAAATTGCCTCGCAAACTATAAAAAAGAATCGCGTTACGACATTTCATGCCCACCGAAGAACACGCCAGCGTTACACGTCAGAGGGTATTCGGAAAGAAAAAAAATGCTATGACGTCACCCTCAAAATAAAGTCGGCTATATTTATCACGTGTGACTCACTTTATTCACTTGCCCACCCATTGCGCTTTGGGGCGGAGCGCGCTTGGCAATCGCCGGGTTTGGGTCGTGGCCCCTTTTTTAAAACCAAAGCACGCATGTGCCCTATTATGTTGGAGAGAGAACAGATGGGGGGAGTATGCAAGTTTCTAATCTGTGGCTTTCGCATGGCACACCGTTGTATCAGATTCATATAAAAGCCAAACAGCCACGCCGTCACCACTCAACCCATGAGCACGATATCTGGCACTGTCTTTATCATCCCATATCTCCCTCTGGGGAGCTTGACAGGGCTCTTCATGGATATTACCCCCTTCACAGGCAGGCTGACCATCTGGCAGAAGAAGGTCGAATCCGAGGACGAGTTGAAGGAACTCTTCGGGCCAACTACCCAGATCACAAACACTCGGTCCGGCTGCACTGTGTGCATGTTTGAAGCATCCGAGGAGAATGGAATGGTCATGGATGATGACAAGCCCGGCTATTACCAGTTAGACGACCAGGCGCCGTCCCTGGCTTTTATTCCCACATCTTATGAGGGAAAGCCGTTGATCGCCACGATGATGAACTCAGACCTCTGGTCGGCCCGGCTGGACAGTTCGATCGACACGGTCAAGGAGGCGTTCGCAGACCTCTCCGACACATTCGTCGGGCGCCTGCTTTTGCCTGAGTACAAGCCGACGGAAGAAGATATGGAGAACATGACAGCCTTCATACAGACTTTCGGGACCGAACTCGAGCCACCATCCCCCCCATCCGACAAGGAGGAAAACGAAGAAGACGAGGACGGCGAAGCCGACGAGGAGGAAGACGGCGAAGCCGACGAGGAGGAAGACGACGAGGAGGATGACGACGAGTACACCCCCAAATCCCCTGGCGGAACCCCGCCGGACAGCCCTCGCCCGCGCAAGAGGCTGGCGTCACTGGTGTTTCCGTAGTCGCTTTGGAGCTGTTACTGTCTAGCCTCTGTTAAAGGCTGTGAGCCGATTTGGCCGTTAGAACATTTGGTAAAAACCAGTTGCTAAACTTTATTGATCATGGCAATTTCTGTTTAGTGTCTTCCACATTTCCTGCCTGGTTCAATCGTAACATTGTTGCCGCGGATACATGTACGCTTGTGCTATCTATATAAATCCCATCACCATACTGTCATTGTATCTCTATGCTTACACGCGCCAGAGCACGCGAAAAAAGAAAGCGGGAGCAGGGGGCAAGCAGCCCTGTCGAAAGCCCTGCGTTCATTCCTATTAGTGACATCGAGGAAGTCGATCAACATTCGAACAAGCAAGCGCGAGTCATTCTCAATTTTATCAGAGATAGGTCGATTGGCAAGCTTGGTTCATTGCGCCGCCGCCAAGAAATGGTTCGATCGATCTGTCATGAGCGCAATGCGCAAATCCTTCCAAGCATCGAGCGTAGGTCCAAATCCATCATGAAGCTCAGGACATGCTTACCGGATGTGGAGGGTACTGCGGCGGGTCGCGTTGTCAAGCGTAAGATAGACAAAATGTTGGCCGAGCGTACCTGCTTGCTGAATCAGCTTGTTCCGTTGGAGGGTTGATCCGCGCCAGTAAGCGTCTGTCGCTTTGGAGCCTCTTCTATTACTGTCTAGCCTCTGTTAAAGGCTGTGAGCCGATTTGGCCGTTAGAACATTTGGTAAAAATCAGTTGCTAAACTTTATCGATCATGGCAATTTCTGTTTTCACATTGTGTCTTCCACCTTTCCTTCGTAAACTCAGTAGGTTCCCAGTCCACATCTTCTGCTGTGACGTGAGTTGCTACAATCAAACTGTCCGGAATGTACTCCATGGGAAAATTAGGGCTGACTCCCAGGCCTCTATGCCCAAAGATCTGCTCGAAATCCACGCGATAAAACCAGGGCCTAAACTCAGCGAGAGTCGGTGTCCTCATGACGAGCACTCCTGGGGCGACCATGAGGCAGTCGATTTCATACATACCGTTTACAACAGACCTTTGAAGAGGCACCTGCGCACTGTCAAAGCGCTGGATCGAGCCTTTGGGATTATCTGTGTTTACCCAGTACCCAGGCGCATGCGCTGGCGTGAACCGATAGGGCGCGGGTAACAACAAGAATTGCAGGTGATGCAGCAGAGTGTACGATGCCGGGTGCATTAGTGATTTCATTTAGTTTGCTTTGACGCGTACTTTAATATCAATTGTAAGCCCCGCCGTCGTGGTACCAACAAATATAAATGCCATTATACAATCCCCATGAACACCCCGGACTTCTACTTCCACTGTGTCGCAGGGCCTCTGTTTGTGTCACTCGTGGGCTCCGGCCTGCACTTCGCCTACCACGCATCCGGGTGCAACGCCTTTGTGGCCCTGTTTGCCGCCGTGAACGAGTCACTGTACGAGCACCTCAAGCTCCTAATCACTGCGCTGCTAGTATGGTGGCTTGCCATCACGCCGTGCACTAGCATGCCGCGAAACTCGAAGCTGCTAGCGCTGACCGCCAGCGTATCCACGGCCAGCGTGTCGGGGTGTGTCTTTATCTCGCTCACGTTCTTTATCGAGGAACACAAGGCGCTGTGGATAGACATTCTGCTTTTTGTCGCAGCCGCATGCATCGCGCAGTACGCTGGGTGGCTAGTGTTTGAGCAGTTCTTTGTGTACGACGACGACGCGTGGTATGAACTCCCCATCATCGCACCGGCGGCAGCTTTATTCGTCATGTATCTGTTGTTTACATACTTCCCACCGCACATAGATATTGTATTCCAAGACGCAAGCAACGCAAGCAACAAGTTCTACGGAGTTTCACACTGTTGACAGGCGCAGGGGCCGGTAACCACCAGGCGAGCGGCACATGGGGCAAGACACGACGTCGAAATCCACTTGCTGATGGACAAGGATCATGCAGTCTGTGCAGAAAGCATGGCCACAGCCCATAACGGAAAATTGGTCGAGTCTCTTCGGATCAAAGCACAAACAACACTGCGCTGATCCGACGTGTTTCTTGAGTTCCTCGTTTTCGTTTTGCGATTCCTGTAACGCAGCTTTCAGTTCTACGATATCGATTTTGAGTTCGGTGATCTTCACATGATCATTCTGGCGCAAATGGAATAGAGCCTGTTCAAGCTTCTCAATACGGCGTATCGTTCCCTGGTTGTATGTGGTACTCAACTCAGCCTCAAGGGTCTCATTCATTCCCTCGAGTTCATGGACCCTCTTAATGAGTTCGTCCTTGTCCTTCTGCAGTGTTTCATTGTCCCTCTGCAGTGTCACAAGGTTGGGCGACACATCGGGATGCACAGCCTTACGCCGGCCAAACAGTCTCATATGATTCGATGTTTTAATGCGCGCGCATGTTTATATACTTGGCACGGCTCGAACAATGGCTCAAACGGCCACACACGGCTCGAGATATGTAATATTTACCAGTACGCTACGGCCTCGGTGAGTATATAAGAATCTGATTGCAGCAAATATCGAAAAATCACATGAATTTCTACGACGTCCTCGGGATCTACATCATGGCGATGTATTCCTTCAGTGTCATCTGCAATCCTTGCACGTATTACGCGCCCAAGGACCTCAACATCACGGCTGAGAACATCACCGCCGAGAACATCACTGCCGGGAACATCACTGATGAGTTGCAGGATGACACCATGACCACCATGGAGTACGTTGAATCAGTCTACAACTATCTGTTCAATCTCATGTTAATGGGCTGTGTGTGCCTTATGGTGGCGACGTTTGCCTTGAAATGGGTGGTTGACTCCCGTTCCCCGGAGGAAATTCCGAAGCGCCGCGTGGCTCGGTATCCGTGCAAGTATTGCCCGGTCGGTCACTGCAACTGTGCTTTCTTCACGGAACCTCGTTCAGATTGGGCCATCAAGTTTTATTGAGCACGTCCTCTATGGCCATCACTAGAGCCTTTTAACAAATAAACGTTATTTACGCGCGTGTAAACAACCATTTATTCAATCAATCCACCGGTTCGCACAGGGCATCCTCCGCCTGGCGGATCAGCGCCTGTTTAGGGGCCCATCATGTAGTTGTGCTCCAAATCATTAACTACTTTACCACACACATGCAATTTATTCGGCATTAAAGGTTGCTCAGGCGGCAACGCGCGGCGCTTGCTCAGGCGGCAACGCGCGGCGCTTGCTCAGGCGGCAACGCGCGGCACTTAAGGGCGACCCTAAGGCTCCTCGGAAGCCGCGCGCTTGCTACTCACGGCCACCTTGACATCCCAATGCGGCTCCACAATCTCCTCCCACATCGCCTCGTAGCTGTCGTAGTGCCCGACAATGACAGCCATTACTTCGAGGATAATGCCGAGCAGATTCTCGCCCGTGAAGGTCGTAGTGCCATCCGCAGTGATCGGAACGTGCTTGGCCACGAACTCCGCGGTGAGCTCCCCGTCCAGGGTCACCTCATCGATGCCACACCCCTGCCACGGGTCCCTGCTGGCCTCGTAGAACCTCATCGTCGTGTCGGCCCCCCCAATGGACTTGCACTTCCGCTCCAAATCCTTCAATAAGTTGAAGAACGAGGGGCAGTGGTACAGCTGCGCGTTGATCGCATCTTGCATGGCCTCATGGGCAGCTCTAGTGTCCCAGATAGCCATAGGCTTGAACCCGGAACTAGGTTCCGTAGCCCTCTTAGCGAGATGAGGCTCCGTCGCCGAGAGCACCGCATCCACTGCCGCGGCAGCCGCCTCGTCGCCCTCCACGAACAACGTCTTGATGTTCTCGAATGCGTACTCCACGCAATCCACATCGATTTTGTCCATGATGGTGCCGTTCTTCCGAAGAAACAGGATGGGAAACTTGCCGTGCCCAATAGAGTTGCTGAGGCAAACATGGCGGAAGAATATGTGCGCCACAGTTGAGCCATTGGCTCCGGTGATGAAGACAACGTAGAAAACGCCACCGAACTGCTGGTTGAGGTCCCCGTAGATCCGCATATTGCCCGCGCTGTAGATCGGCTTGGAATCCGCATGGAACGGCACCTCGTTTATCATGTGCGTAGTACGCTGAACGCCGCTGTGCTTTGACGCAGCCGCCATAAACTTCTCGAATCGCGAGTACGAGATCTTCAACTTCGTGGACCGAAGAAGGTGATTGCGCCAGCAGTCCTCAAATGACTGAACCATGATTTTCGGAATGCACAAGAGCTACACCACTTAAATAGTCAAATTACAGCCCACCCGGTGGCCGCAGCCCATGCACAAAAATATACCACAAAACGAGTAGTAAAATAATCGGCTTTGTCATTCTGATTGGTCCACGAAGTTTCAGACTCTTTTATTGACATGGGAATTTCGGAATGATTAAAAAAAACAATATCCGAATGCGAGACACGAATTTTCGGAGTGGTATTCGGAAAGAAACAATAAATTTGAAATATTCGGATTGAGTTTTAAAATTGACGCCACGCACCAGAAAAAGAATGGCGATTGTGGTGACACGATATTGTGACGTCATCCAATTCATTCATGAGCCGAGCGCGCCGTTTTGCCGATGATCAAGCTGAGCTTAGCGGTTCCGGCCATGAGGACGACGACGACATGGAATCAGAAAATGAAGAGGACCGCGCGTTCATCGACGACGAGTCCGTACACGACGCAAAAGAATCGCAGAGTCCTGTTCACGACAGCGAGTTGGATGTCGACGAGGACGACTTGCTGTTGATCGAAGACCATCTCGAAGAGGAAGAGCACAAGGCCGCGCTCCACCGCGCAAAGAGATTTAAGGCTGGCAATCGCCGCAAGGTGCTGCAAGAGAGCTCCTCAGACGAAACTAGCAGAGATGGGTGCAAAAGTACATGCGAAAGTCAGAATGACAGCCGTGACTCGATGGCCGACTTCATTGTCGAAGACAGCCCGCCGGTCAAGCCGATGCGCCACGGTCGTCGACCACTGGAGTCCATGTCGAATTTCACCAACTTCCGCCCCATGAAGGCAGAGGCCGAGCCGCGGTCACAAACTTGGGGGTTCATGATGGCCAAGCCGCAGAAGCCGCCGCTGCCGCCTGCGAAAACGCGTGAGCACGGCTACGTGCGCGTTGAAGGAGCGCTCATGTACCGCAAGCGCGATGGCACTTTGAAGCCGGCCACGGGCGTGGATTCGTTCTAACTACCCTTGATATGCTTGCAAAACGGACGCGGGCGGGCAGTGGCTGTTTTAGTGGCGCCAAAGGCGTATGCATTCATGAATAAATGATCGAGGCGCACGTAGTGTATGCCGTCTTCTACGGTCAGAACAGTGAAATGGTCGTTGTCAAACACCATGTAGGAGTCGCAACAAAGCTCATATATAGCGCTCCCTGATGCGACGCTTCAAGTTTCCGACGCTTCAATGATGCGACCCTTCAAATCACTGATGTCGCGCCTCAAGCCTTCGCGGTCCTCCTTCCACTGATTGAGCCTGCGGGCGATCCGTCTGTTAAGCCCCACGGCACTCCGTAACATCTTAGATGTCTCGTCCGTAAGCACCAACCCACCAAAACGCCAAATGAAGGCATCACGGGTGTACTTGAAGTACATGAGCTTGGCCGAGGCACACACGCATGTGGACAAACCACGCTCGTGACACTCCAGCTCCGACCCCAACCCGTCACCACCGACATACACACCATCATCGAATGCGCGTTCAAATAGGTACTGAAACATATTCGCAAAGTATAAGGAAAAAACTCATTGTTTATATACCGTAGCATTACAATCATATTTACCAACTCCGGGCAGCACAACGAGCTCGCGGAGGTCCTTTGGAATGTCCATGACGTATCCCCCACCCGTAACGCTGGGGTGGACGCACGATTTCGTAAACGCGAACGACCAGAGCGCAGAGTAAAATCTTTCCCCTACGCACGATTCGTGTGGCATAGCCTCCCATATTTGCTTCGCCCCTGCATCTTGCATGTCTTTCATCATGTAGATGAGCATCTGCTGCTCCAATCCCATACACCGGTACGATTCTGCAATGTACATGCCCCCGACCTGCCCTGTCTTGATTCTGTAGAAGAATTCTCCGACGTAGGTATCGTCCCGGTCATACACCTTGCAGTCTATGGCTCCCATCGGAACTCTATTCCATTCGTCGTCGGAGATCGTGTGGTGAATTTTTAACGCGGGGAGTAACATAAGTCTGGGCAGTTCACGTTTTGGTAACAGCCGCTCCACTATTCGCATCATCATTGATTCACATTTTAGCTTTTTATATCACCAAGCTCAAACAAGTCCACTCCATATCAGCCTGTGCATTGCGCTGCTAGCCAAGTCGACTGCATCCGTTATGAGCAGCGCGTTCAGTTGCGTTTCGAACCCGATAGCCGACGGGCACGTGTGCGCAACCCACGAGAGAGCACCCACCATGAACAGGCATTGCACACAGGCGCTGACCTCGTCGCGGCACATGGCCCACGAGCAGTACATCAGGGCATTCAGCGAGCATGCAAAGGCGTGCGAGGCACTGTGCGGAAACAGCAGGGCAAGCACCGTGACGTGCACCCCGAGGCGAAGCATATCCGCGCACATGTACTCCGCCCGGCGGAGAGACAGGAGGCATATCACCAGCATGCCAACCCACGGCCAAAAGACACATGTGCGGCATGGAACGGAATCGGCGTGGAACGCGCGCATGAGCAAAATATATGCGATGCGGGGCATGGGCTGGTAGCAAATCACCCTTTATTTGCATGAGCAGGGATTGCGCGCGAGGCAGCAACATATATGTGAGCCGAGCACCAACGAAAATGCAGTGGACCAGGCCCATCGTGATGCAGTGGCCATCGCAGGGCGACGAAATACACAAGGAGTTCTTCAGGTACGGAATGTACACCCACTTTTACATCCACCCGATATTCTACAACGACACGCATGCGAGCGTGCGGTGGACGTATACATTTCATGACGTGGGCATGGAGTTTGTC
>Ga0172373_10012343_pt1 | contig 10033 bp, 9 predicted proteins | sample Lak10m_2_FD_114546 | JGI IMG/M metagenome (GOLD analysis project Ga0172373, IMG submission 114546) | Freshwater microbial communities from Kabuno Bay, South-Kivu, Congo - kab_092012_10m | ecosystem: Environmental > Aquatic > Freshwater > Lake | place: Democratic Republic of the Congo: South-Kivu...
ATCGGATATGTTGGCAAAGCCCGATCCTGCGACATTCTCGATACTGCCGTGGCGCACTGAGAGTCCAGGGGCAGCGAGGATGTTCTGCGACATCGCACTGCCTGATTCAAGCGCAGCACCATCCGATCCACGGAATGTCCTCCGTCGCACCCTAGAGAAGGCTGCGCGGATGGGATTCACCTGTTATACCCATCCGGAGATCGAATTCTTCCTCTTCAAGTCAGATGCCAGCCAGAGCAAAGTTCCGATCCCAGTCGATCAAGGTGGCTACTTCGACCATACACCGAGCGCGGTTGGAAATGATTTCCGCCGACAAGCGATCACGATGTTAGAGGCGATGGGAGTCTCGGTTGAGTTCTCACATCATGAAGGTGCTCCCGGTCAACAGGAGATCGATCTTCGCTACGCCGATGCGCTCTCAACCGCAGATAACATCATGACTTTCAGACACGTTGTCAAGGAAGTCGCACTCGATCAAGGTTTCCATGCCTCCTTCATGCCAAAGCCTTTCACCGAATATGCAGGTTCTGGAATGCATACTCACTTCTCGCTCTTCGCAGATGAGAAGAATGCATTTCACCAAGATGGCGCAGAGTTTCACCTCTCTCCGACCGGACGTTCCTTCATCGCCGGAGTCTTGAAGTTCGCGCCAGAGTTCACAGCGATCACAAATCAATGGGTCAATTCCTATAAGAGATTGCATGGTGGTGATGAGGCGCCATCGCTTGCAACCTGGGGTGCGCACTCGAAATCGGCTCTGGTGAGAATTCCGATGTACAAGCCGAAGAAAGAGGTGTCGACGCGGATCGAGGTTCGCTCTCCCGATAGCGCATGCAATCCTTATCTCGCATTCTCGGTCATCATCGCGGCTGGATTGAAGGGAATCGAGGAGGGGCTCATCCTCGAGCCATCTTCGGATCTGGCATCGAACGCCCTCCGACTACCGATGAGCCTCAGTGAAGCCATCTCAGAGATGGAGAAGAGCGAATTGGTCCGTGAGGTCCTCGGTGAGTCCGTATTCGAATATGTCTTGCGCAATAAGCGGGCGGAGTGGCAGGAGTACCGTCGACAAGTCACCGCCTTCGAATTAGATCGCTATCTGCCGGTTCTCTGATCGCCTCCTCTCATCTATGATGGGGCTATGAAGCGCGCATTCGCACCCTCTTCACACCTTTTGCGCGCGATCCCTCTCTCTTTACTCGCTCTAGATTTCACACTAAGCCTCCTCCTTCGTTGCCGCGACGGGGCCAAGTAGCCGGTTCCCTCGTCGCGGGGATTGACGCGATAACGGCATCACCGCTGGCAAAGCGATCCTTGATGAGATGACTCCTTGGAGACCTGAAGAAGAATTCCTGATTGTTTGATACGAGAAGAAGAGGCTTAGAAGATGTCTTTCCCGAAGCAAGTTCCAAGCGCGATGCCGATCAACCGTTACTCCTCATTCGTGCCGGTCGATCTGAAGGATCGGACCTGGCCGACGAAGAAGATCACCGCCGCACCACAATGGTGCTCGGTCGATTTGAGAGATGGAAACCAGGCGCTGATCGATCCTATGGATTGGTCGCGAAAACTCACCATGTTCAAACTCTTGGTCAAGATGGGTTACAAGGAGATCGAGGTTGGATTCCCTTCGGCTAGTCAGACAGATTTCGATTTCGTCAGGAAGATCATCGAAGAGGGCCTCATTCCCGACGATGTGGTGATCCAGGTCCTCACTCAAGCGCGAGAGAACTTGATCGATCGCACCTTCGAATCGATCCGTGGTGCGAAACAGGCTGTCGTTCACCTCTACAACTCAACATCGACGCTGCAACGACGAGTCGTATTCGGCCTCGACAAGGACGGAATCAAGAAGATCGCAACCGATGCGGCTGAGTACTGCCTCCGACAAGTCGATAAAGTCAAAGGGACGCAAGTCTTCTTCGAATACTCACCTGAGTCTTACACCGGAACAGAGGTCGAATACGCGCTCGAAGTCTGTGATGCGGTGACCGATATCTGGAAACCGACACCCTCTTGGAAGACGATCATAAATCTTCCGGCAACGGTTGAGATGGCGATGCCCAATGTCTACGCCGACTCGATCGAGTGGATGCACAGGAATCTCAATCGTCGCGACTCAATCGTCTTGAGTCTTCACCCGCATAACGACCGTGGCACCGCCGTTGCTGCAGCTGAACTCGGCTACATGGCAGGCGCCGATCGCATCGAAGGAACCCTTTTCGGTAATGGAGAGCGAACCGGAAATGTCTGCCTGGTGACTCTCGGTCTCAATCTCTTGAGCCATGGGATCGATCCCATGATCGATTTCTCCGATATCCCAGCAATCCGTCGCGCTGTCGAGTACGCCAATCAACTCCGTGTCCCGGAGCGACATCCTTATGGTGGCGATCTCGTCTTCACTGCATTCTCTGGTTCACATCAAGATGCCATCAAGAAGGGTCTAGAACATCTTGAGAGAGATGCAGAGAGTGCAGGCGTAGCGGTTGAGAAGTATCAGTGGGCCGTCCCATATCTTCCGATCGACCCTAAGGACATCGGTCGTACTTACGAAGCAGTGATCCGCGTCAATAGCCAATCTGGAAAGGGTGGCGTCGCGTATCTGATGAAGAGCGAGCATCAACTCGACCTACCTCGACGCCTTCAGATCGAATTCAGTCAAGTGATCCAAGCCAAGACCGACTCCGAAGGTGGCGAAGTCCTTTCTGATGAGATGTGGCGGATCTTCGTCGATGAATATCTGCCAGCAGAGTTGACCAAAAATGTAGCGCCATGGGGCAGGTTCAAACTCCTCGGTATGTCTGAGCGTTCCGAGATGGATAAGGATGTCCAATTGACCGCTTCGATCATCGACAATGGTGCACGACGTGAGATTGAAGGCATCGGTAACGGTCCGATCTCAGCCTTCTGCAACGCTCTCAAGGGTCTTGGCGTCAATCTTCAGGTACTTGATTACTACGAGCATGCGATGTCCGCAGGCGGAGATGCGAAGGCTGCCTCCTATCTTGAGTGCGAGATCCAGAGTGGTTCCGATGCGAAGTCGATCTATTGGGGCGTCGGCATCGACCCGAGTACGACGACTGCATCTCTGAAGGCGATCATCTCTGCCGTGAACCGAGCCCTGAGATAAGGGTTTCGTGAGGGAGCCGAACTACCCTTTCCTCCGTGGCCCTCTATCGCGACCAGGCGATCGTCTTACGCACACACAAGCTCGGTGAGGCAGATCGAATCATCACTCTGCTCTCTCGAGATCACGGGCGCTTTCGCGCTGTGGCGAAAGGCGTACGGCGCACCAAATCGAAGTTTGGCGCTCGCCTCGAGATCGCAAGTCACATCGACGCGCAGTTCTATGTTGGCAAGAGCCTCGATGTGATCACTCAGGTCGAGGGGATCGAGAACTATGGCGATGCGATCTCACATGACTATCAGAAGTGGACCGTCGCACATGCGATCGTCGAAGCAGCAGAACGTTTCACCACCAATGAGCGAGAGCCAGTTCGACAACACTTCCAATTGGTTGCAGGTGCGCTCAAGTCCCTAGCGCACGAGAGTTATGACTCACTTCTGATCTTGGATGCCTACCTGTTGCGTTCGCTTGCAGTCGCAGGATTCGCGCCGTCGACCCATGATTGTTCGATCTGCAATGCGCCCGGTCCGCATCGATTCTTCTCACTCGTCGGTGGTGGTTCGGTCTGCTCGCAGTGCAAGCCATCTGCCTCTGCCACACCTGAGGAGAAGACCTTGGAGTTGATGGGCGATCTCTTGAGTGGCAATTGGGAGAGAGCGATCGTTAGTGAACTTCGAAATAGGAGAGAGGCCTCGGGTTTGGTCGCCGCCTATCTACACTGGCATGTTGAACGAGGGCTAAGGTCTCTGCCCTTCGTAGATCGCACTGTCTCCGAGGAGAACGTGAAGGCAGTATGAAGTTTGAGAAGCCGACGCCGCATCCGAGCGGAGCGAAGCCACCGAAGATCAAAGCAGATGCGCTTCCGAAGCATGTCGCCATCGTCATGGACGGTAATGGGCGATGGGCGAAGCAGAGGGGGATGGCCCGCACCAAAGGACATGAGGCGGGTGAGCGCGCGCTCTTCGATGTGGTCGAAGGTGCGTTGGAGATCGGGTTGAAGGAGATGAGCGTCTTCGCTTTCTCGACTGAGAATTGGCGAAGGAGTCCTGAAGAGGTTCGCTTCTTGATGAGTTTCAACCGCGATGTGATCCGAAAGCGACGCGATGAGATGCATGCGCGTGGAATCAAGATCCGCTGGGTAGGAAGGCGGGCGCGGCTCTGGGCGAGTGTGGTCAATGAACTTGAAGAGGCAGAGCGGCTCACAAAGAGAAACACAGTAATGACGCTCAATATGTGCATCAATTATGGTGGCCGCGCAGAGATCGTCGACGCGACCAGGAAGATCGCTGAGGACGTGGCGAAGAAGCGGATCAAGTCAGATGCGATCACAGAGAGGTCATTTGCGCGCTATCTCGATGAACCGAAGATGAACGATGTCGATCTCTTCTTCCGTTCTTCAGGCGAACAGCGGACAAGCAATTTCTTGATGTGGCAATCAGCATATGCAGAGATGGTATTCATGGATGTACTCTGGCCAGATGTCGATCGCTTGACGCTATGGAAAGCTATCGAGATATACGCAGAACGTGAACGACGATTTGGAGGCGCGCAATGACGACAAAGACGCAGGCAGAATTCTGGTTCGATCCGATCTGCCCATGGGCTTGGATGACATCGAGGTGGATCCTTGAAGTCGAGAAGGTTCGCGATATCGATGTCACCTTCAACATCTTCTCTTTGGCGCATCTCAATCGGAATACGACCGATGAGAAGTACCGGGCGAACTTCCCTAAATCGTGGCGCACCACGCGGGTGATCATGGCTGCGAAGACGAAGCATGGCCAGGAATATGTCCTGCCGCTCTATACCGCGATCGGCACTCGAATCCATTTGAAGAAGATGGAGATCGGAACCGAACTCTTGGAAGAGGCGCTCATCGAAGTCGGACTCGATAAGGCGCTTGCTGGTGAGATGGATAACGAGTCATGGAATGCATCCATCATCGAGAGCCATGAGCGAGGCATCTCTCTCGTCGGCAACGATGTCGGCACGCCGTTGATCAAGGTCGGTGACTTTGCATTCTTCGGTCCTGTCATCTCTCCGGCTCCGAAGGGTGAAGCAGCTGGAAAACTCTGGGATGGAGTCGTCAATGTCGCCTCGTACCCAGGCTTCTTTGAGATCAAGCGCTCGCGCACTGTCGGTCCGATCTTCGACTGACCCAAACTTGTGTTGGTAATTGACGGCGAGAGAATTCGCTACGACCTCTCCTGGATTGAGAACATCGGTGCCTTTGGGCGCGACCCCGTTGCGTCGCTTTCCAACCTCATCGCCGTAATGCGCCATGAGCACCCTTGGACGAGCGAGATATTGCGGGGAATCCGGGCCCCCGGTACGGGGTTTCCCTTCCTCATCATGCTCGGAACGATGAGGCGATTGCGTGGCAAGGACTTCTGCGTCATCTATCGACGTAATCCAGTGCTGGTCATGACTTTCCAGGATGAGAAATTCGATCGTTGGATCATCCCTGCCTCCAAGGAGAACATCTCCTTGCTCAAATCACGAGGATATGCAGTTTAGAAGTAGCCCTCTCGCTTCTTCTTCTCCATTGAGTCCTCTTTATCGCCGTCGATCAAACGTGTTGCGCGCTCACTGAGTCGAACGCCGGTGATCTCTTCGACGACTTCTTCTAGCGTTGTCGCAGTCGATTCGACTCCAGCGGTCAATGGATAGCAACCGAGGGTACGGAAGCGAACCATCATCATCTCAGGAGTCTCGCCCTCTTCAAGCGGATAGCGTTCGTCATCGACCATGATGAATTGCTCGCCACGGCGAACCATGGGACGTTCTTTAGCGAAGTAAAGAGGGTTTACTTCGATGTCTTCTTGCCAAATGTAGTTCCAGATGTCGAGTTCGGTCCAATCTGAAATCGGAAACACTCTCATCGTCTGACCAGTCGTCATCCGAGTGTTGTAGGTCCGCCAGAGTTCAGGGCGCTGGTTTCTCGGATTCCATTGATGTCCTGGTTCACGGACGCTGAAGATTCGCTCTTTCGCGCGACTGCGTTCCTCATCACGGCGCGATCCACCGATAGCCGCATCGAAGTCGTACTTATCAAGCGCTTGCTTGAGGGCGAGCGTGTTCATCACTCGGATGTATTCCGAGATTCCATGACTGAAGGGAGTGATGCCATCACGAAGTCCCTCTTCATTGATATGAGCGATGAGTCGTAATCCATGCTTTGCGACGATGTGATCGCGGAAGGTGATCATCTCTTTGAAGTTCCACGTCGAATCGACATGGAGAAGTGGGAATGGGATCGGCGCGGGATAGAAGGCCTTGCGCGCCAAATGGAGGATGACGGTGGAGTCCTTGCCGATCGAATAGAGGAGGACCGGGTTTCGGAAGGTCGCTGCCGTCTCTCGAAGGATCTCTATCGATTCGTCTTCGAGTTCTCGGAGGATGCCTGCGGAGCTCAGCACGGGGTGAAGCCTAGGAACCCGAGGCGCTATCTCTGTCATCGCGACTCGCCCAGCCCCCTTTCTCGCATTCGAACAGATGTTCGGATACCCTCCTCATACCCAGCCAGAGCGGTTCCACACTTCCGCGAGGGTCTTGCCCTCGCCGTCGGTGGTCCTCCGTACCTTCTGGATCCGTGCGGACCGCAAGGTCCATCGAGCCCATCAACGTGGGAGATAGAGAGGTAAGAACATGCCCCGTGAGGCGAAAAGCCCAGGCGAAGGCGTGCCAGAAGCAACACCCGCAACAAGTAAAGCCCCAGTGAACCCAGAGCGCCTCAAGGCACTCGATACCGCTCTCGCCCAGATTGAGCGCCAATTCGGCAAGGGCTCGGTCATGAAGATGAGCGAGCGTGCCAACCAGGTTGTTGAAGTGATCCCGACTGGATCGATCGCACTTGATGCCGCACTTGGCATCGGTGGTCTTCCACGCGGACGTGTCATCGAGATCTTCGGACCAGAGTCATCAGGTAAGACGACACTGACCTTGCACGCGATCGCAAATGTCCAGAAGCAAGGCGGTATCGCAGCCTTCATCGATGCAGAGCATGCATTCGACCCTGAGTACGCGAAGAAACTTGGTATCGATATCGATGCCCTCTTGGTCTCACAACCAGATACCGGTGAACAAGCGCTCGAGATCATGGACATGTTGGTTCGATCCGGTGCACTTGATCTCATCGTCGTCGACTCTGTCGCAGCCCTCGTACCTCGCGCCGAGATCGAAGGCGAGATGGGTGATTCCCATATGGGTCTTCAAGCCAGACTCATGTCGCAAGCGCTACGAAAGATCACCGGCGCACTCAGTTCTTCCAAGACGACAGCGATCTTCATCAATCAGCTCCGTGACAAGATCGGCGTCTTCTTCGGCTCTCCTGAGACGACAACGGGCGGTAAAGCGCTCAAGTTCTATGCATCCGTTCGCATGGATATCCGTCGCATAGAGACTCTCAAGGATGGCCAAGAAGCCGTTGGTAACCGCACCCGAGTCAAAGTGGTCAAGAACAAGATGGCGCCACCATTCAAGCAAGCAGAGTTCGACATCCTCTACGGTGTCGGTATCTCTCGCGAGGGATCGCTCCTTGATATGGGCGTCGACCTCGGCATCGTCAAGAAGTCCGGCGCTTGGTTCACCTATGAAGGTGACCAATTGGGTCAAGGAAAAGAGAACTCACGTCAGTTCCTCGTCGATAACCCAGATCTCGCAAATGAGATCGATTCGAAGATCAGAGCGAAACTCACGCCGACCACCGTCGATCCAGCTCTCGTAGCAGCGATCGATGAGGCGACAGCGGATGTCGAATTCTGATCAACTGGTAGAGGATCCCAACTCGGTAGCGCTTACCATCGCACTCGCTGCGATCGGTAGGCGCTCACTGAGCAAGAAGCAACTTCGCGACCATCTCACCAAGCGCGGAACCCCCACCGAGGTCCTCGAACCGACGCTGATCCGTCTCGAGGAGATGGGGTATCTCAACGATATGGATTTCGCTCGTGACTTTGCTGATCGCTCACGTCGGAAGTCCTCTCGCCGCGCCATCATCCAAGGTTTGAAGGAACGCTCCATCGACCAGACCATCATCGATTGGGTCGTGGAGGATCTCAGTGATGATGATGAGTACAAACTCGCGCTCAAGTTCGCAGAGAAGAAGTGGCGTCCAGGTTCGGGCGATGATGAAGGTATGCGCAGGCGACTTCACGCCTCGTTGATGCGACGAGGATTCTCAACCACCACGATCTTGGCAGTGGTGCGTGAATTGAGCGGTCAGAGCGAGGCCAAAGTCCACTTGTAGAATCACGGCACGATGAAGCGCCGTTATGTGATCCAGACCCTTGGGTGTCAGATGAATGCGCATGATTCCGAGCGCATCGCAGGCTCCCTTGACCGCGCTGGCTATCTGCCTGCCCTTGACGGCGAAGATCCCGATCTCATTGTCTTCAATACCTGTGCCGTCCGCGAGAATGCGGACAATCGTCTCTACGGACAGTTGAGTTTCCTTGCGCCGCAGAAGGAGAGTAATCCAGACCTTCAGATCGCAATCGGGGGATGCCTTGCGCAGAAGGACCAAGGGAAGATCCTTGAACGCGCCCCCTATGTCGATGTCGTCTTTGGTACTCACAATGTCGGGTCCTTACCGATCCTTTTGGAGCGAGCGCGAATCGAAGGTGAAGCGCAGATCGAAATCAAGGAAGCACTCGAACACTTCCCTTCATCACTTCCGGCTCGGCGCCACTCTGCGTTCTCGGCATGGGTTTCAATCTCGGTCGGGTGCAATAACACCTGCACCTTCTGCATCGTTCCGGCTCTACGCGGTAGAGAGAAGGATCGAAAGGCGAGTGAGATTCTCGATGAGGTGAGGGCTCTGGTGGATCAAGGGGTCACCGAGATCACCCTCCTTGGTCAGAACGTCAATGCCTACGGAGTCGAACTTGGCGAGCAAGGAGCATTTGCGCGTCTCCTTCGGTCCTGCGGTGAGGTCGATGGGCTCGAACGGGTTCGATTCATGTCGCCTCATCCGCGAGATTTCACCGACGATGTGATCGCTGCGATGGCAGAGACTTCGAATGTGATGCCGCATCTACATATGCCACTGCAATCTGGCTCCGATCGGATCCTGCAGTCGATGCGAAGGTCCTATCGCAGATCTCGATATCTCGGGATTCTGGATCGAGTTCGTGAGGCGATCCCGGATGCTTCCATCACCACAGACATCATCGTCGGCTTTCCAGGAGAGAGCGATGAGGATTTCGAAGCGACGCTTTCACTCTGCGATGAGGCTCAATTCACCGCTGCCTACACCTTCCAGTACTCCAAGCGCCCAGGAACCCCAGCAGCCGAAATGCCAGATCAAGTACCGGCTGAGGTGGTGAAGGAGCGATACGAGCGACTGCATCGCCATCAAGAGGCGATCGCACTGGGCGTCAATCAACGTGCCATAGGTCGTGAGTTCGAACTTCTGGTCACTGAGAGTGAGAGTGATCGCGAAGGCATCCGTCGCATGAGTGGAAAGAGTGAGGATGCCCGCCTCGTCCACTTCAATGCACCTGATCACCTTTCTACGGAGGAGAGCGTGCGCCCCGGTGACTTCGTCACCGTCGAGATCACGGAAGCAAAACCCTTCTATCTCATCGGATCGGATGTGAAGGGAGTACGAAGGTCTCGTGGCGGTGACGCCTTCGCCACAAGGAAAGAAGAAGCAGAGCGATCTGGCGTATTGCTTGGCATGCCGAAACTCTCTCGCGCAACGCTCACTGCGGCTCTTGGTTAGGTAGCGATGAGCGAGTCTGGTCGCATCATCGTGATCGCCGGGGCAACGGCGACCGGCAAGAGCGATCTCGCTGTCGCACTCGCGAGTGAGATCGGTGGCGAGATCATCAATGCCGACTCGATGCAGCTCTATCGAGGCATGGATATCGGTACTGCAAAGTTGACCATGCAAGAGCGCGGCGG
>Ga0172373_10012345_pt1 | contig 10032 bp, 8 predicted proteins | sample Lak10m_2_FD_114546 | JGI IMG/M metagenome (GOLD analysis project Ga0172373, IMG submission 114546) | Freshwater microbial communities from Kabuno Bay, South-Kivu, Congo - kab_092012_10m | ecosystem: Environmental > Aquatic > Freshwater > Lake | place: Democratic Republic of the Congo: South-Kivu...
ATCCGCCCCGGAGATGTCGAACGGTCACTGCTGGACGCCGACCGTTTCCAGCAGCTGCTGGGCACCGCCACCACCGTACCAGAAGGACTGCAGCAGACCGCCCGCTGGTTCCGCGAACATCGGAGATCCTGAGAACATCCAGCGACGGCACACATTCGGAATTCTGCAAAAACTGCTATTTCAACAAAAGCAAATTTCAGGATACAAACGCCTTCGGAAAGCTCGCTGCCAACCAAAATTACCAAAACACAGCACCCACCACAAAAAACCGACTCACAACAAACACCCCAGACACCCAATCTCAGCAAAAATGATTCCACCGAATCTCGCGGCATCTCTTTTGCTGCTGAGACTGACTTGAGACATCACAAGCCAAAACGCAAAGGCCACAAAAGACACAGGGTGATCAGAACCGCGGGAATTGCCAGGAATCAAAACTGATCGCCCGGCAGCCCCGGCCATCCAGTGTGCGGTGCGTGCCTAAATCCCGCTGTAAGCAAACAATTGACCAGTGACCATGCAAAAAAACAGCCGTTTTGGAAAACCTGCGAGGATCTTATGACAGGTCATCCCACCTCAGCCACGAACAGACGGCTCGGATGCTGCCTGTTCAGGTTCGTTGTCACAGTGTTCACAATACTTTTGACATATCCATTGGCGGCCGACACGATCGTACTGGACGACTTTAGTACTTCAATCACGGGTGCCGGAGTAGCCGGCGCCAGCGGCACTAACTTTTCTTTCGACAATCTTGGTGGCGGCGAATACGAACTCAGCCTAATTCCCAATGGAACCGTCTCGTGGTCCGATACCGGCCCCGGAATCTTCGGCGGCACACGCAAAGTCACAATGGCAAAAACCGGAGGTACGTCACCAACTTCCGCTAAAATTTTCAGTGGCGTCCTCGAGGTTGGGCACCCCACGAATGACGTGCCGTTGTCCGTCTCGCTGGAATACAACTCCACCAGTGTCGCATTCGACCAGGTAGACCTGCTGGTGGTCAACATGCAAAGTGTGGACGCAGAAGCCTCCGAATCGGTATTCCCCACCCTCACACTGCACAACGGCACAACCTCGGCGGAGAAATCGTTCCTCACTCCCCTGACCGTCGGCTCCAACATACTTACACTGTCGTCGCTGTTTCAGGCTCTCAACTCAAGAAACGTCACGCGAGTAACCCTGTCGATGACTGCACAGACCGGTGCAGACTTCAAAATCAATTCGCTGCTCTTCACTCCCACTCCTGAACCCAGCGGGATCGCGATCTGCCTGACGGTTGCGGCGTTTTGCTGCCATAAACTGCATAGACGAACCCTTGCACACCGCGCCAGAAAAACGTCCCATCCCGCAGATCACAGTCACGGCAGCACCTGAGTCAACCAGACCAGCATCCCAAAATCGGTAAAAACCAGACCCAGAAAGTGTACAAATAAACACACGGGCCACCGGCGCTACCGCCTGCCGTTGTGTATTTCCAGCAACAACTGTCGCGTCCCCGCATCGCCGAATGATGCGTTTCAGCAACTGCCAGGAGCTTTCATTCCAGACGACCACCATGCGGAAAAGACAATTTAATTTCCGCACGGTCCTCGAACCGACTGCGATTCCGCAAACTAACATCTCGTCAACGCCCGCACAGCAGTTACACCCTGCAGCCACCTGTGTGTCGGGTTCACTGAGCCCAAAACGAGATGTCCAACATGAGATCCTTGCAAATCATCTTCAGCCTGCTGCAAATCGCCTCCTGCGCCGCCTTTCCGGCAGTCTGCTTTGCCGACACAATCCTCCTCGATGATTTTTCAACCGGACTAACCTTCGGCGGAGGAACATTTTATAACTCCAGTAACCAGCAGATCCCTTCCGGCAGCGGAAATAGTTACTCGGCCTGGGGAGGAAATGGTGGCGGAACGCTAAACCTGAATCCGGGCGTCACCGCACGGTGGGTTGACACAGACGTAACCAACGGCATCCTCGGGAACACCCGCACCGCGGAAGTCAAGAACGCCAGTGGTACCAGCAGATCGTCCATCACGATGGTCGGCGGAATCGACGGAAACGCAAACATCAATTCGCCGGTAGCGAATGTCATGTGCCTGACCTGCTTTGCGTATTCATTCGCCCCCATCGACGTCATGACCCATCACATCTTCTACATCACATTCGTTGGACTGGATGCCACGGCAAGAGGGAATCTTCAGGCCAGACTGCACTTCTCTGATGGCGCAAACACAGCAATTGCTACTCTTGACACGTCTGCTGCAGTTATTGGAAAGAACAGATTCGACTTAATGGGAGCCTTAAACTGGAATTCGATCAACCGCTACGCAGTCACTTCAGCGATGATCGAGTTCACTTCGTCGACAAACGGAGTTGACTTTGTAGTGGACTCTCTGATGTTTTCGATAAATCCGGAGCCGGGCACTTTCGGCGTCTTGTCAATTGCCGCACTGCTGGTCGCGGGGCTCAGTAGCCAACGCAGGCGAAACCGCAGCCAAAGACCAGAAAACAGCGACTGAAGGGAATCGAACCCTCACCAGGAGCTTGGGAAGCTACTGTGCTGCCACTACACCACAGTCGCAGATTGAACGGCACCGAAATATAGACGCTCCCGGAAAGCAGTGCAACCGCGAGCCGTCAGCCAGTCACACCTTCCCAGGAAGGCTGCACGCAAGGTCAGTCCCACGGAGCATTCATTCGGCTGAATCTTCGCTCCGTCGCCGGACGCACCACCACCACCCGCGGACTCGTCTGGCCAGACTTCCCCAGCAGCCACGCCACCGCAAAACCAGCCACAAATCCGCCAATGTGAGCCCACCAGGCGACACCCACCGCAGCCCCCGCACCCATCGCAAATGTTCCCTGCCACAGCTGCAGCAAAAACCAAAGCCCCAAAAACACCGGCGCAGGAATCACCAGCACCTGCAGGAAAATCAAAATCGGGACCAGCGACACCACATTCGCTCGCGGATACAAATACAAATACGCCCCCATCACCCCCGCCACTGCACCACTGGCACCAATCGTCGGCACCACCGACTCAGAAGACATCCAGTAGTGACTGAAACTGGCCAGCACTCCGCTGCCCAAATAAAACAGCACATACCCCACATGCCCCAGACGATCCTCAACGTTATCCCCAAAAACCCATAAAAACCACATGTTTCCCGCCAGATGCAACAGGCTGCCATGCAGGAAAATGCAGGTCAGCATTGTCAGCCATGCCGGCACCGGTGGTTGCGGAATCTCAGACCGCACCGCCAGTTCCCGCACCCCAAAAGCCGTCGGCACCAGCTCCCGATGCTCAATCAGCACCGGCCGCTCGGGGTGCGCAATCCGCGCCGGAATCATCCCGTACAAAAATGTCAGCCGACCATCCAGATCACCCGACTGCAGCACAAACAGCACGATGCACACCACAATCAGCAGATAATTCACCACCGGCGTCGTACGCGAAGGAATATTATCTCGCAACGGAATCATCACACTGGCTCCAAAACGCACCCAAAACGGCCCGCAGGCCTCAGCGATCCGGACGCTCCGCACCGACCGGATCAGCATGGCGAATCACAAAATCCACCAGCTCCTGACACTGAAAAAATCCCGACCACATGTTGTGACCCTGCCCCCCAGGCACAACCAGACTGAACTTGCCGCCAGACGATCGATAACGCTCTGCGGCCAGACCGGAATTCGCTTCCAAAGGCACCACCACATCCACATCACCGTGAATCGCAAACATCGGCACATCAGCCTTTGCCAGTGCCCCCAGCCTGTCCACCGGATTGAATTCCGACAGCCTCCCTTCCAGCTCCTCCGCCGTCATCCCATAGGCCCCGCTCGCTCGCTGCAAACCCGGATAACTACTCAAACTGCACACCGGATATATCCCCGCGAATGCCGCCACCTGCTGCGGATGGGCTGCTGCCCACGACAGCGTCATCAGCCCGCCGCGACTGCGCCCCAGCAACACCGGACGACGCGAATAACCACGTCGCACCATCTCTGCGTGCAAACCGTCGTACACCGCGCAGCCAGCCGGACTGCCGTACGATTCACCCGCATCGATTCCCGCCACAGCAATCCCCGCCTCCTGAAATCGCTGGAACATCCAGCGTTCCTCTGCCCCCGGCAGCCCCGGCAACGTCGGCGCATACCAGACCCAGGCCCGCCCCGATCGCAACAGCCCCGCTCGCCCCGAAATCAAAAATGCCGGCCTGTCACCCACCGCAAAAACTTCCCCAGGCACCGGCAACTGCTTCTCCGGTCTCGGCGGCTCCTGAGCCTTCAATCCGGTGCCTGCAACACCCGCCAGCAACAGCAGCACACACCACCAGCCCCCCAGGCCTGTTCGCACGCGTCCCATTCCCGACTCCTCACCCTTAGCCGTTTTCTGATCCGCATCACTGACAATTCCCCCCGACTTCAGGTAACATTCCGCGAAATCGCCACCCAGTCTGGCGCATCAACAGCCATTTTCCCACCACTGCAAAGCTCACCACGGCAGCCACCAGCTGCCCGGCAGAACGCTCGGAAGACCCCTTCGGATGACCAGTGAAGCAGCACACATTCAGCAGCAGCTCGATAACTTCCGCCTCGACTTCCACAAGCTGCGATCAGAAATCTCCCGCGTTATTGTCGGCCAGACCGAGATTCTCGATGATACCCTGATCGCCCTCGTCGCCGGTGGTCACGTGCTGCTGGAAGGCGTCCCCGGACTCGGAAAAACGCTCACCGTTCGAACACTCGCCAGCGCACTGCAGCTCGACTTTCGCCGTATCCAGTTCACGCCCGACCTGATGCCCGCAGACCTCATCGGGACTCAGGTCCTCTCCGAAACCGCTGACGGCCGCCGCGTGTTCGATTTCCAGAAAGGTCCCCTCTTCACCAACATTCTGCTCGCGGACGAAATCAACCGCGCCACGCCAAAAACTCAGTCGGCTCTCCTCGAATCCATGCAGGAACACTCCGTCACCGTCGCCGGAGCCACACACCGCCTGTCAGAACCGTTTTTCGTGATGGCCACCCAGAACCCGCTCGAAATGGAGGGCACCTACCCCCTGCCAGAAGCTCAGCTGGACCGCTTTTTCGTCAAACTGCTCGTCCGCTACCCACAACCCTCCGATCTTGAAACGATCCTCGAACGCACAACCGGCACCACACAGCCATCCGCCGCACCCGTCCTTTGCGGAAATCGCATTCAGGAAATGTCAGCTCTCGCTCGCACGATCCCCATCGCCAAAGACATCCAGCGATACGCCATCACACTGATCACAGCCACCCACCCCGAACAACAGTCGGCCACCGAATCCGCTCGCAAATACATCCGCTACGGTGCCAGCCCCCGCGGGCTGCAGGCTCTCATTCTGGGTGCAAAAATCCGCGCCATCCTCGACGGCAGATGCCACGTAGCCACAGCAGACCTGCAACAAATGGCTCTGCCCGTACTCAGACATCGCATCATCCTCAATTTCGAAGGGCAGGCTGAAGGTATCAGCACTGATGACGTAATCCACCGCATCATCAGTCAGCTGAACCAGTCCCCCGCCACCGCCAGCTCCCGCTGATCAGCTCTCACCATCACCCCGGCGGCTGTCCTATGCTGTTTCCCCCCGACTTCCTGACTCGCCTTGAATACCTTTCGATCATGTCGAAACGCGTATTTCGAGGACAGCTTCTGGCCCAGCGCAGAACACGCCAGACAGGGTCCGGAATCGAATTCTCCGATCATCGCGAATACAGCCCCGGTGAAGATCTCAGATACCTTGACTGGAACATCTATGCCAGACACGGTGACCTGCTGATCCGACGATTCCAGGAAGAACAGGATCTGCACCTCTGGCTGCTCCTCGACTGCTCACGCAGCATGCACTTCGCCGACGGACGAAAATTTCACCTCGCCCGACAGCTCACCGCCGCGCTCGCCTGGATTGCACTCGCTGACCTCGATCGCATTTCCGTCCTCGCCTGCGCAGCCGGTGTCGTCGAACAGTTTCCCCTGACACGCGGTCGCGAACGCATCCTGCCCCTCATGCAGTTCCTCGAAACACTCGAGGCCCGTCAGCCCGAAACCAGCCTGCTTGAATCCGTCAGACAGTTTCTGCACCGACGCCCCAGACCTGGCATCGCAGTCATACTCAGCGATCTGCTCGACCCCGCCGGCTTCGAAGCCGCACTCGACCAGCTGCGATTCAGTGGCTTTGATCTGCACATTGTCCAGCTGCATCACCCGCAGGATGCCGAACCCGGACTGCTCGGTGATGCCGAACTGGTCGATCTTGAATCCGGTCGCGTCCTGCAAACCACCATCACCGAACACATGCTCAATGAATACCGCCGCTTGTTCCGGCTCCACCAGGAAAGCGTTCGCAACTACTGCGCTCGCTGGAATCTTGGCTGCACTCAGTCCGGCAGTCAGGCGGAATTTGATGCACTGGTCATGACCATGATGCGGCAATCTGCGGCATCCTGACACTTCCTGAAACCCCGGTTTGATAATCGCCCCAAACACTATGACCGTTCTCGTTCCGACTGCACTCGCACTGCTCGCGATCGCCCTGCCGATCACAGTGCTCTACATCCTGAAACTCAGGATGCGACAGGTGCACGTCTCGTCGGACCTGTTTTGGCAGCAGATTTTTCAGGCTCGCCCACCCCGCTCATTCTGGAACCGATTTCGACACCCGCTTTCGTGGCTCACTCAAATCCTGATTCTGCTCACTATCGTGGGCGCCGCTGCCGATCCCCGCTGGCTGTCCGGCGTTCCTCAGCGCAATCTCGTCATCATCCTCGACACATCAGCCAGCATGCAGGCCCGTGAATCCAGTGGCCAAAGACTGACACTGGCCGCAAACCAGGCGCGACAAATCATCAATGGACTGCCACCCGGAACTCAAGCCGCCGTAATTGCCGCCGATCAGCATCCCGAAGTCATTTGCGGCATGACCGACCATATTCCCGATCTGCTCCGCGCGATTTCCAGAATCCAGCCATCCGCTGCCCCAGGCAGACCGGCTCTCGCTGTCACAGCGGCCAGCGAAATGCTCGGAAATACATCGTCCGGCTCCATCCTGCTGCTGACCGATGGCTGCTTCGACCAGTCAGTCCTGAAAAACAGGCCGGAACTCACAATCAAAAGTGTCGCTGCCGAACTGCCAAATGTGGGCATCACCGGTTGTCAGGCACTGCGAAATCCAGATGACCCGCTGTCCGCGGAATTGCTGGTCTCAATCAGCAACGCCTCGCCATTCTTCGCTGCCGCCTCACTCGAACTGCGACTCTCAGGAACACTCAGCAATGTCACCCGCCTGACACTGGCCCCCGGCGAAAATACCTCCCAATCGTTCCCTCGAATCGGGCCAGTCGGAGGCACCTGGCAGGCTCAGTTGAAAGATATCCGCTTCACCGCTCAGGCCACATCCGCCGAAACCGCTCCACTCGACAGCCCGGACTTCGCTGATGCCCTCGAACTCGACAACTCCGCAGTCGCTGTCCTGCCGGATGCACCCCGCCAAAAAGTCCTGCTGGTCAGCCCAGGAAACCTCTTCGTCCAGAAAGTCCTGGAAGCTGATCCGCTGATCGAACTAAGCGTTTTACAGCAACTGCCAGCCGACAATAACTGGCCCCGCAACTCGATTGTCATCCTGCATGAACTGGTCCCCCCGCAACTCCCCCCACTTCCCCTGCTTGTGCTCGACCCCCGCTCAAATTGTGATGCCTGGAATCTCCGCGGCACCCGCGAAAATCCGCTCCCGGCCCAGACAGTAACAACACATCCCGTGACCCGAAATTTTCGCCTCGATGATGTCCTGATTCCGGCCGTATCAGAACTGGAATTCAACACCAGCCCACAAATCCTCGCCGCAGCTGAAGATGGCCTGCCACTCTGCTCCCTGCTGCCCCGTTCCAATGGCCCTGTCGTCATCGTGCCACTGCAGCTGACCCAAAGCGACCTCGCCTTTCGGACCGTCTTCCCGATACTCATTTCCAATTCCCTGAACTGGCTGGCCGGTCGCACAGAGTCAGTCCCCTCAGCAATCCAGGCTGGACAGCGTTCCATGGTGCTGCTGCCTCCCGGCTCTTCACAACCGCCCAGGTCATCCGTCCCAACACAGCAGCTGGCCCTGCTGCGATCACCTTCCGGCATCATCAGTCGCATTCCCGTGATCACTGACCGGGAAACGAACCACTCCCGCACCGCGGTCACCGGTCCCCTGCGCGAAGCCGGACTTTGGCTGGTTGACGCAGCAGCAACCCCAGCCGGCCCGCAGCAGATCTCTGACCGCGCCGCACACATCGCTGTCAATGTGGCTGCACCTGAAGAAACAGACCTGCGGCCTCGAATATCACCCCAGTCTGAAACCGATTCCGCCAAAGTATTCACTGCAGCTGCCGGTCGCCCGCCATGGTACTGGCTGTGCCTCGCCGCTGTACTGCTGCTGACCTGCGAATGGTTCCTCTGTCAACGACGCTGGATCTCCTGATCAATCTATGGCAATTGAATTTGCTCAACCTGCTTTGCTCCTGCTCGCGATTCCTGTCGGAATCCTGCTCGGGCTGCTCTATCGCCGCAGCCTCAGCGATTTTTCCACCCGACAGCGACAACTCAGCCTCTTCACCCGCTCCCTGATCCTGGCACTGCTCCTCTGCAGCGCAGCCGGCATGACCCTGCTGCTGCCCTCAGCCGAACCCTGGGTTGTATTCCTGACCGATGTCAGTCCCAGTGTTGGCCGCGAAGGACAAGATGCGGCAAAGGATTTTCTCAAATCGGCCGAACTCACCCGAGGTTCTCACCCCGCCACCTGGATCTCCTTTGCCGGCACAGCCTCCTCTCCCGCACTCACGCCCCCCGGCACCTCCCCCGATAAATCCAGCCAGTCCACTGCAGCAACGCCAGAAACAAATATCGAACGAGCCGTGGATTCCGCCGTGGCATCAGTCCCGCCCGGATATGTCCCCAGAATTGTCCTGCTGTCAGACGGCAATCAGACCACCGGTGATGCCCTCGCCGCGGCAGCTCGCAATCAGGCCGAAATCTGGACGGTTCCACTGCCGGCTCCCACAGCACCCGAAGTGCAGGTCTCTTCAGTCCATGCTCCACCAGAAGTTCGTGAAGGTGAACCATTCCTGATCGAAGCGGAAATCGCGGCCAATCATGCCGATGAGTGCACCGTGGAGCTGTATCGAGGAGAATTCCGCGTCGCCACCCGTCGCCTCACACTGCAGCCAGGCACCAATCTCGTCCGCTTCGAGCAAACCGTGGATCAGGACAAGCTCAGCGAATTCAAAGTCCGCATCTCCGGACTGCAGCAGGACACCCTCCTCGACAACAACTCCGACCTCACACTCGTCACAACCTCCGGCAAACCGCGAGTCCTGCTGGTTGAGTCAGACCCCGACCAGATTCAGGAACTCGCATTTGCCCTGGAAGAGCAGGGGATTCTGGTGGATGTCCGCCCCGTTGCAGGACTGCCCGAATCGCTCGAAGCCCTGCAGAACTTCGAACTGCTCGTACTCTCAAACGTGCCTGCCCTCAAAATCAGCCCACAGCAGATGGCCGTCATTCAGACATGGGTCCGCGACTTCGGCGGAGGCTTTCTGATGCTCGGAGGCGACCAGTCATTCGGGCTCGGCGGCTACTACCAGACACCCATCGATGAACTGCTCCCCGTTCGCAGTGATTTTGAAAAGGAACAGGAAAAACCCTCACTGGGAATGGCGCTGATCATCGATCGCTCGGGCTCGATGGAGGGCGAGAAGCTGGAAATGGCCCGCGCCGCTGCCAGTGCTGCCGTTGACCTGCTGGGCCCCCGCGACCAGGTGGCCGTTCTCGCTTTTGATGACCAGACATGGGTCATTTCTGAGCTGCAGCCTGCCGCAAATCGCAGTCGCATCGCCGATCAAATCGGCAGAATTCAGCCCGGCGGAGGCACCAATATGTTTCCGGCGATGGAATCCGCCTTCGAAACACTCAACTCCGCCAGCCTCAGACTCAAACACGTCATCATGCTGACAGATGGCATTTCCAACAGCGGC
>Ga0172373_10012350_pt1 | contig 10029 bp, 9 predicted proteins | sample Lak10m_2_FD_114546 | JGI IMG/M metagenome (GOLD analysis project Ga0172373, IMG submission 114546) | Freshwater microbial communities from Kabuno Bay, South-Kivu, Congo - kab_092012_10m | ecosystem: Environmental > Aquatic > Freshwater > Lake | place: Democratic Republic of the Congo: South-Kivu...
GCACTTGTACCAACAAGTGTAACCCCGCCGCCAGAACAGCTCCCCACGCCAACCCCTCCACATTGGGGGATGGCGCCATCCAGCGACTAAAGAAAACCGCGCCGATAATCAACCCGATATTGTTCATGCTGATAGCAAGCGACGGAAGCAAAAATAGCTGGTGGGCATTCAAGATTCCCATCACCAACCCACTCACGCTGAAGATCATGGGCGTAAGAAGCATGATTTGCATCAAGCGGATGGTCAGGCTTTGTAGTTCTGTGCCCACGCTGTCGGGGGCAATCAACCACGGTACAAAAAGCGGAGCAGTGACGAACGCTACCGCAGAAAGCACCATTGCCGACAACGCAGAGAAGGTCATGGTTGCGCTGGCAAAACGCCATGCCTGCGTGGGGTCTTGGTCAAGCAAGCGAGCAAACACGGGGATAAAAGCCGAGCCTAACGCCCCTCCCGCCACCAACACGAACAATGCCTCTGGGATGCGTTGTGCTGCTAGGAACGCATCTAGCTGATAGCTTGCGCCGAAGGTGGCGGCAAAAACGGCAGTGCGCACAACGCTCAACACCCCGCTTGCCAAAAAGCCAATGAGCACCACAAGGGCGGCACGAACGATTTGACGGTTTGAAAGCGCGTTTGACATGACTCACCCTTGGTTGGCAACCACCTATTTGCAGTGGGGGCATTTTAGCACAAGGGGGAGTCGAGAGGGTTAGTCTAAACCTGCCCCAATCATTTGCGCGGTATCCAACTGCGAAGCCTCCACGCGAAAGGCGCGTGCGTCGGTTTGCATCAAGAATAGATAGGAGGCAATTAACCCCACGGCACCAACAGCAAAGACCACTCCGTAGGCAATGGCTAGGTCTGCGCTCGCCCCTAACACAAGGTCGCGTAAAATCCCCCCGCCAGAAACACCCACCCCACGCGCCAGCGTGACCACGAGCGTCCAAAAGCCTAAGTACGTGCCAGCACGCCCATCTGGACTCATCTCCATCATCAAGCCAAGCGTGCCGATGTTCCACATGCCCAACCCCACCCCCAATGCCAGCAAGCCCAGCATGATATAGGTATCGGTGTACGCAAGGGCACTATACGCGAATACGCCAAACGCAATCACCAAGATGTAAATGCCATACTTGCTCATCAGAGTATTGTTGAAGCGGCTCCAACGCCGTGAAAGCACGATACACAGCAATGAGCCGATGATGGCGGTTGTTCCCCAATAAGCGGAAAAGCGCGAGGTGACGCTGGCAGACATGTTCAACACATCTGCAGCGAATGGCTCCAAGATCAAATCTTGTGAGAAGGCAAACAGCATGGACAAGATCAGATAGCCCATGAACATCCGTGTCGGATGATTGTTTAAGACTGCCTGCATATCCTGACGGAAGGAGGTGGCGTGTTCGCTAGATTCGGATACATTAAAAGCACTGTTGCGTCGTTCTGCTCCCCACATTGAAAACACCCACAACCCGCTGATGAGAACGCTAGACACCACAAACAGAGTGAGGAGTGTTTGCACGGAGTAGCCAAACTCGTTCGCCGATAACACACTAGGATCAGAGGGAAGCAAGATGCCGAAGAACGCCCCACCCACCGCAAAACCGGTCAACAAGAACGTCCACACAATCCCAACCGCTCGCCCGCGTTGATGATCGGGTGTGCGGTCATAGATCAATGCCAAGAAGGTACTCCCAGAGAACGCATTGCCTAAGCTGAACAACCCCAGCGCGAGGGTCAACCCCACCCAAACTAGCACACTTGCCGATGCGCCAGCAACCAATTGTGCGGTGATGAATCCCATCGCCAGCATACTGATGCCCATCATCAACCGCCCTAAGCCGATCCAGAACATGCGTCGGTATCCACCAAGCGCGGTCTGGTCAGACATCCGCCCTGCCCAAACACTGAGCGGGGCAAGGAAATAACGCAGACTGACCAACAAACCGATGGGCGTTGCCTGAAAGCCCAGATCAGAAATCATGATGCGGTTCCACACGCCGGTAGTTAACACATCCGCCATGCCTGAACCGAGATGGAATAACCCTAATTTCAGGTTGCTTGGAATAGATAAATGCTTTGCTTGCATATTGCTAATCCGTTAGTAGATTTCTATAGATTTCAACAGGATTATGTTGTTTTCAATTGCAATTGTCAAGCAATTGGTCTATTCCACGCATCTTTCTATGAGGAATGTAATCATTTAGGGTGAATTTCAGCTTATAATGATTGGGATTGAGAAAAGGAGAACACAGCGAATGCAAGGACGTTACAAGAAGATTGTCGTGCCCATTGACGGTTCAGGTTTAAGCCAGCGTGCCATCCCCCATGCGGTGGACATCGCACGCGCCAACCAGTCCGAGATTATCTTGTTGCACGTATTCCGTCCCCCTGCGCGTGAATACGCCAACATCATCGCCTTAGCAGGGCAAGAAAGTCAGATCGATGTTGTGCGCGAACAGACCAAGCAATACCTGATTGGCTTGCGAACGGAGCTACGTGACGAGGGCATCGAGTGTCGCGTCCAGATGATTGAGGGTGCATCTGCCGCCCACTTGATTGTGGACTACATCAATGGCGAAGAGGTTGACTTGGTGGTGATGAGTACGCGCGGACACACCGGCTTGGCGCGAATGGTATTCGGAAGCGTTGCCAACACGGTCATGCAGTCAGTACGGGTGCCGTGTATGTTGATTTATCCCGATGATGAAACATCTGAAAACAATTCAAACGGATAGGATTGTGCTTCCACCAATGCTTGAATCTGTGCGACAGCAGCTAGGCAGTGCGCCCGTTCGCTCTCCGATAAGGGGAGATCATCAAACTCATCTTGATCTAAAATCAAGAGTTGTCGGTTTGGCAAAATCAATACATCCAGTGCCAAATCATCCGAACGAATTTCATCGGCGGTGAATTGACTGGGGCGTGTGATGTTACAATAATAGCACTTGAGCGCGTGGGTGTGTGGGTCTTGAATGCGGAAGACGTTATACCAGCGATCGCTGTAGAACCATTCCGTGAACACATCCCCACGCAACAAAACCACCTCACCAACTTGGGCACGCTCCACTTGAAAGATGGCACGCACACAAACAGAGTGGGCATCTGCTTCGACACGCTCCCCTTCATAGCTGATAACCTCTTGCCCACGCTCATCTTGTTTGTAGATTCTCATGCTCGCCCCTGTGTATGAATCAACAACAATGATCCATCTGTGAAATGGATGGTGACCTCCGGCATGATGAAGACGTTGCTCATCCCGCGTGCATGCCCCAACAACAGGTCTTCGCCCTTGAGCGGATAATAGAGTCCGCTCGTATGAACATGAGATACAGTGGAGGAAAAAGGCAGTAACGACAGGGTATCCCCAACCGCCCCATGTAGAGTATGTTCCCCCGCCCCCACCAACCACAACTGTTGCTCAAAACCCACCAAGCGCACATCATGCCCTGCCAAAGCTGGCAACGCCAGTAGATAGACGTTTCCTAGCGTTTGATCAAACCGATTGCCGAACGCGCCAATGATGAAAATAGGGTTATGTCCGTGTTGATGGGCATAGAGCAACGCCAGCTCTAGATCGGTCTCATCTTTCTCTGGTGGGAAAACATGAAGCACGCTCCCCTGTTGTTGAAAGAACGCGCGTTGCTCGGTTGTGGTGCTGTCCATGTCGCCAATGATGACATCTGGGATGAGTTGATAGGCTTGATAGGCCAAGTTCGCCCCCCCATCCGCAGCAATGATACGACGGTTGGGGTGCGCTTCTAAAACTTGTTGAACGGCTTTACCCTGTGCGGGGAAGCCATTCGCAAAAATAATGGCAGGTTGTGTCATGCTTTAGCGAGCGCGTCTGCGCCGGCGTTCCTTTGCTTGCAATTCCTTAGATTCCCCAACATGATCGCAGTCTAAAATGAAACGACCCACCATGACGAAGCGATCTGTATTTTATTGAACGACCCACCAAAAAGGGAGTGAGCGGGCGCATCGATTCTTGCTTGGTCGCAACACAGATGCTGTATCCTAGCTTGAGTTTGGCAAAAGTAACAGATGAGCCAGTAGGATGATTCAAACTTAGGGGGATAAACCAAATAGCTTCCTAATTTTGCTCTTTTTATTGAATGAGATCATAAAGCCAAGGTTGTGTGCCAAGTTAGCCAAACCCAAACAAGCCGCCAGAACTGATTACGCGCATTTCGGCAGTCGCTTGAGCGAGCGCAAAATCATGACGGTAATGGCAATGTTTCACCAAAAGCAGTGCCTTCACCTCGCGGAATTTTACCCAATGTTCAGCTTGAGGTGAACTATTTCAACCAGCATCAACTATAATTATGGTGAATTGTGTAGGAGAAAGTATAGTTGAAAAGCATCTTCATTGCTTTTATTGTCGGCTCGTTGTTCGTCCTGGTCAGTTCGACTTTAGCCCAAACGCCTGATTTAATCGGTCCCGAAAGCTATCCAGAGGGGATCAATCCTTTAACAGGCTTGCCATTCCCCGACCCATCAGCTACTCAGCGTCGCCCCATTGTGGTCAAGATTTCTAACTCCCCTCCCCTAGTGCGCCCTCAAGCAGGATTAGGGGATGCCGATTTGGTATTTGAACACTACACAGAAGCAGGCATCACGCGGTTTTCTGCTGTGTATTATGGCTATGCTCCCGATCGCGTGGGGTCTATCCGTAGTGCCCGCTTGCTCGATTATGAACTTGCCCCCATGTATCAGGCATTCTTAATGTTTTCGGGTGCAAGCACCGGGGTAGAAGAACTGATCTACGGAACGGAGGCAATGGGAATTGTGGAAGAACGGACGGCAGAAGGCAAACCGATTTTGCCCCCCTCTGATTTCGTTGAGCGTGCCTATCGCGGGGTCACGTATGGGTATCCGTACTATTGGCGCGACGATACCATAGCAGTGCCCCATAACTTATTCGGGAATCCCAACGCAATCTGGGAACTGGCAACCAGCGAGGGCAAGAATACAAAGGTAGAACTGAAGGGTATGGCATTTTCTACTGCGTTGCCAACTGGATCAGTGGGCGTTGCCAACACCCTAGATGTTCGCTACGAAACCACCCGCGCCCAGTGGTTTTATCAACCTGAACACGGACGCTATCAACGGATGACGGATGGCATTCTGCATTATGACGGCAACACCCTAGAGCCGATCATGGCGGACAATGTGGTGGTGCTCTTCGCAGGGCATCACCTCACTGACATTGTCGAAAGTGTGTGGCAAGATAACGTCAGTTGGAGCATGCAAATCCTAGTTTGGCCCCAAGGCGACGCGCTCGTGTTTCGAGATGGACAGGCATACCTTGCTCGCTGGGTTCGCTCCACCCGCCCGGAACTCATCCGCTTAGAAACGCCTGACGGGCTACCTCTTGCGCTTAAGCCCGGTCAAACTTGGTTTCAAGTTGTCCGCAACCCTGAACAGATGAACCCTGACAATGAATGGGTACGCTACGAATGAGCGTAAACATCTGATTATGGAGTCACCGAGTTGGCTATGAATATGGTAACATCAAGCTATCTTGAAACGTATTTGATATGAAAGGTGACACGATGCAAAACAGTATGCCCACCCCACCCCCCGGCTTGCCCTCTTCCAATGCGGAAGCAATGGGACGCTACGCCCTCGTAATTGACCGCCTGCTGGCAGAGATTGGTTTGATGCCGGAAGAAGTGCGCATGAATATTGAGACCGGCTTTGGTTGGAGATTCCAACGCGGTTCAGCGGTAGTAGAAATCTACTTGGCGGAAAACAACAATGTTGGTTACATTCAAGCACTCTCTCCCATTGTTTACATCCCCGAAGACAATCAATTGGCATTATTCAAATATCTGTTGGAGTTGAATTTACAGCTCACTAACGCAGCAGTCGGCTTGCATGGGGACGTAATTTACGTGTTCTCTGAGCGAGAGATCAACGGGTTAGATGCCAATGAGATCAACGATTTAATCACCCGTGTTGCCGCTTATGCCGACGGATTAGATAACCAGATCGTGGAACAATTCGGCGGAACCCTCTACCTAGATGAGTAATGTTGATGATTTCTCGGCGAACATTTTTACAATCTAGCCTTTTGATGGGGATGGGGGTTGCCCGCTGGGGTAGCCCCACGCCCCTTCCCTATAGCGTGATGGTGCCTGACTTCATGGAAGCCCTTCTCCCACCCAACGCGCTGGACTATCTCAACCGCACCATTCCCGACATCTTCCAAACGCATGCCGATTGGTTGCCCTTGATGCCCTTGCCCAGTTTGTTTTGTGTGGTGAATACCTTCACAGAGACGATCCTAGCGCATGGTGATAACTTGATTGCCAAAGATGTGCTTGGAGACGAAGCACTGACCCTATTAGAAGTGCAGGACTTGTTGCTCCGCAAACGTTTCGGGAGCGTTTCTACCCCGCATCGTGGGGCAAACACCGCCAACTTCGGCAAACTCATCTATCTCAAGCAACACCCCAATAACGGCTACTTCACCCCCGAACTGCTCCTCTTGGAAGAGATGCTCCATGCACAACAGGACATCAGCATTATGCAGGCGATCATTGCACGCGATGGGCTTGATCCAACAGAGTGCATCCATGCCGAACTAAAAGGCATCTCAGAATTGGGGGCGCATTATCTGCTGGATCAAGGAATCGAAGAGCCTGATTACGTCTTTGTGGATGAAAAGGGGCAAAGCCATACCGCCACCTCAATCATGATGCGGATTGCTTCGCACGCAGAAACAGACGTGACCACCCTGTCACGCGCTTTGCTGTACGATGTTGAACGTCATCTCGCGTTGGATGCTGTCACGCGGGAGCGCACCGGGTTACACCTTTGGCAAATGGTGACAACATGGCGACATCAGCGCGACGCACAAGGGAAAAGCATCGGCTTAGGACCGGCGTTCATTCCGTATGACGAATGATGCTGAGGGCGAACATTCCCCAACTGACAAGAAACGATAGCCCTCCAAGCGGCGCGATTGCACCCAACCAACTCACTTGGAGGGTTGCCAACAAGTACAAACTGCCACAGAACAACACAACCCCCACCAACATCACCCACCCCGAAACGTCCAAGAGCACCGAACGATGTGCCAACGTCGCAATCAGGATGATGCCTAAAGCGTGGAACATCTGATACTGTACAGCAGTTTCATAGGTAGGTTTGCGGTTTGGGAATTGGGCAAAGTGTTTTGCGAGGGCGTGCGAGCCAAATGCTCCCAACGCCACCGCCAGAAATGCGAGGGCAATGCCCACCAACAACAAGGTGCGATTCATCGTCTAGCACACTCCTTGATTCATTTATCAAGGAGTCATCGTAACAAACTTATACGCATCCCAAAAGATCAACTCGATAGCAGAAAACTATCTACCTTCACGGCAACCCCCGTAACACGTTATTCGGTATACTAGAGTGACCAGGTTATCGTCCAAATGAAGGGAGATGGAGATGGATGTTGGGGTAGAAATTGGTCATTATCGGATTGTGGAACACATCGGGCGTGGGGGGATGGCGGATGTATGGTCAGCATACGACGGGCGACTTAGCCGCACAGTAGCGGTTAAAACCATTGCGCGTGACCTTGCCCTCGAGCAAGACCCCATCAAGATGTTTGAGCGCGAAGCAAAAACCATTGCTGCGCTTGAGCATCCTTTCATCTTGCCTGTGTATGATTTTGGTGAGTTTGAAGGCAAACTATACATTGTCATGCGCTTCGTGACGGGCGGGTCATTGGAAGATTTGCTTGAACAGAAAAGCCTAAGCTATGGAGAGGGGGTGCGCTTGGGGCGACGTATCTCCACCGCGCTTGACCATGCGCACGGCGAAAGCGTGGTTCACCTTGACTTGAAGCCCCCCAATATTCTGATGGACAGTCGCGGTGCGCCGTATCTGGCAGACTTCGGTTTGGCGGCGGTGATGGGACCGGAAGGGCGCACGCACAACCCTGGCTCTGGCACGCTGCTCTACATGGCACCCGAACAATTTACGGCAGAAGACTTAGATCAGCGGGTGGATGTGTACGCCTTCACGTTGGTAGTCTTTCGGATTTTAAGCGGTAGGCTTCCGTTCAACGCCAGTGTACCGCTGGCACTACGTCAGTTACAAATGGATGATCCCATCCCCGACATCACCAACCTGCAACCGGATCTCCCTAAAGAGCTGAATGAGATTATGCGCAAGGGTACGGCGCCCAACCCTGACCATCGCTATGCCCATGCTTCTGATTTGATGAATGACATCGAACAGGTGATGGGGGTGACAAGCGAAACAGAAGGTGGCACGCACCAAAGTGATGGTCAAAGCCCCTCGCGCACTGCCAAGCTAAGCGACTTCCTACACACTACCGACCCCTCTAAAGTTCAAATTCAAGAAGCGCAAGACATCTATGACAAGGCGCATTTGGCATGGTCTGGTGGACAAGGACGCTTCCTATTGAGCATTACCCATTACATGGTGATGTGTGACTATTACGTTAATGCCCGTGCAAACGGCTTAAGCTACGACAAAAATGGCGCGCAAATGCTCTTGCGTGGGGCGTTAGAATATGACTACAAATTAGAATATTGGTGGGGCAACTTACCCACTGAAGACCGTCGCTGGGTGTGCTTGCATACCATCCGAAGCGAAAACCTACCCGCTCGCATCCGCGCCTTCAAGTTCCTAGAAACCCTAGAAGACCGCGACCCACCTCAAATCCCCCTACAAGTAGCACAGGCTATTCAACTTGAAAGTAGCCGAGAAGGTTTACTGGCGGCTATCAACGTGCTGGCGGTTCGGGGTAGCTACATCAACCAACAGCTTGACAAGGATCAACCGCGTGGATGGCTTGATGAAGTGCACTGGCATGATTATATGTTCAGCCCAGAAATTGATGGGCTACTTGCCGAAGTCACGCTCAAGAATCGTCACCGAGAGGTGGCGAAACTGGCAGCACGCACCATCGGCAAGATGCGTTCCACCGCAGCAATAGACAAAATCTTGGTCTTACGCAGTCACGGCGAAATCACTCAAGACGGTTTAAGCCCAATTGAGGCGTTCGCAACTATTCTTGATGAGGCATTATCACTCCCCCCACAAGTGGGCATCCTCTCACGCTTAGGGGGTTGGTTGCTGAATACATGGTATCGTTTAAGTGATGAACCCCTGCAATTGGTGTGGGGCTTCCTGTGGGCAGTATTGGGCGGATGGTTGGGGATGGGATACCATGTCTGGAGCGTGTTTCGCACCCAAGCCATCTTTAGCCAACAGCGCATCACCAACACCCTAGCAATGGGTTTGTTGTTCGGCTTCTTCTTAGGCATTACCACCCTCATGGGGCACACCTTCCCTTACCGCTTGCGTCGCTTTTGGTCCACATGGATGCGCTTGGTGTGGAGTGCTATTTCTGCCTACTTCCTCTCACAATTGTTGTGGTGGTCTTATGTGTGGATGTACCTCAATTTAGACCCCCCCTCACAAGACATTATGGCAATTGTGGGCGTGGGAACGGCGCTCGGTTTGATCTTGCCCACCGTGTTACAGATGCGTGGATGGCTTTCATTCATCATCACCACCCTTGCCACCTATGGGGCGTTATTCATTGCCTTTGATAACTTCTGGAAGATTTACAACGGACTAGAGCCTAACTTCAGAATGGGCGACACCGCTTGGATTTTGGCATACGATTCTTACTCGCACGCCTTCACCATCATGTTGCCTTTGGTGATTCTGATGGCGATCGGGATGCACTTCCCCGCGCTCGCCCAAGACCTACAGGATTTGTTGCGCTGGTTCATGATCGACCGCTCCAAGCAACTAGCTGTGGCAGGGGGGCAACCTGTTCTCATTGAGCAGGAAAGCAAGTTTGAGGAAGATAGTGCGCTCAATACCACTCAACCGCCCATGCAGTCCATGCGTGATGCAGAACAGGGCGTTCACACTGTTGTAGGCAGTCTAAGCGGGGTGGTTGGTGCAAACTTCGCCAATTTGAAAGAGGAAAACACCACGAAAGTTGTTCCTGAAACAAGGAATTAGGCAAATTTGAGGGGATAGTCGTGTGGC
>Ga0172373_10012353_pt1 | contig 10027 bp, 9 predicted proteins | sample Lak10m_2_FD_114546 | JGI IMG/M metagenome (GOLD analysis project Ga0172373, IMG submission 114546) | Freshwater microbial communities from Kabuno Bay, South-Kivu, Congo - kab_092012_10m | ecosystem: Environmental > Aquatic > Freshwater > Lake | place: Democratic Republic of the Congo: South-Kivu...
AAATCAGCCCTGAAAGGGCGAAATACATCAGCAAGGGGTAAAACCCCTTGACCCTCGACAAACGATAAATGTTTTTCAAGCCCTGAAGGGGCGAAATACGCTGACGACAGGGGTGAAACCCCTTGAGCGCGAAGAACCAATGCGTGTCCTCTTCGTAGCCAGCCAGGAGCAGGAGACGGGGAACACCGAACAAGCGTAGTCAATACTTCGACATTCGGAGTTCGATATTCGATATTTAAAAACCGCAGAATATCGAATGTAGAATATCGAATGTAGAAGTAAAAAAAAAGCGCCCCGACATCTCGGGACGCCCTCTATCCTCGTCATATATTTCTTTAGAGCTTGTTCAGGAGTCACTCCGGTTTCCGGGGTGACTCTTTTTCTTTGTAGATACTACTGAATGACAAACAACTGGGGCTGACTCAGGTTGTTGGCAACGACTACGCCCGAGCGGCCTCCCGACATGCGCACCAGCCCCAGATGACGCGCTTCTCTGGTCGCCCAGAAGCCGTTCTGATAGTTCGGACTGTAAACAAAATTTCCACCACCCTGATTCAGGAGAAGGATACCATTTCCGGCATCATAACGACTGATTTCGACCGCCGGCCCGTAGTCATTGCCGGCCAGCAGGAGGTCAGGACGACCGTCATTATTAAAATCGCGAACCAGTACGTCCTTCACCGGTGCCATCTGTGCCTGATTGCACAACGGAACTACCTTGAATTTTCCGTTGTTGTTCTCCAGGTAACAGGTTCTCAGTTCGTTTGCTTCCAGCACAATGCCGGATTGGAGAAATTCGGGTTTGAACAAATCTGTGATGGTTGCATTGCCATATTCGTGATAATGGACGAACTTCTTTTTCAGGGCGGGCAGCTGCTTCAGCAACGGATCTCTCAATGCAAACGGCACTTCCACGCCATCCCAAAACCAGCTCAGGAGCGGATCCATACTGCCATTGGCATCAAAATCTTTGGCATACAGTCTCATTGGCTCGGCAGCGGATGCCCTGTAACGGGTATTTAATCCTTCGTTCCCGGCAATCAGATCGAGGTCTCCGTCTCCATCCATATCAGCGGCAGCGACGGTATTCCACCAGCCCTTCACCTGATCCAAGCCGAATTCTGCCGTCGCGCGTTCGAATTTTGAGCCTTTGTACCGGAATATTTCAACAGCAGTCCACTCGCCAGTTACGAACATTTCCGGATTGCCATCGCGGTCAAGATCGGCAAATTCGATATCGGTTACCATGCCAGTCTGGCTGAAATCCGGAGCCACACCGGAGGTTACGTTGACAAATTTCCCTCCATTATTTTGCCAAACGAACGAGAAAGGGGTTTTGGGATAGTTTTCGGGTACCGTACGACCACCAACAAACAAATCCATGTCCCCGTCTTTATCATAATCAAAAGGTGTAACACAGCCTCCGCTTTCTGTTTCAGCAGGAATGTCAGACTGTGCAGGAGTCATATTTCCCTTGCCGTCGTTCAGGTAAAGCCGGTCGCTGTAATACTGGGAATTTACCCTGGGCTCGTTTCCTCCGCTCACAATAAACAGGTCATTGTCTTTATCCCCATCCGCATCAAAAAAGACGGCTCCCACATCTTCGCGCAGGCTATCCTGAAGGAAGAACTTGTCGGTTACTGTAAAACGACCTCCCGCAGTCTGAATACACAAATGACGCCGGCCGCCGAATCCGCTGCCTACAAACAGGTCGTCGAGCCCATCGCCGTTCACATCTCCTACTGCCAGTGCAGGTCCCAGGTTGGAATATTTGTGCGGAATCAGGCGCTCGCGGTCGAAGTCGAAAAACGGATTTTCCTGATGAGAGAAGGTGAGCCCTGATTGCTGTGCCGGTATTTCCCTGAAAACGGGTTTCGAAGCAACTGCAGGCCGCAGTATGGAGGGGCCTTTTACCGCATCGGAATATTTAAGTGTAATTCGCTGGTTGGCCTGTACGTTTTCCAGTTTCTGTACTTTCCCGTCGGGCCATTGTATTTCAAGGCGATCTGCAACGGAGGCTTTGCCCAAACCGTACTGGATGATATCAGTGGAGGTAGAGATGAACCCGCGAACGGGGTTGGCGAGGTGAACCATTTCGTTTCCGCCCGCCTGTGCGCGTACGAAAGCACCCACGCCCGGGGCATTTCCTGCAGGGCCCTCCAGTTTTACCTGCAACCAGTTGCCTGTTGCCTGTTCTGTTGCCTTGTTTTTGTATATGGCGGCGGGTTCCTCACAACGCACAACCAGTACATCCTGATCACCATCATTGTCAAAATCGGCATGAACAGCCGCATTGGAAAAGGTTTCATGATCGACACCCCATGCTTTGGTTATATCTTCAAACGTCAGGTCTCCCCTGTTTCTGTAGATAAAATTATTAACAGGCACCTTGGGCGTGCGTTGTATATGGGCCAGTGTATCCCTGAATTTGCCGCCATCAGCCCTCAGCGTGGAGTCTATTTCAAAGGTAACGAAGTCCAGATTCTGCACCTCGGCCCTGAATCCGTTGGATATATATATGTCTCTCCAGCCATCGTTGTCAAAATCAATCATCAGCGGCGACCAGCTCCAGTCGGTGGCACTTACCCCCGCGAGACAGCCAATTTCACTGAAGGTTCCGTTCCCGTTGTTAAGCTGCAACACATTCCGCATCATCTGTTCTCCATAACCATACTGCGCAAGCGTATAATATCGCTCGTTGCGCATGGCAGTAGAATTGGTTTTATCCTTGTAATTGGTAGGATTGGCCATATCCAGTACAAAAAGATCGAACAAGCCGTCGTTATTGATGTCTGCCACATCGGAACCCATGGAGAAATGGGACATGTGCCTCACATAATCATTAATACGATCTGTGAACGTACCATTTTTGTTGTTGATATAGAGAAAGTCGGGAACAATGTAATCGTTAGCCACATATATATCCGGATAGCCATCCAGATTGGCATCCATCACGGTAGCACTGAGGCCAAAAGCATAATTGTCAATTCCCGAACTTTTACTCACATCCGTGAACTTGCCCTGGTCGTTTCTGAACAGCCTGTCGGAGGTGTATTCATTGTCGGGTGTGGTGGTACGCACAATCTTGCCACTCAGGTCGCTCACGCGCATCTGTGACACATTGGCAAAATCTACAGGGTGATTGATCAGGTACATATCCAGATCGCCATCCAGGTCATAGTCGAGGAAACTGGCATGGGTGGAGGCACACCGTGGATTGAGTCCGTATTCATCGGCCCTGTCGGTAAATGTGAGGTCGCCATTATTGATGAACAGCAGGTTACCCCTGCTTTCGGGCGTCGGACCGGTACGGCACTGGTAAATATCAAGGAGGTCATCTCCGTTGACATCTATGACTGTCACTCCTGTTTTTATGCCATCAGGTGCCGTAATACCTGCTTTGACTGAAATATCCTCGAATTGAAAATTACCCTTGTTCAGATACAGTTTGTTAGGGCCCATCGTGGCGCCGAAATATACATCCGGCAGTCCGTCGTTGTTAAAGTCACCTACTCCTGCACCACCACTTATATACAGATAGGTGAAATTCAGGTAGTTGATATCCTTTGTATTGACAATCTGGTTGATAAAATCTATCCCGGTTGTCGCAGGGGCCATTTGTTCAAAAAGCGCCGGACCCGCAGCTGAACTGTCCTGAGGATTATCCCCTCCACATGAAGCAAGCAGGAGAGACAGCGAAACAAAAGCCGTGAGCAATTGTAGAGACAGGAAATTCCGCATAGATAATGTTTACTCGATTTATTGTGAAAAACAGCGGTTATTTGTCAGATTCACCTGCGAAGGAACTAATTTCCGTTTATTTTGACGGGATAAAATATTTCCAGCGGTCAAAAAAGTTGGTGACGGATATGGCCCCCAGTTCTGTGGAGGCATTCATCAGCACACATATTCCCACATCTTTCTGCCGGTTAAACGCAATTTCACCCCTGAAGCCGTTCACATACCCGCCATGGTATATAATGGTGTCGGTGTCATGCTGAAGTACCCGCCATCCGAGGGCATAATAGGTATCATTTCTCCGCACCCAGTGGTGTAGTACCGACCGCTCGCCACCCGTGCCTGTTACCGGCTCAAATACTTTGTCGAGTGTAGAGTCGGCCACTATATTTTTTTGGTGGCCAAGCAGGAGTCTGAGCCAGGCTCCCATATCCGAGATACTTGCATTGACGCCCCCCGCCGCCGCAGAATTGTAGTACAAACTGGAAATTGAATCTGCCCGAAAACCGAAACCGGTCTGGAAGTGCGGCAGGCATTTGTTGGCGTTGGAAACCATGGACAGGTAGTCGCAGGAAGCATTTTTCATTCCAGCCGGCGCGAATATTTTTTCCCTGACAAGATCCTGATATGTTTGCCGGGTTGCTGCCTCCATCACCTCCTCTATCACACTGAAAGCAGCATTCTGGTAACTGTAATATTCGCCCTCCCGTGCGCTCAGGCGCGCGTGCGGGAAGTACTCGGCCACAATTTTCCGGGTGTCGTAACCGCGTTCTATCAGGTGTGTAAAGGCGTGATAAGGCAGTCCGGTTGTATGCGAGAGCAAGTGCCGGAGTTGCATACGTCCGGCCTGTGCATCATCGCTGAGTGTGAATTCGGGATAGCAATCGCGGACACGCTCATTCCAGGCAATCCAGCCCTCCTGTACCAGTATGCCGGTGAGTACACCGGCGAAACCTTTGGACAGTGACCCGATCCGAAAAACGGTGTTTACATCCACGCTGTCCGGGTCACCCGTTTGTTTCACACCAAATCCTTCCATCCAGATGATGGAATCTCCTCTGACAATGACAATGGCCGCTCCCGGCGTACCGGTAGCGGCCATTGTTTCGAGAAAAAAACGCCTGTAATCTGCCACGAAGGCAGTGAGTGCAGGATCTTCAGCCGGTTTGTTTGTAACTGTTACATCAACTGACGTTTCGGACTCATTGCAAGCAGGGAGCTGTAACATCACTGGTATCAGCGCGCACAGGAACAACAACCGGAGGGCAATTGCCTTTGAATAATTCAACAGTACAACTGACAATTAGCTGCGGGCACCTTTGCCCATAACGCGGGCAACAGTGGCACCTATCTGTGCAGGCGATTCAACAACTACGATTCCATTCTCGGCCATGATGCGCATTTTGGCTGCAGCAGTATCATCTGCACCGCCTACAATAGCACCGGCATGTCCCATTTTTCGTCCCTTGGGTGCTGTCTGGCCGGCGATGAAACCAATGACCGGCTTCTTGTTGCCATGGGCATGAATCCAGCGGGCGGCTTCGGCCTCCAGGCCGCCACCAATTTCGCCAATCATAACGATTCCTTCGGTTTCAGGATCATTCATGAAGAGCTCTATTGCCTCGCGGGTGGTTGTTCCGATAATAGGATCGCCTCCGATACCAATAGCCGTTGTGATACCAAGCCCGGCTTTGGCAATCTGATCAGCAGCTTCATAGGTGAGCGTTCCTGATTTTGAAACCAGTCCGATGGGGCCGCGCTTGAACACGAAGCCCGGCATGATGCCCACTTTTGCCTCGTCTGGCGTGATGACACCCGGACAGTTCGGACCGATTAGTCGTACGTCCTTTCCATGCAGGAAGGCCTTGGCTTTTACCATGTCCTGAACGGGAATACCCTCGGTAATAGCCACGATTACCTTGATACCTGCCTGTGCCGCCTCGATGATGGCATCTGCGGCATAGGCCGGCGGCACGAAAATGATTGAAGTATCAGCTCCGGCCTTTTGCACGGCATCTTCCACTGTGTTGAAAACCGGCCGCTCCAGATGCGACTGACCTCCTTTGCCCGGCGTAACTCCGCCCACTACATTTGTTCCGTATGCAATCATCTGTTCAGCATGGAAAGTACCCTCTTTCCCTGTGAAACCCTGTACGATGATGCGTGAGTGTTTATTGACAAGAACTGACATTATTCAGTAATTTATGTGATGTGTTCAGATTGTAACTTTTACTCGCCAGCCTCGCGAATGACGAAAACGTCTTCGCCGGCACGTTTCATGTAATAGTGCTCTCTGGCGAATTTTTCCCTGGTTTTTTCAAAATCCTCGGCCTCTTCCTTCGCTTCCCTGATTTTATCCTGATAAAACCTGCAGTCTTCTTCCAGTCGGGCCTGTGCCTTGTGGAGTTTCCATTGTGTCCAGAGACTGTGCCTGTCGAGGAAAATCATGATAAAAAAGAAAATCACCAGCGTCAGGTAATACCTGTTCTGGAGAGGCTCGGGCAGATTGGCCCAGATTACTTTCCACGGGTTAGACGGAATGGCCATTTTGTTTCATTTTAGCAGGGTCAAAAGTAGTTCATTTCGGGCGATTTTTCCCACATAAAATCAGTTTCAATATGTATTTATCAATCAGGAGACGGATATATGCGTAAACTGCAGTCCAAAGGCCGCAATCAGTATAATCAGGTGCAATATCTCTGCAAACAGCGGTTTCATATCTTCATAACTATATGCAAGCAACAAACCGGCGGGAGCCCCGACCAGAACGAATCTGTCCCACTGCCAGTCCGTGCAGAAAAAGATGTGCAATCCACCGAATGCAAGCAGCCAGAACATGACAGTAACAGACTTCTGCACCAGTATAGACTTGCCTCTCAAGTAGCCGAATATATTGAATACAAAAAATAGAAAAAGAAGGACTATTACGGCCAGACCGGGCCACTCCAGGGAAACATCTAATCCAGTGACCAGCTGCGGCCAGTTGAAAACATCACTGATATGTTTCTGAAAAAACGCTCCTGCGCGGTCGTGCCAGAAGTACCATGTCCAGCCCAGTTGAAGCGGGAGTATTAATCCGGCAAGAAAAACCATGTAGTCGCGTGGTCCCCAGCTTCTCATGATTCCGACTGAAATAAAGAGCGCAGGGGCTATCAGCAAGGCACACGGGTAAAACAGGCTTGCGGCCGATATACACAGCGCGATATCGAAAATATGCAGCTTTGACTTGGGTGACTTGTACGAAATAAACAGGAAACGCAGCGACCAGACCACAAAAAAGGAAGAAACCAGCGCCGCCGAGAGATACAGAAAAGCTGGAAGCAGGGCAGTAATCAGCGCAAAAGCAACACCAGGCAACCACGACCTGCTGTGCATCAGACGAAACTGGTCGGCAATACTGTTCACCATGACTGCCTGAACTGTCACAAACAGGACAGCCAGCAGTGCCGACATAAGGCTGTTACTGACGACATGGCCGAAGATATCGGTGTACAGCAGACCGGCGTCTGCCGTATCGGGCTGAACGGGTAGCCACCCGGCAAGGGCAACAGAATGTAGCCCGATAACGTACAGAATCAGCAGTAATGCGGTCAAAAAATGGATGTTTCTGAAAAAATACAGCACAACTTGATATTTGAGGGTGCCAAGGTCGCAATTGCGCCGCACTTTTTACAGTTCTTTGCAGTTCAAAACGATAATATCTGACAGGTTTATGCCAGTAATTGCCACATCCTTCGACGGACTGCTCATTTTTGAACCCGGTATCCTGCACGATGAGCGGGGGTATTTCTATGAAAGTTACAACCAGCGCGTGTGGGCCAATGCCGGTGTACACTGTAATTTCGTTCAGGATAATCAGGCGCGGTCAACACGCGGAGTACTCAGGGGACTGCATTATCAGTGCGGGGAGATGGCCCAGGCCAAGCTGGTCAGGGTTATTGAAGGCGAGGTGCTCGATGTGGTGGTAGATCTGCGGCCCGGCTCCAAAACGTACGGACAGTGGTACTCGCTGCGGCTCTCTGCAGAAAACCACATCCAGATGTTCATACCCAGGGGGTTCGCTCACGGCTATGTGGTACTCAGTGAAACGGCAGTTTTCTTTTACAAATGCGATAACTTCTACTCCAAAGAATCGGAAGGCGGAATCAGGTACGATGATCCGGTACTGTCTGTTGACTGGCAGTTCGACCTGGACAAGGTGCTGGTATCCGAAAAAGATCTTGTATTGCCCGGTTTTGGCCACCACAAACCAGTATAATGTATGAAGAGCCAACAGGAATATATCGCTATCGGACGTGTCAGGAAGGCACACGGAATTGCCGGAGAGGTGAAGGTCAGTATAGAAGACCGTTATCTGGAGGATTTTCTCAAAAATGAGCGTATTTTCATTGAGATGAAATCTTCCAGGATGCCCTACTTTATCTTTTCTGTACGGGGTGAAAGCGAGATGATCGTCAAACTGGAAGAGGTGGATGACCGCGATGCTGCCATCGCACTGCACTCCAAAGAGATTTTCCTTCGCAAACAGGATCTCATCCCGGACGATGAACGCGAGTTTGAGCCCGAAGAGGAGGATTCCATTCAGTACGGTTTTCTGAATGGATATTCAGTGACTGATAAAACGACAGGACCTGCAGGTGTCATCACAGAGGTGGTCGAAATGCCTCAGCAGGAAATGGCTTTTGTTCTTCACCACGGCAGGGAGGTGCTCATCCCGCTCAATGAAAGTCTGATTATTTCCATTGACCGCGATAACAAGACGCTGCTGATGGATTTGCCGGAGGGGCTGCTCGATATGTAGTTCAGGGCTTCCCTTTGACCGACAGCAGCAGCAGTACCCACCCGGCTATGAAACAGACGCCGCCCAGCGGTGTAACCGGACCAAGCACAGCTACAGGTACAGCCATGATGTCGCGGCAGGCCAGCAGGTAAAGGGAACCGGAGAAGCACAGAATACCTGCCGTGAAAAACCAGCCCGACAGGCGCAGGTAACGCGCATTGTTATTCCCGTTCATCAGCATGGCGGCTGCCATCAGCGCCAGCGTATGGTAAAACTGGTAATGAACCCCTTTCTCGTAGATTGCCAGCTGGTACTCTGTGAGCAGTGGCTTCAGTCCGTGAGCGCCAAACGCACCGAGTGCGACAGCGAGAGCGCCCGACAAGGTTGCGATACGAATGAACAGTCTGGAAGAATCAGTCATAGTTTGTTACTTTTTGATGTAAAGCAACCACACAAAGCAGGCTATCCAGCCAAACAGAATCAGCTGCAGGTAGCGGTCGCGCAGGAGCGCGCGCGTGGGCGACTCGGTTTTGTTGAAAACCAGCGTGAGCTGAAGGTACCTGAGGATACCCACGATCACAAAGAATGCGGTATAAAAGATGTTGTTGCTGCCTATGCGCTCAATTACCTCGTGAGAGAAGCAGTACATCAGGTAGGCCACCACCGATACGGTAGAGCAAACCACCATGGCCATATCCAGAAAAGGCAGATTGTAACCTTCCAGCGACCTCCTGAAATTGGTTTCTCCCATGGCGACGATATATTCACCCCGGCGTTTTGCCAGTCCGAGAATAAGGGCCAGCAGGAAGGTGAGTACCTGAAGCCAGTTGGAAACCTCCACGCCCGCCACGGCACCTCCCGCGAGCACCCGAAGGATGAAACCCATACTGATGAGCGATATATCAATGATAGCGAAATGCTTGAGGGAGAGCGTGTAGGCTACGTTGATGACGAAGTACAGGGCACAGTACAGCAGTGCATCGGGGCTGAGCCAGGCAACAACCCCTGTACCTGCCACCAGCAGTAGCCCCATGATAATCGATGCCTGTGTTTTGCTCACCACCCCGCTGGCAACCGGCCTTTTGCGTTTGTCGGGGTGCTGCCGGTCGTGGGGTGCATCCACGGTGTCATTCAGTACGTAAACCGACGAGGCGATCAGCGAGAAAGCGATGAAGCCTGCCAGCGTTCGTTCGAAGATGAGTGGCTCACTCAGGCGGGCGCCAAAGAAAGCGGGCAGGAAAAGAAACAGATTCTTTACCCAGTGCTCTACCCTGATCAGATGTACAAATTGCCTGAATGTCATCTGTGCAAAGGTAAGGTACTCTGCCGATAACGGTGCAAAGACCTTCCGAATTGACAACCGGATGACACTCAGGCTTTGCTCTTAGAGCTTGTTCAGGATTCTCTGCCGGTGGCAAAAACAGGCTCATTTTTTGTCAGTTTTTACATTTTTGAAGGCGCATAGCCGGAGCTACGTAACTGAAAAAAGGTGAAAAATGGCGAAAAATG
>Ga0172373_10012354_pt1 | contig 10026 bp, 29 predicted proteins | sample Lak10m_2_FD_114546 | JGI IMG/M metagenome (GOLD analysis project Ga0172373, IMG submission 114546) | Freshwater microbial communities from Kabuno Bay, South-Kivu, Congo - kab_092012_10m | ecosystem: Environmental > Aquatic > Freshwater > Lake | place: Democratic Republic of the Congo...
GTCGCAGCCACGGGTGCCGTCCTCCTGCTCGGTCTGACAGGCGACCTTGACCAGCCGGGTGGTCTGAGGCTTGTGGTTCACGTTCATGCCCTTGTGCGGGTACTCGCCCAGCGACTCGCGCAGGCGGGCAGTCAGTTCCACGAAGCGGTCCCCGGCGTAGGTGGCGGTGGGCTTACCGGCGAGGCCGATGGCGCGAATCATCTCCACGAACGGACCCTTGTGGCCGTTCTTGTTGCCGTCAATCGCGTGGACAATCTCGTGCGCGAGAACGTCCAGCACACCCGGCTCACGCTCGTCGAATCCGAGGTTGTTCTTGCGGCCCGTCTTGGGGCCGATGGTGTGGGCCAGCGCGGGCGACACGGTGATGTGGCGCACGTTGCCCTCCGGGGAGTTGGTCTCCGGGTAAGCCATGCCGACGACCGAACCCTTGCCGGTACGCTCGCCCAGCCACGCCCGCTTGTGCGAGAAGGACAGGTGAGCGGCGACGGTGTAGCCCTCGGGCATGGTGTAGCCAGCCTCGGCGAGAATGTCCAGCAGGCCGGTCGTCGCGGCGAGAATGTAGGACTCAGGCGTGTCGTGAACCTGAGCGTGAAGCGGTGAGTAACCCATGATGCTGTCTCCTTGGTCGGTTGCTGCTAGGGCAGCGTATCAGTTGAGAGCGGGGAGTGCAAGTGCCCGGTGTGGGCGGCTCGTTTATCCCTGCCCCGGCATTATGACAGAAGCGCCGGGGAGATACAAGGCCCTCTCGTTTATCCCTTGTTTCCTAGAGATTAGAGGGCCTCTCGCTGGCTCTCCATGTAGCGGCGAGCCGTGGCCTCGTCCCCATAGACATTCCCTGCGTAGGACTGCCCATCGAAGTTCACGAGGGCAACGCCATACTCGGGCGTGGACCCATCCAGCAGGTAGAGAGCGGCGTAACAACCCGCAGGGGCGGTAGGAACGGCCTCTACGAACACCGGGTTCCGCGCCTTCCATCGGGCTGGCGGGGTGATGGTGATGGTTGCGATGCTCATTGGTGTCTCCTCGTCGTTGCTCATGGTGGGGAGCATATCACGGATGGAGGGCGGGGCATAGGCCCCGTTTATCCCTCCACCCATGACCACACCTCGGGGTCGCTAGGATGCTGCTCGGGGAGGGTGGCAAGCCTAGGCCATACCCGCATCCCCTCCTGCTCCATGATGGAGAAGGCAGCGTTTACACGCGGCGTGATGTTCGTGAACTCACCAGCCCGGAGCCACTCCATGTACCGCTGCTCATCGCTCAACATAACCCAACTTCCTTTGGATAAGCCACGCATCCAGAGCGTCCTGAATAAACGTGGTAATGTTCTCCTGCACCGTATCGAAGTCCACGGTGCCCTCCTGCTCGTTCCACTCTCGGATGTTGAGAGAAACCTCAACATCAATCGGGAGCGTAATCTGTCCATCTATCACAGCCACTCCTCCTTGTGCTTACGCTTGCGCGTGTACGTTGCGGGCACGCTGTAAACGCGGTCCTTGCGCGTGCGCCTGACCTGAATGCGAGTGCGCTCACGGATGCGGCGTGCCCGCTTAGGCTCAATGAACCTATCCTCGCTCTGCTGCTCCTGCTCGTACACGATTGTCTCCTGTTGGATAACTAACTAACTCGGAACTTTAGCAGATGAATAACTATCTATCTGCTAACCATCTAAACGATGATAAAGTCCATCGAAGTAACCATCTTGCCCTCATCAGTCGCTCCACTCATCCTCGTCACCGACACACTCAACGCACCAATAGACCTCATGGTACTCGTTTGTACCGGCATCTAGTATCAGACCGGGGAGGCGGTTAGCCCATAACCCGGAACCGGGAGCCGTGGACTTTCCGCACTCCACACAGTTATCAAACGTCTTGTTACTCATCTCATCTCCTTTGTTTGACTAGTGCCCCGGTACCGTATCAGGAAAGTACCGGGGCACACAAGTCCTCGTTTATTTAGTCTGAGATAATCCACTCAAAGCCAGCGTACTCAGCGGCCACCTCTGCTTCCAGCAGACCCGCGATGCCAGCCCGACCATGGCCCTCAGCCATCCAGCGAGTCGCCCACTCAACGGCGTCCTGTTCCAGCAGGAACGGACCAATGACGTTCATCTGGCCTCGGTACGACTCGGTAATGACACTCCACCACAGAACCTCGTCCATCACAGCCTCCTTTGTAGGCAGTTGGTTTAGACGCCCCACTCGGTCAGACGACCGTTGGGCTTCTCCGGGGTGCGAACCTGCACCTCGGGGTAATACACCTCGTCCGTCTTGGTGTCCACGATAGCGACGACCATCCACACACCCTGACCATCGGGGTCCACCACAGAGTCGTAGGCGGTCGTTTCGGCGTACCCAGCGGCCTCGTCCCACTCCTCGTAACCGTCGTACAATACATCGAAGTCCCCACCCTTGACCACGGCGATGAAGCGATACAGGTCGCGGTCGCCATTGTAGAAGCCAGCGTCAGCGGGACCACGCCGGGGGTCGCCAAAGGCGTTCGTGATGCGGTCCACAACCTGCTCGGTGTCAATCTCGGTACTCATCAGAATCTCCTTGTTTGATTGGTGCCTAGGCAGCATAAAGGGATGCTGCGCGAGATACAAGGCCTCGTTTAGATGGCCTCAGCAAGTCTAGCGAATAGAAGGTGGTTTCCGTAAACACCACTCTCACCATCAAACTGCTGGTGGTCCTCCATGCCCACAAAGAGGCTCTCTCCATCAGGCTCTACAAACACCGTGTATGAAGCGTCAGTCTCGTACTCGTCCCCATTCTCGTCAAAGTAAACGACGGGGAAAGAGATATGGACGTACACTCCCTTATCGTTCTTGACGGTGTAAACGTCGGGGTCAGCAATCTCAGAACTCATGGTATCTCCCTTTCTCTTTATGCGCGGGTGCGAAGGTATCGCACTCGGTCCCTTGCCCACTTCCGGCGAGCCTCGGTGAACGGATAGCCGTTCTCTATACAATCGTCCAGCATCGTCAGAACCTTACTCTCGTCGGACCCCGTTTGTACCGCGAGGTCATGAATCATGGTGCGAGCGATAGAGAGGTCGTTCGCGTTCTGCTCCTTGGCAAGCCTGCGGCTCTCAACACGCTTCTGCTGCTGCGCCTGCTTGATTAGACGCTTGGCCTCATCCTTGACCTGACCAATAAGGTGCTTGTTTGCACCGAGGAAAGTCTGGATGCAGTTTGAGCCTGCGATGAGGTCGCCCCCATTCTCGGAGTCGGACAGGTGGAACTCGTAACGAATCCCACCATGCCCGCACACCTCGCAGGTCGTGTAGTTGCCGGGGCCACGGTCCACAGCATGAACAAGGTGGAGCCGGTGAGCGTCCTGCTCGTTCTCGGGGACTCCGATGCCCTCAAAGAAGTCCTTGATGCCGCTTGCCTGTCGCTTGGTGAACTCCATGGTATCTCCTCTTTCGTAGATGCCCTAGCATCGTATCACAGAAAGAATGAATAACCAACTAACCGTTTGTACGGCCTACTCCTCTACCAGAACCTCAATGCTGATTTCGTGGAGCGTGCCGCTCTTGGTGTTGTAAACGGCATCAGGTCGCCACAGACCTTCCCACATGGACTCAGCGACAGTCCATTTCACCGAATCTAGCGAGCGATGCATCGTAAACCACACCTCACGTTCTCCCGGCTTAGTCTCCACCAGAAGCCATGGACGCTCCTGTTGAGTAGCAACATCATTACGAAGGTTATCCCAATCAACATCGTGGAAGTTGTATTCGGAGATAGCGTCCCGAATGACCTCGTTCGTAATCTGAATGTCCTCGGGGAGAGAACTAATGCTCATCGGAATCCTCCTCGTTTACACGCAACGTGACATAGCCAGCCTCAATGAGAGCGGCAGCCATGCGACCATAAGAACCTTGGAGCGACCAAGCCATCCCGGTGTCCACAAGGTACTGAAAGAGGTCAATGATGCCATCCTCATCCAACTCACCCTGCTCATACTCCATAATCGAACTGACGTAATCCATTTCTGCCTCCTTTATCACTTGCCCTGTAAGTGTACCGGGTCTATCCATCTAATACAACTATCTGTTTATTCGACCTACCACTCAAAGCGAGTGGATAGAATCTTGTGGTCAGGAAACAAACAACGAACCTGCTCAGTAGCGCGGTCCATCATCTCAACGATGATACCCTCGTCACTTAGGTCTGACCAAACGTAGTCAAGCGTGTCCTCATTCTGCTCGGTCAGCGAAGCCTCATAAACAAACTCGTCAGGCTCACCCGACTCGCTAATCATCTCAACAATAACGAACATTTAGATGCGCTCCTCGCTCATAGACTCTCGGTGAACTCGCTCAACTTCCTGCTCAGTCACCCAAGCATAGAAACTCTCTCGGGACTCCTCCTCGGCCTCAGCCTGAGCAAGAATGTCCTTCCATTCCTCGGAGTCTGTGACATAGGACTCAGCATCAACGTCAGCAGAATACTGTCGCTGTGCAGCCTCGGCCATACCAATGCGATACTCAGCCCACAGGCTAAGAGCCTCGTCCAGAATAACGAACTGCTCAACGGTCAGGTCGCCGTTTACAGTCAGGTCGTCAAGGCGGTGGTACAGAGTAGTCGCCTTATCCTGAATCTCTACAGTATCGTCGTGCATCATGGTTCTATCTCCTTTCGTGCTTGCTCGTCAAGCATACAGACTTGACTCTCAAAGCGCAAGTGCCTGTTTATACCACTTCCCACTCGTTAGGAAACCAATGCGAGGCAACTTGCATCTCTCGCTTCCACGAACGCTCCTCCTCCACACACTCAGAGAATCGCTCAATGATGAGCAGACCCATCGCAATCAAGTCCTTCTCATCTGTATCAATCTGGTTCATGGTGCAGTATGAAGCATCCTCGGCATACTCCCAATCGCCATTCTCTCGCGTGAGGACCGTAAACCTCAGCAGAGGCTCGTCAGTAGGGTCCGTGGGGTCGAAGTCCCCATACCAACCCTCACCGATGTAATCCCACTCAACCTTGACAGTCCCATCATCGTTAGTTGCAGTAATGGGAATAAACGACTCAATGTTGTCAGTCCAATCCTTCATCATTTCCTCCTAATGTCCGTAGTGGTCGGGGTGACTCATTCGATACTTGGCCTCCTGCTTCATATCTGAGATACAAGTCGCATCACAGCGAATGGGGAAACCCACAGTCACCACCTTATAGATAAGCACGCTCAGAATGACAGAGAGCGAAGCGTACAGCATAAACTTCCACATCACTTCCCCTTCCATTGGGTATAAGTCCCGGTTATCTCCTCGTAGATATCGAAAGGCTCGTCAAGTGTGTGCCCCGCATCATCTCGGTAGCCACAGTCGTCGTTGCTTCCAACATCGCAAGCAAGATAACATGCGAGACCTCGGAAGTAGTAGTCAGGCTCTAGCATGTTTATTCATCTCCCTTCCAGATAGACCATTCCTCGCCCAACTCCCACTCACTACTGGGAGCCTCGCAAGCGAGGTCAAGTGCCGCATCCTTACTGTCTGCCTCAATCTCAATATACGCATCAGTTCTGATAATGTAAAGGGGCATGTTTATACCTCCTTCACATCAAGGTCGTTGCCATAGATGAAGTCAATGATGGAGGCGTCCTCGGTGCCTACGCGACCCTTAGTAAACAACTCCTTGGCCTCATCAGCACTATTCACCTCAACCTGAGTCTGCAACATCTGAGTCTCAGTCCAAGTAAGAGTATAAACGGGCATCATGCCACCTCCTCGGGATAGCCAGCCTGAGAACGAATAGAATCAATCATTGACTCTAAACGCTCAACATGCTTCTTATCGTCAGCGTTGTCATAAACATCGTGGAACGGTGAGTCCAGAATCTCCTGAATATTCTGCCCCAAAGTCCAGAGAATGTAATCCACATCCTCAACGGGACCGCTAATGGTAAGAATGTTCTGGCACCAACTAGACATTCTCTAATCCTCCCACTCGTCGTCGTCCTCGTTGTCCATCTCGTAGTCGAACTCAACGATGAGGCGAGCCACACGACCATCCCTGTCATACTCAACGTACACAGGATAAACGCCATCGCCCCAGCCGGTGCTAGTGCAGACAGCATCCGAGAAACGACCATTAGTAGCGAACTGACCAGCACGCTCGTCGTTCAGACTAGCCGCACAGGCGCGACCATAAGGGGAGTCATCGTCCCACTCACCGTCAAGGACATAGCAGGGGTCCACCACGAACACCTGTCCAGAGTCCACCGGGACAACGCCCACCTTCACTCGGGTATTACTCGTCATTGTTAGCCTCCTTTATTGCTTGCTCGTCAAGTGTACCAGAACTGATTGTCCAATACTACTGCTCGTTTACACGGTCCCTCTGTGCAACGACGGCTTGGAGAATGTCATACACCTCTCCCTCGTCATAGACCTCGGAGAGAGCCTGCCTCTGCTCATCTGTCACCTCGTCCTCACCCACAACGATAAGGTCGTCCTCGTCGCAGCCACCCCAACTGCCGTCTGCTGCGCTCATCCAGATAATCCGACGACCCATGACTAGGCCTCCCGGATAAACGTAGAGAGCGTGTCAATCAGAGCCTCGCGCTCCTCGGCGGTGTCGGGAAGGGGAATCACAATCGTTCCCACGTTCGTCTTGGGGCCACCAACGACGTTGGACTCCACGATGATGTTTAGACGACCACCGACGATGGGGAAAACCCCAACCTCGTAGATACGAACGAAGTCGGTGGTGCCGTGGTCGCGCTCAACCTTATAGGTGTAAGGCTTGGTCTGCTCCTCTGCTGCCTTGCCAATCATCTTGCCTCCTTGTATGTCTCGTTGTAAAAGTCCACCATAATCCCGCGATACTTCCGCTCAATGATGGTGCTTGCAACATCATACACCACCTCAACGAAAGAATCGCTAAGGGCGTTTGTACGGTCAAACCAGAACGGAAGGTACTCGTCCATCAGAACGTCCAACAGTTGCGTCGGGAGAGGAAAGAACAGGTCGTAGTAAGGGCGCTGACCGTCCCAATACTCCCAAGCCGTCTTAGCGAACACACGACCGACATACTCAGGGTCATTTCCATTTCCGTAGATGGCAACCCCATGAATGCTCTGGTCAAACGGGTCCACATAAGGCGAAAAGTTTATACCAGCATCGCATTCCACGGTCTCCTGTAAGGTCTCGCGGAAGTCCTGCTCTACGAACCTCTCGGTCTTGATACGCTGCTCGGCATCACACATTAGTCCCACCCATTTACACGGGCCGACTGCTTGGCCTGACGGCGCTCGGTGCGACGGCTCTTGTTGCCATGAACCTGAGAGCGAGGAACAGCAATCCCTGTGTGACCAGAGATGCCAAGTTCCTGCCTCATGGCTCGGCGTTGCTTGTTGGTAAGGTTTCTCATCTTATCTCCCTTGATTGATGCCTAGGCAGCATACATCATAAGACTGACTAGAACAAGTGCCTGTTTATTTGATAAACTCATTCACAAGTTCGTTGAGGTCAATCTCGTCAATCCAATAACCGTACGAGCCTAGATACTGACCAGCAGCGTCGTAAACAGATGCACTACTGCCACCTCCATCGAACTAAACGAGTTCCAAAACCTGTTGAGGGTCGTCCTCGGAATGAACGTAAACGTGAGTAGCCTCAAACTCAGAGTAAGTAAAAGCCATTGTCTTTCTCCTTTATCCGTACACCACACTACCGAAAGCGGCAACCTGCACAATGCAGTCAGCCGCATCGCCGTCAATCATGCCGGGGTCGTTCTCCTGCACGGCACGACGAATGTAGCCGGTGATGGTGTTATTTGCCATATGACTGTTCTCATCCAGAAACTTCTGGATGGCCTCGGTGATGTTGGTGGCGTTGATGGTGTAAACATTGACCTCGCCACTACCCTCATCACGCTCAACAATGTCGGTGACAGTAACCTGCTGCCAGCGTTCGAAACCATCCGGGGTCTCAGCCTTCTTAGCAACAAGGTTATTCAGTTCCGCCCAATAGTAGCAGACACCATAAGAGCCATCGAAAGCACTCACAAGAATGCAATCAACCATAGCCTCGGTGATAGGAAGTTGCGTGGTGACAACGCCAACAACCTTAGAGTTGTCGTACATCTCAGCCTCGGCTTCCAGCATCTCCCTCACATATGGGTCAGACATTGTGTTTCTCCTTTCGTAGTTCATCTGAATAGATGATATCAAACAGACCAACTCAGCACAAGAAAGTGTTTATACGACTAGGCGCTAAACATCTGATGGTAATGCTCCTCGGGGGTGAGGATGTTTAGGCCGTAACGAAAATGACCGGGACCAAACCAGATTGGGTTACGGTACTCATCACTCATACGATGCCGCCGATAGTCATTCCAGATAGTCGCCGGGTGACTCCACAACTCGCAAACGTAATCCTCAATGTCATGGTAGTTTACACTATCCATAGAGATGATGTATTCCTCTACGAAATCCCAGAACAACTCATCAGACCTACCATCATATCCGCCAGCAACGTAAGCCACAATCTCTCCTCTCCTATAAACTTGTTGATAAAAGCACCCCTAGCGGGAGTCGAACCCGCGATAAACCTCCGCATAAACATCACAAGCGTCCTTGTGAATGTCCCGGCGTCGTTGCCATCTAGACCATTAGGGGCCACATTATAGACGGTTCCACACAGGGGCTTGATGCTCCTAAAAACAATGCCTCTGCCGTCACCGACAACCGAACCCTTAGTTAGTTTATACACAGATGGCCCCGAGCGACGGCTAGTTCTTAGATGGTGCCGAATAACACCACGCTCATCTATGTATGTTTAGACTGCTTATCATTTATGGCTCTCGCGCTCATCGTCCCACAATGGTTGATGAGATTTCCCGACCTACCAATCGGTTTCTTACGGAGATTCCTCCACCCCACTAGGTCAAAGGTGGTAGCCCTCGCCTAGTCGGTCGTGAAAGCCGTTGATGCCCGTAGGCATTTCGTCCTCTAAGGACTCATCAGAACGGCTAAAAACTACAGTTCTATCGTGGAAGCACCATCAGTCTGCAACTCCATGACCCACCCCTCACGCCACTCATTTATAGCACAAGCCTCACCAAAAGACGCATAAGGACCGAAAGCGGTATATCCATCTGAAAGATTACCAGCGAGAAAGACAAACATTCTTACTCCTCTCTTTGATTACTCTACGAGAATACCACCTCGGCTCAGAAAGTCAAGAGCCTGAATAAACGTAGGATATCTGAGCCTCTACCTCATCAGCATGACGCTCATCAAGAAACCGATTGTCCGGTGCGCCCCATATGCTCTGCCCCATGATGTTAGAAGCCGCAGCCTTGGAAGCATCCAGAAGCGAAGTCACTAGAGACATAGCATCCTTTGGGTCCATACGAAGTATAAACCCGTTACGTTCGTTACCTGAATGGATAACTACTTCATCTTTGTAAACCGCAACAAACAAACTCATACCGTTGCCTCGTCTATCTGCTTGCCACACACCTAGATACTACAGGCCCCCTCCCCCAATGTCAAGGGAAGGGGGCAAGGTGTTTAGATGGCAGCGCCCATGAAGTCCTCATTCGGCACCTCAACAACACCACCGACAATCTCCTCCTCCACAAAGGCGGGGACAGGCTCGGAAAAAGAAGCGGTGGTAGCCTCGCCGGTCAGCACCTTAGCAACCTTGTCCAGCCTGTCACGAAGGGCCTTGTTCTCAGCCTCCACAGCCTCTAGACGCTGAATAAACGAGATGCTAACAGTCTCATCATCCATAGACTCGCTAATCTTGCCCTCAATAATCCACTCAACGCGAGTGTCGAAGTCCTCAATGTCGTCGGACTCAAAGGTGCGCCAACGCAGCGCCTCCTCAATCTGGTCTGAGATATCAAGGTTGTTGTCAAGGTATTCCTGAACACGACCGTCAATATCTGCCTCATCAACGACATTCTCAGCAACATCTCGGATAAACGACTCGTTGTTGTAAACCGCATCGGCGGCCTTCTCATCAACGAGGGTCTCAATGTCAGCGGGCCAATCCTCAAAACTCA
>Ga0172373_10012356_pt1 | contig 10024 bp, 8 predicted proteins | sample Lak10m_2_FD_114546 | JGI IMG/M metagenome (GOLD analysis project Ga0172373, IMG submission 114546) | Freshwater microbial communities from Kabuno Bay, South-Kivu, Congo - kab_092012_10m | ecosystem: Environmental > Aquatic > Freshwater > Lake | place: Democratic Republic of the Congo: South-Kivu...
CGTTTTAGGCGACGGCACAAATCGACACCACTCACACCACCCGGTAGCATCCAATCCAGCAAAATAAGAGCAGGACGCTGGTCAACAATAATCTGATGCGCTTGTTTAGCATCTTCCGCTTGCAAACATTGGAAGCCTGCCATATCCAAAGATGTATGGATCATTTCGCGGATCGGTAGTTCATCATCGACAATTAAAATATAGTCATCTTTCACAGCGCAATACCCTTAATATCTGTAACGGTGAACCGTTTTGTTGTTATGACAGGCTTATTACAAAGATTAATTATGACAATATCATTGCAAAAGAGTTAATAAAGTCGAATTTAGCAATAAATTGTGACAATTGTGGGGCAGAGCAATGACCAAATGATGACAGGTTGCTGATTAATAAATCAAATGAATTCATTCGTTTAATCGGATCATCATTTAAGTATATGCTTTGTAACAAAACTGTAAAATGATTTTAATTTTTTTGTGATGTGGTTTCGATAAAGGATAAAAACACAGCACAGCAGGCTGCAAGAACTTCATCAAGTGGTTGTTTGAAGCCTTCAGAGACCCAACGAATAATAATATGGGTCACGTATCCATTCAGCCCTGTAGCCATTAACGACACTTCATCATTGCCTTGAGGGGCATTCGGCATCGTGATCATGACGAAAGCCTGAATAATGCGGTCAAATTGCGTCAATGTTTCTTGAATTGTGGCTTGGTTATGTAAGTCTTGAACGAGCATGGCATCAATATAAATGATACGTGCCATACGCGGATCATCTTTAATTGCAGTGAGCAATGCAGACAAACCTGCGGTCACCATGTTTTTAGGTTCAGGGGCAGCCATGATGACCGCTTGGCTCAAGCAAGTTTGCATTTTTCCAATCATTTTTAAGAAAACGGTTTGGAATAATTCTTCACTTTTCTTAAAAGATTCATAGAAATAGCGTTCAGTAAGTTTTGCCTCATTACAGACATCTTTCACAGTGACAGAGAAAAAACCTTGTGTCCCGTAAGTGGCGATACCCGCCTCAATCAGTTTCTCCCGGCGCGCTTCTTTACGCTCACTCAAAGACAGCCCTTTGAATTGGCGTTCTTTCGCGTCAACATTCTTTTTTTTACGTGTCGCCTGATCTTGAGTCGTCATTAGAAAAACCGTTCCCTAAAAATCTTTAAATCGTGTGGCTCGGACGAGTTTGCAGTGAATTACTGTCATTTCAGATCAAAAATCATGAGGATGACCATCCATGCCACAACGTGCAAAAGGTAGACAAAATTATTCCCCTTGTTAAATTTTATAACCAAGTTTGGGGAAACATCTTAGCCCTAACACTCTCGACAATAACATTTTTTACCAATTGTCGATTCTTTATGCGGCTCTAGCATAACTAAATTCCACACAATATGCTTTGTCTCGTTCCAAGATCTTACTCATGAAATGTAAATAGACCTAATATGACAAGCAATATGTTGATTCTTGCCATTTGTCTTAAAGTGATATTGTACTATATTGACAATATGTATTGTCAAAATTATATTGGTTATAACTCAAACTGCACATGATCTACTCAAATGTGTGCAATTCATTCGCAATACAAAGGATAGGCAATGAAAAATTTTAAAAATAAAGTCGCAGCGATCACAGGTGCAGGTTCTGGGATTGGACAACAACTGGCAGTTTTATTGGCTAAACAAGGTTGTCACTTGTCATTGAGCGATATCAATGAAAAAGGCTTAGCACAAACTGTTGAGCTTGTGAAAGATAATCCAATTACAGTTACAACCAAAGTGCTTGATGTTTCTGATCGCGAAGCGGTAAAACAATGGGCACAAGAAACAGTTCAAGATCATAGTTGTGTCAATATGATCTTTAACAATGCAGGAGTTGCATTGGGTTCTACCGTTGAAGGTGCAAGCTACGAAGATTTAGAGTGGATCGTCGGAATTAACTTCTGGGGCGTGGTCTATGGAACAAAAGAATTCCTTCCATTCATCAAACAAACTAAAGATGGTCACATCATCAATATCTCAAGTATTTTTGGTTTGACATCACAACCAACTCAATCTGCTTATAACGCAACAAAATTTGCGGTACGCGGTTTCACAGAGTCATTACGCCAAGAACTTGATATTGAAAAGAGCGGTGTAAGTTCACTTTGCGTACACCCAGGTGGTATTCGTACCAATATTGCCAAAGCTGCAAAAATGAACGACAGCTTAAAGAGCCTAGGTATGGATCCAGGCAAATCAATCAAGCAGTTTGATAAATTCTTGCGTACACCACCAGAAGAAGCTGCACGTCAAATTTTAAATGCGGTATTAAAAGATAAACGCCGTTTGTTGATTGGAACAGATGCTCGAATTTTAGATTCTTTCCAACGTCTATTCCCTACGGGCTATCAACGTATTGCAGCTTTTGCAACTAAGATGCTTTAAGCTTTATATGCTTGATCAAAAAGCCATTCAGATTTGAATGGCTTTTTTATTTATTAGATGAGTCGTTTAATATCACGTTTTTTCCAGACAAATTGATAATAACTTGCTTGGAAAATACATAGACATACAAAGGCGAGCGCGTAAGCTGTCCAAATACCATTTAAGCCCCACGTAGAACTAAACCAATAAGCACAAGGCACTTCGATCAGAAGGATGGTCAAAATATTGATCATCATTGGGACATTGACTGTACCACTGGCACGCATAATTGAAGCAAAAATAGCACTTGCACCAAAAAACAAAATTGACCATAGCACAATAAATAATAGCTGTTGCCCTAATACCACCACACTATGATCGGTGATAAAAAGCGCCATTAAATACTTAGAAAATAGATAAGCCAAAGTGATGAGTGTTCCTGTAAACAAGATATTCATACCTAAGGCAGTCCGTGTCACTTTTGCCAATAAGTCGGATTTTCCAGCCCCAATCGCTTGCGCTGCAAAGATTGATGCCGCTATGGAGATCGACATGGCTGGGAATTGAATGTAGTTCAGAACTTGATTGACTGCGCCATATGCGGCAGTTGCGTGTGCGCCATAACGATTAACTAAGCCAATAATCACTAAGCCAGCCAAAGACGTGGTGACCATTTGTACGCCTGTCGGAATACCCAGTTTTAAAATTAACTTACTTAAACTTGGATCGTGACGAATACTTCGAAGCAGTTGACGATCAATTTTAAGAGGATGATTTTTATAATTTAAGTAGAAAGCTAGAAAAATGAGTACAGCCGAATAACCCATGATGGTGGCAACTGCAGGTGCGATAATGCCTAATTCAGGAAAACCAAAATAGCCTTTTAATAAAACAGGTGTAACCACCAAGCCAATTAAACTGGTTAAACTCAAGGCAATTAGCGGTGTCACGCTATCGCCAACACCCCGTAAAATCGAGGTATAAATAATATAAACAAATAATAACGGGCTACCCACCAGCATCCATTGAACGTAGGGTAATGATAGATGCATGACTTTAGGGTCGGTGCCCAACACATTTAAAATCTGCTCAGCAAATACCAGACCTAAAATGGCAATCAAGGTGCCACCGATCAGGGTAATAAATAATGTTGAGCCGATGACACAGCGCACCTTTTCAAGATTTTGTGCTCCCCATGCTTGCCCAACTAATACGGTAGTGCCTGCTGAAATTCCAATCACAAAAGCCAAGAGGAAAAACAAGATAGGGAAAAACACAGAAACGGCTGCAATCGCATCCACGCCCATCATCTGACCGACAAAAATCGTATTAATCGTACCCGAAAGATTCTGCAAAATATTTGTGGCGATTAGCGGGACAAGAAAAACAAAAAAGGTTTTCCAGAGATTGGGTTGCATCACCAACGTTTGGCGTGGCGTCATTTAAACTCCTTTACGCGTCTATTGGAAACGCAAATCATCTCTTCAAAATAACATATGCAGCACGAGCTTGGGTTGAGTTCGGTTTATGTTTTGTTGATCAACACTGTACGAGGATTTCTCCCGCACGTTGCAAGGTTATATCTGTTTTAGCAAAACAAAATCGAATGAGTCTGAGCGATTCAGGAGGATGCTGATAAAAGACAGAAATTGGGATAGCGACAATTTTGTGGTGTTCTGCAAGGAATTGGCACATCTCCACATCATTCAGATCAGGTCGAATCTCACTATAGTCGAGGTTTTGGAAATAGGTTCCCTGAGATGGTAGAAATTTAAAACGTGAGTCTCTGATTTGAGCATTAAAACGATCACGTTTTGCTTGGTAGAAATGAGGAAGTTCTTGAATATGCTCAGGATGCTGCTGCATATAATTAGCCAGTGCAATTTGGCATGGTGTAGTACCACAAAAATTAGCGTACTGATAAATCTGTCGAAATAGACGCATTAATTCTGGTGCAGCAACACAATATCCTGTTTTCCAACCCGTGACATGATAGGTCTTTCCAAAAGAACCAATGACATAACTACGTTCACGCAGTTTGGGAAAACTTAGAGCACTAAAATGTTTTTGCCCATCAAAGACCAGATGTTCATAAACTTCATCAGACAATACAACAATATTTTTATCTTCAATAAGTTGAATCAGTTGTTGCCAGTCCTGCTCTGAACAAATTGCTCCTGTAGGATTATGTGGTGTATTGACAATAATCATGCGAGTTTTGGCAGTGATGCTGTCTTGAACCCTTTGCCAATCTACCTGAAATGAAGGTGCTTCCAAATGAATATGAATCGACTTACCACCTGCGAGTTGTACCGCAGGTGCATAACTGTCATAACTTGGATCAAAAATAATAACTTCATCACCTGCGTGGATACAGGCTTGAATTGCACAGAAAATGGCAATGGTTGCACCAGGTGTAATGGTAACTTCGGTGATGGGGTCGCAATTTAATTGATCACGTTGCAGAAATTGTTTTGCTAACTGTTCGCGCAGAGCCAGTACACCATCTCCTGCTGGGTATTGATTATAACCATCTAATGTTGCTTGGCTAAGTGCTTCTAACAGAGCGGGTGGGGCAGGAAAATCAGGAAAACCTTGTGATAGGTTCAAGGCATTGAGCCTGTGAGCGAGTTCAGTCATTACACTAAAAATGGTCACACCTTGACTTGGAAGTTTTGACTGAAGTTGCAGCATGGTGATTAACCTAATTGAAGTTTTGTTTTGAGTTGATTGTATCGGTAAAAGGATGAGATATCCAAATCGTCGCAACTGGTGCGAACAGAGATTTGCGTCGCTTACTTGCTTGAATAATGTGCTAAATATCAAGAGAAATAGTGGAATAGTGTCTTAATAAAAACAATAGTGACAGAATTGGTCATTTTTTAGTTAAATTTGTCTAATAAATTATTATTTTTCAATTACATATGGTGTTTTAATTTAATTATTTAAGCGATATAATTTATATCGAGAGATTAAAATAAATACGAATAATTGTGAAATAGGACATTAAGCAATGGACAATTTCGATCTAAAAATACGCTATCCGCATCATCTTGATTTAAATGATGTAGAACAATGTGGAGCATTAAATACCATTGGGGTATTAACTCGATTTGACAGAATGGGTTGGAAACAACAACTCAATCGTTGGTTGCAGCTTGACGGTGCAAGCCCGACTTTTACCATTACAGATGGTAATACAGAACACACCATCGAAATCGTTTTAAATCCCTATGCTTCATCTCAAGAGTTGAGCTTCACGGTAAAAACAGACATTCCTGTGGTCGTCGCTAAAAAACAAATCTTTGGTTTAGTGCAGTTTCAGGCAAAAGAGCGAATTCATTTTAGCCATCTGTCACTGGTTCAAGTAAAAGCGTACTTAACTGCCTTTTTAAAACAAGATACCGAAGCTTTGGCACGTTATTATCAAGAAAGTAAGCAGTTGGTTTGCTGATGAATGACAGGAAAAGAGATCCTTCTCTTTATGTGTTTTGTTGGGAAGATGGATGAGCCCTAATCACAGGGTGCTTAGGGCAAAAGACGGCAAAGTCGAAAGACTCTACCGTATATGGCTCTATCGTTTATAAAACGTTTTCAACAATTGCACGAATGACGCCAAGTGCCAAACCAATAAATGCGCCAACAATCACACCATTCACACGGATCATATGTAAATCGCCACCCACTTCGCTTTCGATTTTGGCGATCATTTCTCGAGAATCCCACTCGTGGATGCGCTCACTGATATAACGAATAATTTTATCGCTATATTGTTCACTGAAGTTGGTTGCTAAGCCGACCATTTTTTCATTCAAAACTTCACGAACTTTTTCATTTTGAATCAAGCTTATACCAAGCTGTTGAATCGCAGTTCTTAAATTCGTCGCGATACCTGAATCTTCTTGCATTAAATCCGTTTTAATTGCATCACACAGGATCGCGATGGCACCACTAATAAAATTGAGCACCTGAGGACTATCGAGCAAAGCATCCTTACCGCTATTTAAACGTAGACTGGCTTGGCTATCGTTATCAGCAAGTTGTAACATGAGCGCATGTGTAGTGGCCTCAATGTCTTGGCGCCATGGGTGATCAGGGTTGGCTAACATCGATTCAACTTTTTCGATCAGTGAATCAATCGTCCGTTGTTGTACATCAATTCCAATCCAGCTCGCACCTTTTGCCAGTTTCCATACGCCTAATTCTTGAAATAATTTACGAGATAGGTCTCGTGCTTCTTCAGGATGAGACACCATCCATTCATGTGCTAGATCAAGCCCACGTTGCAATACATCTTGGTGGAAATCATTATCTAAAACAGCACGTAACATTTCACTAGCAAGTTTGTTGATTTTGGTGCTACGAACCCATTGCACACTATTGTTCTGTACAAAGTGAGCAATTTGATCTTGGCTGACAAATTCAAAAATTCTAGGCACTGTGTGCTGAATCATCTGCACCACTTGTGTATTGTTTTTAGGATTGGCTAACCATTCACCAATTGCCAAACTCATGTCTGCATTTTTGAGACTACGTTCTACGATTTGCGGTGATAAAAAGTTTTCTTGGACGAAGCGACCCATCGATTCAGCAATACGGGCTTTATTACGTGGAATAATTTCCGTGTGGTCACGGAGTAATTTCGGTAAAGGCATTTTGCCGAAAGGATTACGAAATAATACTGTGACCGCATACCAGTCTGCTAAACCACCAACCACACCTGCTTCCGCACCAAGCATAAATATATGGATGATCCATTTGTATTCAGGAAAAAAATGCGCCGCGACCATTAAGCCAATCCATGACACTACCGCAATAATCAGTGCCATCGTGGCGAAGTATTTACTTCTCTGGAGGCTAGGTACGTGGATTTCTTCGACTGAATTCATTTAGTCATCCTTTATTCACTTTTTGTTTTGAGTGGGCACAGCGGGCTGTAACACATCTCCTGATGGACTCAATCCGTACTTTGATCCTAATGATTGCAAAATCATTTGCGCGTCAAAAGCATCTGGAGATTGATCTTGAGTCTTGAAACACTCGATAGTATACGACACTTGGATTGGATCAATATTGACCACTTGTGGCATATCATAGAATGGATCGGGCCAAAAGCCTGGATGGCGACTATAGTAGCCATATGGATAATAGCTAGGCGATGGATAAATCACAGCCTGACGCGGTGCTTTATTCCGTGCATTACTTGGGTCATCCACAACCGTAAAATAACGGTATCCATTTTTGAGTGTTGTTTGAGCAGCTTTTAATAAGGTAATTTCTTCAGCTGTACCATAACTTAGATTTGGGCCTGCTTGAAAACCAATACGATACGTTTTGCTATTTAATGGATAAGCGGTGAATTGACCAAGTTGATCAAAGGTTTTGGGTTGTTGTGGAATGGTCGCGCACCCTGTAAATGCCAATGCGACAAGGAGAGGGGTGCATTTCAATACAGTTTTCATATGCAATTCCTATTTCAATGTCTGTAAAACTGACTTAAAAGCTACTGTTGGGTTGGGTTAAAAATTCCAACTCTTCCGCCGTTGATGTTCTACCTAAAATTTCATTTCGATGTGGATAGCGGCCAAAACGATCAATAATGATCTTATGTTTCTTTTCAAAACTCAGATTGATTTCATTACCCAAGCGTTGAAAAAGCTTGAGGGCATATTCATGCATCAATTTAGATTCACTGTGCATAAACGGCATATATAAGAAAGAACGTTGTTCAGGACTCAATTGCGCATCAAGTTGTAAGCTAATCGCTTCCTGTGCCAGTGCCAATGCCAAACTGTCATAAGCAAATGCTTGTGCTTGGTCACGGTAGATATTACGAGAGAATTGATCGAGTACAATGATTTCAGCCAAACGACCTTCTGGTGTTTTGCGCCAAGACCAAAGTTCTGCTTGGCTTGCTTGCTGGTGAATTATTTGAAATTGCTCGCGAATTTTGTCGTCAAAAGCATCACTTTTCGCGAACCAAAGTGAACGATGATTCGGATCAAACCAAAAGTCGAGAATGTCTTGTGCTTGCATGAAGAAGTGCCAAATGAAAGATCGATTATTTTAATAAAATCACAAATTCAGCGTGTCTTATGTAACAAGATTGTGATAAAAATTGCCAAATTAAATCAGATGACTAGATCACAATTGTCGTTATAATTGGCAGAATAACGAAGTCGCTAACACTTATCTTGTTGGCCGATCTTGAATAAGCGAGCATATAAATTATGAATCAACCCAACACATTTTCTTCCTCTGTGATTCCAACATGGGTAGATGCTTCGCTATTGAAGGGGATGTTACGCGGCATAGAACGTGAAAGTTTAAGAATGCAAAGCAATGGATTTTTATCACAAAAAAATCATCCAAAAGCTTTAGGGTCTGCACTCACGCACCCTCATATTACAACGGATTATTCAGAAGCATTGATGGAGTTTATTACCACTCCTCAATCCACTATTGCTGCGGCATTAGATGAATTGCGAGATATTCACACCGTGGTGCATCAACACCTCGAAGAAGGTGAGCGTTTATGGCCACTGTCGATGCCATGTATGCTGGATGATAATGAAGAGAATATCCAATTAGCACAGTATGGAACCTCGAATATTGGTCGTTTTAAAACGCTTTATCGCCGTGGTTTAGGTGTGCGTTATGGTCGCCGTATGCAGACGATTTCAGGGGTGCATTATAATTTATCTTTCCCTGATCAATTGTTTGCTGAGTTACAACAGCAAGAGAGCGATCAAGAATTAAAACAACTCAGTGCTCAAGATTATCGTAGCCATCGTTATTTTGGCTTAATTCGTAATTTTATTCGTTTAACTCCTTTGGTGATGTATTTATTAGGAGCGAGTCCATCCGTTTGTCATTGTTTCCTGACAGGTCGTGAACATCATTTACAACCTTTGGTTAAAGGCACTTTGTATTTACCAGAGGCTACGGCTTTACGTATGGGGCGTTTGGGATACCAAAACTCAGCACAGAAAGAATTAGGCATTCATTATAACGATCTGCATGACTATTTGGATGGATTGCAGAAAGCAGTTCATACACCTTATCCAGAGTTTAGTGCGTTGGGCTTAGACGATGAGTCTGGTGAACCTATCCAAATTAATGATCATGTGCTTCAGATCGAAAATGAATACTATAGTTTGGTCCGTCCAAAACAAGTTCCTCAGGCCGGTGAAACGCCATCACAAGCGTTGAAAAATCGTGGTGTTGGTTATGTCGAACTTCGTGCTGTTGACGTCAATCCGTATAGTTCAATCGGTATTGATGAGATCGCTGCGGGTTTTCTTGAAAGTCTAGCTTTATATTGTTTACTGAGTGATAGTCCAGAGTTGTATGCAGATGAACAAGAACAGATTGATCGCAATCAAACAGAGGTTGTGAATCGAGGTCGTGCAGCTGATGTAAAGATTGAGCTTGGTGAGAAAACAATGACTTTTCAAGCTTGGGCACAGCAGCATTTGGCAACTATTCAGCAATGTGCGACTTTACTCGATCAAGCGAATCAAACACAGTTGTATCAAGATGCAATTGTTGTGATGCAACAACGCTTAGCACATGTTGAAAATACGCTTTCAGCGCATGTCATTGAAGATACC
>Ga0172373_10012359_pt1 | contig 10023 bp, 8 predicted proteins | sample Lak10m_2_FD_114546 | JGI IMG/M metagenome (GOLD analysis project Ga0172373, IMG submission 114546) | Freshwater microbial communities from Kabuno Bay, South-Kivu, Congo - kab_092012_10m | ecosystem: Environmental > Aquatic > Freshwater > Lake | place: Democratic Republic of the Congo: South-Kivu...
AGCTCTTCCGCTACGCCCGGCCAGAGAATCAGGGTGCCGGGAATGTTTTCCCTTTCCATAATCTCTTTTACCGTAAGGGCAGACACGATATTGAGGGGGCTACCGGAGTTGTGCCCTTCGCCATGTCCGGGTGCGCCTTCAACGATTGGGTCGTGGTAGGATACCCCGGGTTTTTGCGACGCTTTAGGGATGCAATCGAGGTCACTGCCGAGGGCGATAACCGGCTTTCCGCTGCCCCAGCGCGCCATCCAGGCCGTCGGTACGCCTGAAATACCGTACTCGATTTCAAACCCGTTGGCTTTCAGAATGTCGGTCAGGTACTTGGAGGTCTCTGTTTCCTGAAACCCCAGCTCCGCGAAGCTGAATACCTTATCCACCATTACCTGCGCCATTTTGGCCCGTCCTTCTACGTTGGCGGCTGCCTCCGCTTTCAACCGGGCAAGGCGCTGTTCTTCCGGACTCAGGGGAGCGGCTTTTTTCTTCTGGGCAACACCGGACACCGATATCAGCAGAAGACCCCATAGTAGCAAGCAAATTTTTTTCATACGATTGTATTGATTTCAGGTGGAAAAATGTTGTCACTGGCTAAAGTAAAAAAAGAATTCAGGCATTTTTTTAAATTACACGGTATTATCTGTCCCGACGGGCGACAAATGCCGCTTGTCTTTATTATTGGGCAATATAGAGTCGGTATGTAGGGGTACTTCGACCTTATCCGAAAATAAGTTGGCAGCTTATGGAAGGATAAGTAGCTTACAGTCCCTTTATCGGCATGGCATGAAATAACGCGATGTTGAAACTGAAAGCAGAAACGGGTAGGCGCGTCGGGTACCGCTCCTCAGCGGTGCGTGTCGCTGGGCGTGTGCCGAACCCTGGCTTGCTGCTGTTGGGGCTAGCCATCGTTTTTTCTGCTTTTTCTCCGCTCGGCTTCACCGTGCAAAAAATCCATTTCTGGAAAAAACAACAGGCTGCCATGGCTGCCCTTTCTCCGGAGGATGGCCGGTTGTGCCAGTTTCGGTTTTCTGAACCCGCCTTCCGCCAAGTGCGCATAAACGACCGTGAAATTCAGGTACGCGGTATCATGTACGATATCTATTCCATCGACAGGATGGCCGACAGCCTCCTGGTATCCGCGCTGGCGGATTTTGAGGAGAGCCACTGGCTTTCCGTACAACTGCACCGATTGGATACAGACCCACCATCGAGGGTGAACGGTACCTTCGTTTTTCTGTTCTATTATTATTACTTTCTGCCGCCCGCTGTTTGTTTTCTCCCGCTACCAGGCAATGCCTCACCCGGAGAAACCACTAGCACCCCATCTACCGTTGCGGCAACGGTTCCTGCCCCTCCTCCCCGGCCACTTAGTGGCTCATTCCAATAACCATTCCGGACTTTTTTTACCAAGCGGCAAGCGAATAAGGAGAAAACCTTGGTGTTCTTCGTGCGCGCCTTCGTACCCTCCGTGTAACTATTACCCCCCCGCAAATAGTTACACGAAGCGCGCAAAGGGATTGCACAGAGATAGGGAGAAAACCTTGGTGTTTTTCGTGCGCTCCTTCGTGCCCTCTGTGTAACAAAAAAACGCAGCACGGTTTTCATGAAGAAGCGAACACATAAGGAACCTAAGAAGCTAATTCTTTGTGTCCTTCGTGTGCTTCTTCGTGCCCTCTGCGCAACTAAAAAAACGCCCCGCACAATTAGTACCCTACTTACCGGAATGAGATTATTTGCAGGTTTTTCTCGTAAAGTCAACTTTCTTATGTATTTCAAATAGACGAATGGCATGATTAAAATTAGCCATTGGCCGTTTGCTCAATATTTACGAACTAATGAAATCAATTATACTATTTCTTCTCACCATACTGCTAGCCATACCCATGGCTGCACAAACCCTTACGATTCGGGATGCTTCGACCCGGCAGCCCATTGAGTACGCCGAAGTATATCATCCGGGCCTCCGGATAACGCAGCAGACGGATGCCGCCGGGCGGGTTTCTATCCAGGCATTTGGAGCAACTGACAGCCTGTTTGTGCGCCGGATAGGCTATCTGGATGCGGTGGCGACGAAAGCGGCGCTTGAACGAGCAGGCTTCGTGTTGTTCTTGCAAGAAGATGCCCTATCGCTCGATGCCGTAGTCGTGTCGGCGCTCCGTTGGGAGCAGTCGCGCCGGGAAACCCCACAGTTGGTGCGCGTAGTGAAGCAGCGGGACGTACTGTTGCAGAACCCTCAAACAGCAGCCGATTTGCTGGGTATTTCCGGTGAAATCTACATTCAAAAAAGCCAGTTGGGAGGTGGTAGCCCGATGGTGCGCGGCTTTGCGACCAACCGGGTGCTGCTCACGGTGGACGGAATCCGCATGAACACCGCCATTTTCAGGAGCGGCAACCTTCAGAATGTCATCTCTCTAGATCCCTATGCCACGGCCTCCACCGAGCTTTTATTTGGTCCCGGGTCGGTGATGTATGGGAGCGACGCCATCGCGGGCGTATTGCACTTCCATACCCTAACGCCAAGCTTGGCGGATTCCGGGAAAATACATACCGCGGGGCAGGCGGCACTCCGCTACAGCAGCGCCAACGAGGAGAAAACGGGGCATGCCGATATTCAGTTTGGCGGAAAAAAATGGGCCTTTCTGAGCAGCGCCACTTGGTCTGATTTCGGCGACCTGCGCATGGGTAAAAATGGCCCGGACGATTACCTCCGCCCAACATTTGTAGAACGTCGGGACGGGAAAGATGTGGTGGTGACCAACCCGGATCCGCTCGTGCAGCACCCTACGGCGTATAGCCAGCTGAACCTGATGCAGAAGGTGCGCTTTCAGGCCTCGAAACACTGGGAATTCAACTACGGCGTGCATTATTCCACGACATCGGATTATTCCCGCTACGACCGCCTATTGCGTCCGAAGGGCAGTACCTTGCGCTCCGCGGAATGGCAGTATGGCCCGCAGGTATGGATGATGCATGCGCTCCAGGCCACCCATACGGCCACGCGCGGCCTATACGACGCGCTGCAGGTGCGGCTCGGGTATCAGCATTTTGAGGAGAGCCGGATGGATCGCGACCTCAACAAGCCCACGCGCTATGTGCGGCAGGAGAAAGTGGATGCCCTTTCCGGGAATATCGATTTTGGAAAAAAAATAGACGCGCGGCAGCGTCTGTACTATGGCCTGGAAGGCGTATTGGACAAGGTATATTCCAGCGGAACGGATGAAAACGTGGTCAGCGGAAGCAGTCAGCCGGGTCCGTCGCGCTATCCGAACGGATCGAGCTGGACGTCCCTGGGGCTATATGCAACCCATGTATATAAGCTAACGGAGAAGTGGCTGGTACAGAGCGGGCTGCGCTACAACCAGTTTGGGATTGCTGCCACCTTTGCCCACACCTTTTACCCCTTCCCTTTCGACGAGGTGCAGATTCAGCAGGGGTCGGTTTCGGGGAGTATAGGCTGGGTGTATAACCCCGACCACCGGACACAGGTGAGTATGAATCTATCCCGGGGATTCCGCATGCCGAACATCGATGATTTGGGGAAGGTATTTGATTCCACTCCGGGCGCGGTGGTGGTACCCAACCCGGATCTACGGCCAGAATACGCGCGCAACCTCGATGTGTCGATTGCCCATACCGTTGGGTCGGTATTGCGCTTCGACGCGACGGCATTCTATACGCACCTCGACCAGGCCCTGGTGCGGCGCCCGTTCCAGTTTAATGGACAAGACAGCCTGTTGTACAATGGAACCCTAAGTCGGGTAGAAGCCATTCAGAATGCGGCGAAAGCGTGGGTCTGGGGCCTACAGGCGGGTGCTGAAATCAGTTTGCCCAAGGGCTTTGGGATCTCTGGCCGTGTTAATTACCAGCACGGCGAGGAGGAGCTCGACAACGGTACGACCGCTCCGTTGCGGCATGCGGCGCCGGTATTTGGAGCGGGGCATTTCACCTGGAGAGGCAAGGCGTTGCAAGCGGATTTGTATGTCTTGTTCAACGGAATGGTATCCCCAGCTGGCCTTGCGCCGGAGGAGCTCGGTAAAGACTACCTGTATGCCCGGAACGCGGAGGGGCAGTTGTACGTCCCTGCCTGGCATACCTGGAATATCAAGCTGCTGTATCCGATAAGCAACGCGTTCTCCCTGAGTGCGGGGTTGGAAAACATAGGAAATATCCGTTACCGGCCCTATTCGTCGGGTATAACCGCCCCTGGCCGCAACCTGGTTATGTCGATGAGGGCTCGATTTTGAGGGGAAAAGTAGAGAAAATGCCTAAAAAGTGGAGTTCAAGGCGATTATTATAATGTATTGATTATTAAATAATTGCAAAATAAAAAAATAGGGGAAATACTAATTCCCCTATTTTTTTTTGGGGAGATGGGGGGAAAAGTAGAATTTAGAACCAACAGCGTTGCTCAACTACGCTTCGAATAGGTTCGAAAATAGGCTGATATAATAGGCACTCTTATGGAAAAACTGATTAAAGCCGTCCAACCATTAATGGCCACCCATGGCATAGCGTTGTCTGATGAATACTATTATCAGAGCCTGCCTCTTTGTGTCATCGATGCAGTATTTTCCATTGGGGTACGTTATGAAGGGGTTCGGAAGGTGACTCAGCGATTTGCCAAACATGCTGGTATTCGGAGGATACGTGCGGATAGAGGTACTGTCCCGTCGATTTCTGAACAACTTAGTGTATCGGAGTATAGGCGTAGGTACGGCACGCAAAACGCTTCTGTGCTAGCCGACGAAGTATTTCAAAACAGGCAGCGGACTTCTACGCAAAACGGGATTTTAAAAGCGGAAGCGGTTGGACGGTTTATGCAGGTATTAGCCAAGTATAAGGTGGATTATTTTCAGGATCTAGTGCGTATTTGGGATGACAGTCGGTTTGAAGAAGAAATCAAAGAAATCCCAGGTCAGCGATCCGGAATATCGCTCCAATATTTTTTCATGCTGGCCGGAAATGGTGATTTGATAAAGCCGGATCGGATGATTATGCGATTTTTGGAAAGGGTATTTCCGGGAAAGAGTTTTGATGTAAAACAAGCCACCGAGATATTGCAAACTACGAGTAGGTTATTACAAGTAGATCACGGATTAAAAGTTTCCCCACGTGAACTGGATCATTTGATATGGCGGGTAGAGAGGGAGAGAGGTAGGTAAGAGCTGGAGGGGAAGAGTGCCGGGATTGTGTGCTAGTAGTGTGTATTGTGAATCATATTTTAAATAAAAAAAAATAGTCATGTTTCCTTCAATTGAGCTTTGTTGTGACCAAAGAGCAAAAGAATGACCAAAAGTTCGAAGAACTTACCTATATATCAAAGACAGGAGTTCAATGGCATTTGTTACGGAAAGAATTCCCCCCGTATGGAATAATATTTTACTATTTTAAAAGGTGTATGGTATTGGGTCAATAGCAAAAACCCTTGCTACGCCAAACAAAACAGGTTCGAATGCTATGTGGAAAATCGAAAAACCAACGACAATAATATTTGACCCTCAAACTTTTAAAAATTTAGAGCATGGTGTGATCGAAAAAGGATTTGATGGACATAAGAAAATTCAAGTCCGAAAACGGTATGCGGTTACAGATTCGAGTGGACGACTTTTGACTACGATGGAAGGTGGAGTGATTTAAATTCTGGATGCCTTGGAATAAAGGAATTTCATGGGATTATGAGTTAAATATTGATTCATATGAAGAGTGGGTTTTGATTCATGGTACTTGAAACGTATTTAATTTTTATTAATATTTAATAAACACTTAAAAATATATAGAATTGTTATGACAAAAGAATATATAAATGGGCTTATAGGTAAATATATTGACGATTTGAAGGACAATGATGGATGGTTATCATTAGCTAAATTAGGAATGATACTCAATTGTAAAAATATTACATTTCCTACATTGGGCTATAGAACTTTGAGGGATTATCTTTTGGACGAGAGCAACAATGAAATATTTGAAATATCTCCACTTGAATATATTGGTCCTACAGACTTTAGAGTTCGGATGTTAATAAATATTAATGGCAATTTTTCAAATAATGCATTTGAACTAAATGAAGAATATTATTATAAAAAATTGAAAAAAAGATATTCAAATGTAGCAAAAAATTTATTAAAAAAAATTGCAAAAATTTTACTAGAAGTTGATAAGGCTGAACCAGCCTTTTCTTTTGAGTTTACTCAGAATTATTTAAAAATAGTTAAGCTTGTCGATGTCAACCAAAACATTGTAATTAATATATTTGAATTTAGATCAAATCGTTTATTTTTTATCGGAAACCCAAATAGATTTAAACAACTAAATCCAACTAAAATTCCAGGGTTTGCTAATCCACCAGCACAAACTAATTTTGGAGAACAGCCTTTCTACAATATCCATCCATTTACTGCGGTTAATGATTTGAATTCTATTGACAAATATTGTATTGAAATGATAATTAAGGCATATAGTTTAAGTTGAATTCGAGCGATAATATCAAACCTTTTGAATTTTTTTTAGCGCGTATTCGGATTCCTAACAGAAGCGAGTAGTATCAAGCTTTGTAGTGACCAAACAGCAAAAGAATAGCCAAAAAGTTCGAAGAACTTACCGACTCCTAGTGGGCTTATACATCAAAATTTTTTAACATAAACCGTAAAAGAAAATTTAGCCTGCGGGTAGTAGTAAATGATCAAAGGTGCATGGTTCGAACCGGGTGTCAGCGGAGAAACTTACCGGCTAATTATCCTCATTGGCGAGCGGTGAACTATTATTTTGAAAAATGGAAGCGGGATGGTACGATTCAATAAGTTATTGCCGTAGTGAATCAAAAAGAGCGGCTAAAGCTGGGCAAAGAGAGGATACGTTCGCGTAGGTTCTAAATCTGAAAACACCCTTGGATTTTTACTATTGACACATCGCCAGGTAATGGAAAGGCTGATTGTATGGACAATTTTTTTAGACGAATAATCAAAGGTTAAGAATTTATGAAATTATCTTCTGAAACATGGATTTTTTTAGCTAATATTTCGATTGTCTGTAATCGCTTGAAAGGTCTTTCAGAATAAAATTTTTGAATATGCTCTAAACCCATTGACCCAGCCTAATTGGTTCAAAAAGATGAACTAGTACATAAAAATTGCATCCCGGTATGTGGCAAGTACCGATTTAGTCAACCATGGGCTTTTTAAAAATCGCCCTGACACAGCATTTAATACACCCGATTGAACCCTTTTCTAAACTATTAAACCCATCCTCACATGTATGTATTTAAACGACACCTCGCGTATTTATTTTTTTTAAGTTGTACCCTGCCAGCCTTAGCACAACAAAATCCTTCCTGGCAGCCACGGCAGCCAGGTCCGATATTAGGCACTATCGCATTTTCAGTCGGTTCCAATGGGTATTGGAGTGATGGAACTGAACTTTGGAAGTATTCCCCGGCATCGAACAACTGGATTGAAATGAATACGCTTCCTTATCAGCCATTTTTGTTGATGGATAATTCCGTTTTTGTCATTCAAAACGAGGCCTATTTTGTCGCTGAGGTCGGGTTGCTAAATGAAGTTTATAAATACAACGAATCGAAAGATCATTGGAATAAAGTGGCGGTATTTCCTGGTGCCGTTCGATGGGGTGGTATGACTTTCGTAATTGGCCAGAAAGCATATCTTGTTGGTGGGGTCGATAAGACGACCGGTAGCTTAAGTTCTGATGTTTGGGAGTTTGATGCTGCTACACTAAAATGGTCACAGAAAAAGAATTTTCCCTTTTCACCTCGATTCCTTGGGTCTTCCTTTAGTATCCAAAACAAGGGATACATCGGAACGGGACTAATTAGTGCAGTAAATGGCGATAAGTCGGGAATGGAATTGTTTGAATACTCGCCTGAAAATGATAAATGGATTCAAAAGGCCAATCTTCCCGGAATAAGTAGGTTTTCGGCTAGCGGGTTCAGCAACAATCAATATGGATATATAGTGGCGGGGGACTATATTTCGGAATCGCAGGAAAGGAAATCCCTGAACGAATTTTGGCGATATAATCCGGTCACCAATGCCTGGGATAAAATGCCAAATTTTGCCGGCGGTAATCAAAGTTTCATATACACATTTGTAATTGGAAGTACCTGCTATTCCGGAAATCCCAGTTCTTTTTACGCTTTTAGTATAGGAAATGTGAATTGCGCTGGCAAATTAAGCGTTGCTCCCCCATCGATAAAGGCGGAATTAGGAAATACCATTGAATTTAAGGCTGTCTCTGCTGATGCCATCCAGCTCATCACCTGGCAATCTGATTTTGGACAAGGGTTTCAGTCGCTCCGCGATTATGGAAGCTACTCAGGTACGAATACAGCTAGCCTTCGCATTGCCAACGTTCAGTTAGGAAATCATAATCAGCCGATTCGGGTCATTGCTAGTTTGCCGGGTAACTGTTTGGATACCTCTGATGTGGTTCGTGTTCATATTGCGGATACTTGTACACAGGTCATTATCGATACTACCTTCGTCACTGTAACGGATACCCTCGTTATTCGTACTACTGTAACGGATGTCCATGCGGTAGCTTTTGAAAATACAATAAAGGTGTTTCCCAATCCGGCCAGTACGCATATTACCATTGATTATGGTGATTTTTATTTTCTCGACCAACACCAATTGCGGATTACGAACGCGGCAGGGCAATTAATTTATCAAACCGCTATAAATCGGCAGCGTGATTTGCTTAGCTTGAGTACCTGGGGAGGAAAGGGGCTGTATTTTATTTTTATTATTGATCCTCAAGGGAATACCTCTGCTATTCGAAAAATTGTGGTGCACTAATTGTTCAATTTACACCGGCGTTATCGCATGAATCAAAGACCATTCGGCAGTGTGGCGTTTTGAAAATCACGATTAAGCACTTTTTACAGAAACAGGCACACTTTGAGTTGTCATGATGTTTGGCACATGTTTGGAATTTTAAAGAAGTGAGCCTTGTCAATTGTGTCGTGACCAAATCTTAAAGGTATGGTCAAGATTTTCAAAGCCTGAGTCAGCGTACAATCAGTTTTTCGAAGAACGAGACTATCCAGATACATGTCATTTAGTAGGTTAGAAGTCCTGAATCTGAAGATTGTTGAAAGATTGGGAGTTACATATCGATTCTTCAGAGAATGGGTTATGGTTTATGGCCTACCAAATACATTAATATTTTTATAATTTTTAATAAAAACTAAATCAATAAAAAATGAAGGTAAAAGAGCTCCAATGTGTTGTACATGCTGGAATGCATAAAACAGGCACCACATCCATTCAGACTTATTTGTCAAGAACCAGAAACGCCCACTCAGAGTTTATTTATTGCAATTTTGGTTGGGTAAGCAGTAATGATGGTTTTTTGTATCTTTTTGTAGCAAATCCATTTAATAGGTGGGCTTTCAAAAGCGGGCGACTGAAGAAGGAAGATTTCGACAAGCATCGTGCAAAAGCGCTTTTGACGCTCGAGGGTTATATAGACCAGGCAATAAGAGAAAATAAAGGGCTACTGTTTTCCTGGGAAGATTTTTGGAACTTGCCTGAAGCTGATTTACGATACTTTCATGATTTTATGGAAAGTCGTGGGTTTTCTGTAAAAATAATACTCTATATTCGCCTGTACAAATCCAAAATCGAAAGTGGATTTCAACAACAGATAAAATTTGGATTATCTGATTTTAATCCCGGCACATTGAGTTATAAGCTGGGATTTAGAGAACAAATTGAAAAGTTAGAGAATATCTTTGGAGCCCAATCCCTGACGCCATTTAAGTACGACCCGATCTTATTTCCTAATGGCAATATAGTTCGGCATATCTGTGCGTATCTGGGAATTTCCTATGATGCATCCATGGATCGGCGTATAAACGAAAGCCTTTCGCTTTCTGCAGTTAAGTTAATTTGTAACTGTTTAGCCCCCGATTAATATTTTCTCGTCTTGAAAAACAGCTGTAAGCTGGCTAAAGACATCGAATTGATGTTTTTTCGTAGTGGAAATAAAACTCTGAATACGGGCGTATTC
>Ga0172373_10012360_pt1 | contig 10023 bp, 10 predicted proteins | sample Lak10m_2_FD_114546 | JGI IMG/M metagenome (GOLD analysis project Ga0172373, IMG submission 114546) | Freshwater microbial communities from Kabuno Bay, South-Kivu, Congo - kab_092012_10m | ecosystem: Environmental > Aquatic > Freshwater > Lake | place: Democratic Republic of the Congo...
TCACACAGGCTAAAGTTTCCAATTGAGGTCGTGTTTGGGTAGTTTTGGTTGTGTTCATACTCCCAATCCTACCCCACGTCCTCACCTTTGCCCGGTACGAGATAATCTCACTGCACTACCTGAGGCGCTGTTGTTCGTGAAAACGGATTGCTCGATCAGCACTGTCGCACTGTCGGGAATGACCAGTGCCCCACCATTTTCGGCGGGATTCTGATTGCTGTTGAAGATCACATTGCGGATATAAACACTGCCATTCGCGCTGATCCCCGGAACGCCGTTGGCAATGGTCAGGTTATTGATGGTCAGCCCTGCGTTCACATTCAATACTGCATGCGCGTCACCGCCATCCAGTGTGATGAGTCCCGCGCCGGGGCCGTTGATCGTCACCCGCGTGTTCGCGGTGATGGGCGTTGTGAGAGCGATTGTTCCCGTCAAACCCGCTTTGAACTGAATGGTATCCCCGTAAAAAGAATCGGCAATGGCCTGCCGTAATGAGCCTGCGCCGCTGTTCGCTAGAGTCGTGACGGTATGCAGGGCGGTATGTGCGGGCAGGGTACATAACCCATTGGCACAACGGAAGGCATACAGTTTGTTGGTGTCATCCGGCACATACAGCGTACCATCCGGCCCCATCGCTAAACCGCCTTCCGGGAAGCCCACTTCGTAGCGCCAGACGAGCGTGCCGCTGTCGGCGCGGAGGGCATACACATAGCCGTGCGTACCCGCAGGGGTCATGAATGTTTTGTGGGTCACAAAATAGATAATCCCATTCGCCGCCAGCAGCGGTGCGCCATTCATGCTGTAGGACTGTCCGGTGTCATATTGCCAGCGTGCCCCGCCGTCTAGCGTATCCAGCGCATAGAGGATGCCGCCGTTGTCGCTATGGAATAGTGCGCTACCCTCGGCTGAGAGGGCGCTAATGGCGGCATCTGCGCCATTGCTAAAGGTGTATTTCCACTTCACAGAATCAGCGGGGTTCAGCGCGTAATAGTTACTGCGGTATTTTCCTTCAGATGTGTAGGCCACGCTGTCAGTGCCAATGGTGAGCGATTGCCCCGCCGGGTCAGCGTTACCGAACGAGAGATTGTCGAAATCGCTGTACCAGACAGGTGCGCCCGTTGTGCTGTTTAATGCAATCACGCCCTGACCATAGGGTTTGATAAGCACGTTCCCATTAGGCGCGAGTGCCGGTGAACTTTCGAGGATACAATCAAAAAAGCTGGTACAGTTTAGCGGACTCTGGTTGGTCTGCCACGCCCATTTTTGTGTGCCATCCGGGTTGACCGCGAACAGAGTGCCTTTTCCAGAAAGCCCATAGGCGCTGGTGATAAAAATCGTTCCATCCGCGCTCACGAGCAGGTGGGTGATATAGTCCGAGGCGCTCACGCTACTATCTCCCAGATCAAATTGCCAGAGGGTACTGCCGTCTGCCGGGTCTAATGCGGTCAGATAATCACTGCCCGTGATCGCCGTGACAATCACATAAATGTTGCCATCGAGTCCGACAGCGGGCGAGGCCAGCAGGCCATCCGGGTTATAGACCGACCACTTCAGCGTGCCATCCGGGTTCACGGCATCGAGTCCATCTATATAATCGGCTAGTTTGACCCGCACATAAATCGTGCCACCGTTGGCAGCGACGGTATCCCGAATCAGTCCATCTGCCACATATGTCCATTTGATGTCGGCGGTATTGGGGCCGTTGGCGGAACTGCGGCTGGTGTGGGCCGCATCATGTCCGTACATCGGCCAGCCATCCCCTGCTGCCAGCGTTCGATGTGGGGCGAACGAAACCGCGAGGACGACGAGGCAGAACACGAGGAGGGCGCGTGCGTTCGGCATGGTTTTTCCTGACGAAATGCGGATGGATAAAAATATCTACCGCAACGTCTGTTGAAATTACAGTTTTAATATACAACGAAACACGCACGAAGTATTGACCCCATCGCCGCCACACCCCCTCCAAACACATATAAATTCGCTTGCCCCATCCAACGGGGGCTGGTGTACACTAGGATTTTCAGCAGGACGCGAGTGAGGACGCAGACGCATGATTGACCATACCCCGCCCCATCGCCGTGTGTGGAGTGGCTTGGCTGGTGGCGATGCACAGACCGCGCAGGTGGGCATTCTGGGCGTGCCGTTCGATGGCGGAACCAGCTTTCGCAAGGGCGCAGCCTTCGCGCCCGCCCGCCTGCGTGAGATCACGCCACACATCGCCCCCATCAGCGAAGAAGGGCGCGGTTTTGAGGATCTGCGCGTGATGGATTACGGCGACGTGCTGGTTGATCTGGACTGGCTGCGCTACTTCACGGCGGTGCGTTCGCGGGCGGGGGCGGTGCTGAAGCATCCCTTCGCGCTGTTCCTCGGCGGCGATCATTCCGTTACCATTCCGCTGTTTCAGGCTTTCAGTCAGGTGAAGGGCGGCACTGGGCTGGGGGTGCTGCATATTGATGCCCACGCCGACCTGATGGACACCTTTGAAGGCCACCGCTGGTCGCATGCCTGCACCGCCCGCCGCGTGCTGGAGTATCCCGGTGTCTCGCCCGAACATATGGTGTTCGTCGGGCTGCGTTCGTGGCTGCCGCAGGAGTTGGCGTACCTGTCGGAGCATCACGGCATCGGTGTCCACCGCGCTATTGATGTCTACCGCAGCGGCATACAGGCGGTGGCGGAGGCTGTCGCGGGGCAGTTGGCCGATGTGAAGGCGCTGTACGTCACGCTGGATATTGATGTGCTTGACCCCGCCCACGCCCCCGGCACCGGTACGCCGGAGGCCGCCGGCCTGACCACCCGTGACGTGCTGGAACTGCTGCGGGTGGTGTTCGAGCGTTTGCCCGTGCAGGCGATGGACATTGTGGAAGTCTCGCCGCCGCTGGATAGCAGCGACATCACTTCGCTGGCCGCGTTGAAGATCATCTACGAAGTGTTCGGGTGGCTGCATGGTTGAGCGTGTGAACCTCCTGTTCGTTTCCAGCTATGTTGATCTGGGCGGCGGCGAAACCGCGCTGCTCAACCTTGCCGATCATCTGGATAGCACGCGCTTCCTGCCGCACCTGCTCACCCGCGCCGAAGGGCAGTTGAGCGCAGCATGGCGTTCACGCGGGTGGCCGGTGCATGTGCTGGCCTATCGCGGCGCGACCACCTATTTCGTGCCGTTCATCTGGGCGCGGTTGCCCCTCAGCCGCCAGATCGAGGCGCTTATCCGCCGCGAGCGAATCGCCGTGCTGCACAGCGACTACCACACGCTGCCGATGGCCGCCCCCGCTGCCGAACGCGCAGGTATTCCGGCGCTGTGGAGCTGCTGGGGCTGGTGGTTTCGCCCCAAATTCTGGCAACGTAGCTTTTTCCGCCGCCTGCCCGCCCTGTTCGCGCTCTCAAATGCCATCCGCGAAGGCTTCCTCGGCACACCGCCTTTCATGCCCCCCGAACGGCTGGAACTGCTGTATTCGGGCGTGGATACGTCCCGCTTTCATCCGAGCGTGGACGGCAGTAGCGTGCGCCGCGATGCGGGCGTGAGCTACGACGCGCCGCTGGTGGCTTTGATCGCCCGCTTTCAGGATGTGAAAGGCCATGAGGTGTTTCAGGAGATGGCGCGGCGGGTGGCGGCGGAAATCCCCGCTGCACGCTTCATTGTGGCGGGCGAGAACACCCAGACCAGCGCGGACAACGCCTATAAGACGCGCATCCTGCACACCGCCGCCACCGACCCTGTGCTGCAACCCCGCCTGACGTATCTGGGCTTCCGCGCCGATTCGGAACGGGTGATGGCCGCCGCCGATGTGGTGGTGTGCAGTTCGTTTTTCGAGAGCTACGGCATGGTCAATGTGGAAGCCATGTCGTGTGGCAGGCCAGTGGTCAGCACTAATCGCGGCGGCCCGACGGAAACGGTAGCCGATGGCGAAACGGGTTATCTGGTCGCGCCGGGGGATGCGGCGGCGCTGGCGGAGCGCGTGGTGGCGTTGCTGCACGCTGCTGCGTTGCGGGCACGTATGGGCGCTGCCGGACGCGCACGGGTGGAAGCGCACTTCTCGGCGGCGGCGATGGCGGCGCAGTTCACCGCCACGCTGGAACGGGTTTTAGAGGAGGCACGATGAGCGCCCGCTATAAGCATCAACTTAAGCCTGCAAGAGTCCCTGCCCCCACCCTTCCCCATGTATGGGGAGGGGACAAAGGGGAGGGGATGGAGGCACGATGAGCGCCCCGCGTTTGCTGCTGATCTCGCGCTGTCCGCCCTATCCGCTGCACCTCGGTGATCGCCTGATCGTGTATCACCTCGCCGAAGAACTGGAGCATCTCGGCTGGGAGATTGACCTGATCGCGCTCACCAACCGTCCGCAGGATGCCGACGAAGTGGGCGCGTATGACCATCTGTTCCGGCGCGTGACGCTGTTCCCGGAGGCGCGGCGCAGCCCGACTAGCTATTTGCGCCGCTTGCTGCTGCCGGAAGCCCGTTGGCCCGGCACCGCCGCGCAGTCGTGGCAGCCGGAGATGTGGCGCAGCATCGAGGCGCATGTGCGCGAAACCGACTATGACGCGCTGCACCTGTTCGGCGGAATCCATGTCTACGAATTGGGCGGGGCGCTGGGCAAACGCCGCGCCATCATCACCCCCTACGAGAGCTATACCCTGTATCTAACGCGGGCGCTGGCGGCGGCGCTGGGCGCGGCGCGGCTGACGACGGCGGCACAGCGGGCGCTGGCGGCGCGTTACGAGTCGTTCATGTTCGCGCCCTATGCCGCGACGGTGGTTGTTTCCGAGCCGGATGCCCACACGTTGCGCGACCTGCATCCGGCGCTACCCGTGCGCGTCATCCCGAATGGTGTGGATACCGTGCAATTCCGTCCGCGTCCGGTGGCACGCATTCCGGCGCTGCTGTTCGTGGGCAATTACGAATATGCGCCCAATGTGGATGCGGCGCTGCGGCTGGCGACGGAGATTTTCCCGGCGGTGCAGGCCGAAGTGCCGGAGGCGCGGCTGTGGCTGGTGGGCAACGCGCCGCCGCCCGTGCTGAATGTGCTGGCGAGCGATTGCGTGCGCGTGACCGGGCGTGTGCCGGATGTGCGCCCCTATCTGGCGCGGGCGGGGGCGTTCGTCAGTCCGCTGCGGCTGGGGGCGGGCATCAAGAACAAGGTGCTGGAGGCGCTGGCGATGGGCTGTCCGGTGGCGGCCACCCCGTTGAGCGTGGATGGAATCGCGGTGCGCGATGGCGAGTCGGCGCTGATCGCCCCCACCGAAGGGCTGGCGGCAGCCTGCGTGCGGCTGCTGCGTGACGCGGCGCTGCGGACGCGCTTGGGCGCGGCGGGGCGGGCGGTGGTGGAAACACAATATAGCTGGGCGGGCGTGGCGGGGCAGTACGCGGCGCTGTACCGTGAGGTGCGCTGAAGTGACCCAAAACGAGCCTTTATTGCGATTTGCATCTAAACATAACCGTGCTATACTCTCTGTTAGCTTTTAAGTATAATATGTGCAACCATTTTTAACACTGGAATGGTGAAAAGAATTTATTCTTGACTGAAATATTCAGTTGTTAATTTCGTGTATCTAAATACCTTGGCCTTCGGGTTGAGGGGGCTTAACGAAAGGCGTGTCTGTGGCTCAAGATATTCGGTACACGTGGGCAACTCAGTTCGCTCAAAAGATCGTAGCGTGGGACTACGACAAAGGGACGATTGTCGCCCAATTCGCTGATGGGTCGCTTATTAGCGCCACATCGGTAAGCGGCAAGTACGTTAATGACGGCAAGCAATTCTTCCTTTCGGAGTCTCACACCTTTTGGGAGAACTTCGTCGACATCCTCATGGGCATCATCCCGCCCGCGAAGCTCTGGCCTAGAGACCCGCACGAGCAGGCTCACGATGATTGGTAGATTGCCAATCGTATGTCTTACCACAGCAGTCTTATCGTTGTGACCCGCTGAAGGATTGAAACATTCAGAAAGGAATGCTCATGACCAGAAGCACACTTCTAATTGCCGCACTGCTGTTAATCATAGGCCTGCTTACAGGTGCGCTCGTCACCAGCGCCCGTTCCACGGACTGGCAAGGTACGAAGTGGGAATACGCGCAGATTTTCAGCACTAGCGTTGGCGTAACGCTGATTTTCACGCCGGACATGTCCGAACAGATTAAACTCAACAACTCCTATGACAATTTGCCGGACAACCTGCGCGGCGTAAGCGAACTGATGCAGCTTGCGGGCGCAAATGGGTGGGAATTTGTTGCGCTGACTGCATCCACCGATCCAACCGTCACAGTCACATCGTATTATTTCAAGCGTCCGATCCCATAGGAGCCTTGATCTGGTAACGCGGTCAGCAGCGAGGAACAAGTGGACGCTGAAAAAGCATCGGGGAGCGAGGCTTCGTTGTAACCCGTTTAAAGCCCTTCGGGGCAGTGAAACCTTGAATGCCGATTCCTTGTCTCTCGCGATAACCGGTTGCGACCAGCCAACCGCCCTTCGGGGCACTGAAGATTGTTTGACAACCTCTATCCACCGCGTTATGATGTCTTTCCACCTCCTGTGGATTGTCGGGGGTGATTGGCCTCGCGTCGTATCATCCCCGACACCCTGCACCCCCTTTTCCCTTTTCCGTCCCTAGCACCTCCGCTGCCGTGTGCCTGCTATATCTTCTCCTGTGCGCGCCGACGAATCGGCGCTGTGGTGAAACCGCTGTATAGTGGGGTAGGCGTGGAGGGTGCTGTCCCACCACAATAAAAGAATGCTGTAAATAGACGAGGACGTTCATGAATATCCACAATATTCGGGATATGTTTGCCTACAACTACTGGGCGAACAACCGCCTTTTGGCGAAGGCCGAGCAGGTTACGCCGGAGCAGTTCACCGCCGAACCCATCCCCGGTGTGAGCAGCTTGCAGGGCGCGTTCGTCCACACGCTGGATGCTGAATCGAGCTGGCGGCACTTTTTTCAGGGGCAGGGCTTCCAGCCTGATCTGGATCGGGCGGATTTCCCGACGGTGGCGGCGCTCCGGTTGCGCTGGCAGGACGACGAACGGGCGATGTGGGCGTATCTCGATAGCTTGAGTGAGGCCGACCTGACCCGAATCCTGCGCTATGAGGTGGAAGGCGGCATCTGGCGGGAGCGCCTGCTGTGGCACTGTTTGTATCATGTGGTCAATCACGGCACGCAGCACCGCAGCGAAGCCGCCGCCCTGCTCACCGACTGCGGACACTCCCCCGGCGAGATGGATTTCACGCTGTTCCTGAACGAACGGGCGACCAAACAGTGAGCCGCTTCCAAGTGGTGACAGTGGCGGAACGGCCTGATGTGCTGGATGCGCTGGACGCGGTGAACATGGCGGCGTGGCCGGAGTTCATGCACCACGATTCGGTGGCCGATGAGTTGTTCCATTACCTCTACGACACCTTCGCCGCCTTTCAGGTGGCGCTGCTGGACGAACACGGCGCAATCGCTGGTACGGGCAACACCATTCCGGTGCGCTGGGATGGCACGCCCGACGACCTGCCGGATGACGGTTGGGGCGGCATCCTGCGGCGCGGTGTGGAGGGCTATCACGGACAGATTGCGCCCACCACGCTCTCGGCGCTGCAAGCGGTGGTCGCCCCCGCCTACAAGGGGCAGGGCGTGAGCCGCGACATTCTGCTTGCCATGCGCGGCGTGGCGACGCGGCACGGCCTGAACGCGCTGATCGCGCCGGTGCGCCCCAACCAGAAGCACTGCTACCCGCTGACCCCGATGGAACGCTATATCACATGGCAGGATGCGGACGGGCAGTTGTTCGACGCATGGCTGCGGACGCATCAGCGGTTGGGCGCGGTGGTGCTGAAGGTCTGCCCGCGCTCGATGGACATCCGGGGGACGGTGGCGGAATGGGAATCATGGACGGGGATGCGCTTCCCCGAAAGTGGGCGCTACATCATCCCGGATGCGCTGTTCCCGCTGGAGATTGACCGCGAAGCCGATAGCGGCCTGTATATCGAGCCGAATGTGTGGATGTGTCACCCGCTGACCTGAGTAGGGTGCATTCGGAAATGGGGCGGGGCAGATGTTCAAAACCCTGATCCCCAACCCCCCTGCATTCGCATCAGGGCGAGGGACTTCAAAATCGTGTAACCCTCTTTCCCCCCTTCGCCATGAGGGAGTAAGGGGACGGGGGATGAGGGTGACTGCCCCACACTCTGAGTAACAGCCGATTTCAACAGCGGAGGAGTCATGGCAGAACGACCGATTGGGGTACTGGTGGCGGCGCTAGGCACGCCTGAAGCGCCGACTACCGCAGCCGTGCGCCCCTATTTGCGCGAATTTCTGTCCGACCGGCGCGTGGTGGATATGAACCCGTTCCTGTGGCAGATCATCCTGCGGCTGTTCGTGCTGCCGCGCCGCCCCGCCCGATCCGCCGCGCTGTACCGGCGCATCTGGACGCCGGAAGGATCGCCCTTAATGGTGCATTCGCGGGCGCAGGTGGCCGGTCTGCAAACGCGGTTGGGAGAAGGCTTCCGCGTGGTGCTAGGGATGCGCTACGGACAGCCGAGCATCCAATCTGCCCTGCAAACGCTGACCGCCGAAGGCCTTGACCGCATCCTCATTTTCTCGATGTTCCCGCAGTTTTCCTCAGCCACCACCGCCTCGATTGATGATGCAGTCAGCCGCGCCGCGCTAGGGAGGCGGTGTCCGCTGTTCTACGAACGCACGCGCTATGTGCCTACGCTGCGCTATGTGCCGCCTTATTATGACCACCCCGCCTATCTGGATGCGCTGCGCGTCCTGCTGGAAGAACAACGCGCACAGGCCGATTTTGATGCCGATCATATCCTGTTCTCGTTTCACGGCATTCCGCAGCGTTTCGCCACCGAAGGCGACCCGTACCCTGACCAGTGCAAAATCACGGCGCACAAGCTGGCGGCGGCGCTGGGGCTGGGCGCAGAGGACTGGAGCCTGTCGTTTCAATCGCAGTTCGGGCGCGAAGCATGGCTGCAACCCTATACCGTGTCGGCGCTGGAACGCAGCGCGGCGCAGCGCAAGCGACTGCTGGTGGCCTGTCCGGGCTTCACAACCGATTGTCTGGAAACGCTGGATGAGATCGGGCATGAGGGGGCAGAACTGTTTCACGCCGCCGGGGGCGAACACTATCACACCGCGCCCTGTTTGAACGCGCACCCGCGCTGGTTGGACGCGATGGCGCAAATCGTCCACGAGGAAACGTCCGGTTGGCGACACACTGGCGCGGCGAGCCTTTAGCGCCCCCCGCACGGTTCATCCGGCGGCGGGCGTGTGTTCCATCACCGTTTTGACCACCGTTTCAACGCTCATGTGGGTGGAATCCACAACCTGCCAGCCCGCCCCGGCTAACTGCGCGACAACCGGATTCAACATTTGGTACACCAAGCGGATGCCCTCATCAATATAGGTGCGGTCGGGGCTATCGCCGGAACGTTTGAGGTTGCGCCGGTGGGCTTCTTCCTGCTCAGGGTACAGGATGACGCGGTGCAGATGGGGATGATCGAGCAACGTCTGGTAATCCGAATCGTGATTCGCATCCCAGAAGTCATCCAGCACCACCGCATAGCCGGCCTGCTGATAGGCCAGCGCCATGTGCGCCACGCTGGTGCGGGCAAGGCTGATTTGCCGGGTGAGTTCGTCGCTCCAGTGCGTGCCGGGCAGCGCCAACCCGGACACAACCATGTGGCGTATATCATCCACCGGAATGTAGATGCTTTTGGGGAAGCGGGTCGCCAGAAAGCGGGCGGTTGTGCTTTTGCCGACAGCAGGTGCGCCAACAAGAATGTAAATCGGGTTCATAAGGCTCCCTGTTTCGTTTGCATTGCTCTACAACCGACCGGCGGTGAAGGCGGTTATTCCCCCGGCAGCTTGCCCCCCTGTTCGAGCGGGTCTTCCAGAAAGTAGATGTACATCCGCAGTTGGGTAGTGAGATGAGATTATCTCGCACCTCCCGACAAGAACACCGGAGTGAGGAGAATCTCCCGAACTGACCAGCGGTGGTCGGTAAGGTTGAGTGCCATCGCCGGGGTGCGCGGCTCGAA
>Ga0172373_10012361_pt1 | contig 10022 bp, 7 predicted proteins | sample Lak10m_2_FD_114546 | JGI IMG/M metagenome (GOLD analysis project Ga0172373, IMG submission 114546) | Freshwater microbial communities from Kabuno Bay, South-Kivu, Congo - kab_092012_10m | ecosystem: Environmental > Aquatic > Freshwater > Lake | place: Democratic Republic of the Congo: South-Kivu...
ACTGAGCGGCAAACCCACCACTAGCACCACCACCCCCGAGGCAATCGCGGTGACGCGCCAGCCAAAGGCCTGCATGACGCCCGCAACCAGCGGCACCAGAACACCGCCAATCCCCACCCCCAGCCCGACCGCGGAGAGCGCCCGCGCGCGGTAGCGCTCGAACCAGTGAATGATGGCCACGTTGACGGGAAAATATCCGCAGAGCGTCATTCCCACTGCACACACTGCAATCGCCGAATAAAACGCGGCCAGGCTATCCACCAGACCGAGCGCGATCAGTCCCAGCCCGAAGAGCACCACCCCCGCCCTGATGACCGGCCCCTCGCCGAAGCGGTCCACCAGCCAACCCACCAGGGGGCCGATGATGGCGGTTTCGAGCGACATGAGGGCCGCACCACCCGAGAGCTCGGTTTTGCTCCAGTCACGCTCGTCGGACAGCACCGCTACGTACGCACCGTACGACTGCTGCATCAACCCACCCTGCAGCACCTGAAGCGCCGCGCCGGCGCCCACCATCTTCCAGCCGTGAAAGATCTTCATTCAGATCACGCCGCGCACAGACGGTCCAGCGCCAGACCGATGCGCGCAACGCCCGTTCGAATCTGATCAGGCGTTGGCGTTGAAAACGACAGGCGGAGCGTGGCGGGATCAGTCTGGTCGGCGTAGTAAATGTCACCCGCAACAAACGTGACCTTCTCGTCGATTGCGTGCTTCAGAAGATCGCGCGCACTCGCGCCATGTCGGATGCGTCCCCACATGAACATCCCTCCCTCCGGAACATTCACCTCGATCCGCTCCGACAGGTGGGTGGCAATGGCGTCACGCATGGCGTTCGCCCGCTCACGATACGCCGAGAGGATCACTGGCAGGTGCTTGTGGAGCCGTCCCGCTTCGAGATAGCGCGCGATCGTCATCTGCGTAAATCCGGGGTTGGACAGGTCGTCGAGCTGCTTGGCGATCAGACACGCGCGACGAACCGCTGGCGCCGCGATCAGCCATCCGGTCCGAAGCCCCGGGGCAATCACCTTGGAAAAACTGCCCAGATGCACGACCCAGTCGCGGGCACCCGGAACCTGGTCAACCAGGCTCAGAAGGTGAGGCTGCGGCTCCCCGTGAAATCGCAATCGTCCATAGGGATCGTCTTCAACCACCACCACGCCGAATTTCACGGCGAGTTCCAGCAGACGAAGCCTGCGCTCAAGCGGCATGGTGGCACCGCTCGGATTCGCGAAGGTGGGCACCACATAGAGCAGCTTCGGCCTGGGGGCGTGACCCTTCTCCGCAGCCCTCAGGATGGCCTCAAGCTCATCGACGTCGAGACCGTTGTCATCGACACCCACGGTTCGCGTGGTGACCTCGGCGATTTTCAGGAGGCGTAGCGGTCCGGTGTAGGTTGGGCGCTCAACCAGCGCCACGTCACCCGCACGAAGCAGTGTGCGGACCAGCAGGTCAAAGCCCTGCTGGGAGCCTGATGTGACGAGAATATCGTCGACATTCCACCGGGTGCCAGCCTCGTTCATCCAGCCCACAATGCCTTCACGAAGAGCGGGCAGCCCGTCGGTGGGCCCATACTGAAGACACGCGACCGGGGCAGACACCAATGCCTCATCTGCGGCTGCTCGCAGTCCGTCACGGTCGAACAGTTCGGTTCCCGGATAGCCGCCCGCAAGTGAAATCATCCCGGGAACGCTCATCAGCTTTGCCAGCTCGCGGATCAGGGACTCGCCTATCGTTCTGTATGCCGGAAGGAGATAAGACTCAGGTGTGTTCATGGCTCAGCGGCGAGCCTCCCGCTCGCGATACAGCAGATAGAGTCCGGCACCGATCAAAAGCGCAATGCCAGTCCAGCCCGTGAGATTGGGCAAGTCACCCCACACTGTCCAGCCGATGACCAGCGCAATCGGAAGACCACTGTACCGAAACGGCGCCACGACCGACAACTCGCCGATCCGCGTGCTTTGAACCACGAAAAAATAACCACCGGTCAGAAACAGCGCTGCCGCCGCCAGCAGCAGAATCGAGCGCAGATCAAGCGGATGCCACGCAGCGCCCAGGCAAAAAAGGCCCGAGACCACCATGATGGTGAGCGATGTCGCCAGCGTGATCACGAGCGACGGAACGGCATGACCGATGCGGCGAGTAACCAGATCGCGTATGGAATGCATGAGGGTGGCAAGAAGACATAACAACCCGTATACGTTCAACCCCTCGGCAGTCGGTTGCACCAGCAGCAGCACGCCGCCAAAGCCCACCAGAATTGCGACCCAGCGAGGCAGGTCAACGCGCTCCCGCAACACCAGCACCGCAAGGGCGGTCACCATCAGCGGCGAGGCCATGTTGATCGCGATGGCATCGCCCAGGGGCATATGCATCAGCGACAGGAGGTAGGCGAAGGTGGCCATGCAATCGATCAGGCCTCGCGCAATCACCGGGGGCCGCACATGCTCCCGTGGCCTCACCCGAACGCCACTCACCTGAAGCGCAATGACGATCCAGACCGAGGAAAACACGGCCCGCACGAAAATCGCCTGCCAAAGCGGCATGGATGAACCCAGTGCCTTCATCAGCGCATCGTTGATCACGAAACAGGCGAGTGACACGACCATGAACAGGATACCCAGCCGGTTCGCCGCATTGTCGCGTGGCGGATTACCCGGCTGCGTGAGGTCGTTATTCGACATGGCCAAAGATCATACTCGAGCTGATCCCGGTCAAATTTCGTCAAATGGCAGATTGACCTGGGTCGCTGCGGGTGCGAGCGTCGATGCTGCTGTCGCGCCCCCTTCCCATGCCCATGTTGACCGTCCCATCGCTCGCTTTCATCGCTGCCACCTTCGCCGCCCTCTCACTGGTCGCGTTGGCGCTGCGCGTTCAGCGAAACCGGCGCATCCGCCGGCGGGTTGCGGGCCGTCTCGTGGAGCGGTCGATCCGGGCGCGCGGAATCAGCCCTGCTGAACTGCAGTCGGGCCGAGACAGGGATTGGGTTGACGAGGCGCATGAGCGATGTGCCCGGTGTGGCACCCAGGATGCGTGCCTCGCCAACACCCCGGGTCGAGAGCCCCCGCCGGCCCACTGCCCGAATCGTGACTTGCTGGACGCCCTGCACCGCTGGCATCGTCCACCGGCCATGTACCGGCTGGCGATTGCACGCGACCGGCCAGCATCCGAGCCACGGGCAGCACGGACTGTCGCCGGCGATAAAGCACCCACGCCACCCAGCTCTTCGCCCCGGGGCTGATCGCAGCACCCCGCATGTCGTGTGACAATCCTGCGATTGCAAGGATGTCGCATGGCCCTGAAATCGACGATTTATAAAGCCCTGCTCGATGTGTCGGATGTCGAGCATGATCACTATGCCCAGCATCAACTCACCATCGCCTGCCATCCCAGCGAAACCGAGGAGCGCATGATGGTGCGCGTGGCGGCCTACGCGCTCAACGCTCATCAGGTCCAGACCCTCTGCAATGGCGATGCCGAGCTCGCTTTCGGCGCGGGCCTCTCCGATCCCGACGATCCGGATCTTCGACTCACCGACTACACCGGCAGACGTCGGCTGTGGATCGAAGTGGGGCAACCCGACGAGCGCGCACTGACCCGCGCCAGCAGCCGCGCTGACCGCGTGTGCGTATACGCCTTTTCGGCGGCCGCCGATGTATGGTGGTCTCTCCTTGCGCCCAAGCTCTCGCGTCAGTCAAAGATCGAGATCTGGCGCCTGTCGTCGGGTTGCACTCGAGCGCTGGCCCAACTCGCCGCCCGTTCCATGTCGTTGCAGGCCACTCTTCAGGACGGCACGCTCATGATTGGAAATGCCACCGACTTGGTCACGCTGGAACCCGAACGCCTGATTTGATACCGGCGTTCAGTATCATTCGCCGGGCATGCCACCTTTTTGGAGAAAGGCCTCATGAGTGCTCTGACGCGCGCCCAATTCATCGCTGCGAAAGCTCGCATCCCGTTCCTGGGATCCGTGCTGCCCGCGTTCATCACCGGCCTCGCGTGCATGGTCCCCGGCGCTGCGTCGGCGCAGGACATCTTCCCCTCCAAGCCGATTGTCATTGTGGTTCCCCAGGCAGCGGGTGGCGCCAACGACACCGTCGCGCGCGCATTTGCCCAGCGTCTGGGCCCCGCCCTGGGGCAGTCGGTGGTCATCGAGAACCGGACTGGCGCGGGTGGCAATGTGGGTACGGCGCATGTCGCGCGAGCCCCAAAGGACGGCTACACACTGCTGCTCACTGCCCAGAGCGCGCAAACCATCAACCCCGCGCTCTATCGCAATCCTGGCTTTGATCCGGTGGCAGACTTCGCGCCCATCATGACGGTGGCCACGGCGCCCTATCTGCTCGTTGCCAACCCGTCGTTTCCGGCGCGCAGTCTCAAGGAACTGATAGACCTCGCACGCCAGCGGCCTGGAAAGATTGATTACGCCTCCGCGGGCAACGGCACGCTCAACCATCTGCTTGGCGTCATGCTGAACAGCACCGCGAGCCTTCACCTGGTCCACATTCCCTACCGTGGCGCCGCCGCGGCGGCAGCAGACGTGGTGAGCGGTCAGGTGCCCATCGCCTTCGGCAGCTTTCCCGGCGTCATGCCCTTTGTGAAGTCCGGCAAACTCAACGTGATCGGCGTCGCCACTGAAAAGCGCACCCCGCTCGCTCCCGATGTACCCACGCTCGCCGAGAGCCTTCCGGGCTTCTTCGCCAATTCCTGGTACGGCCTCTTCGCGCCCGCCGGTACACCCAAGACTATCGTTGACCGCATCCACGCGGTGTCCACTCAGGTGTTGTCCGGATCGGATCTGGGCGAGCGACTCGCCGGTCAGGGAGCCGAGGTATGGCCAGGTAATCCTGAGCAACTTGCCAGACTGGTCCGCGAAGAACTGGTGATGTGGGCCTGGATCGTCAAGGAATCGGGTGCAACGGTCGATTAATCCCTGGCGCTCAAGTCGCATCGCCTTATCCCCGGCGTGCGCACCCTTATTGCTGGAGTGACATTCGAATGAAGCTGAAGCGGCTGATCCTTGAAATTCTGCTGGGCCTCCTCACGATCGCTGGCGCGGGGGGCACCTGGTGGATGTGGAACAAGGCCTCCGTCACCCAAGCGGCGCTCACCAGCGTGTCAAACGAACTGGAAGCCGGCCGCGCGGCGGTCGAGAGCATGACGGAACGCATGCAGGGCCTGCAACGAAAGGCCAACGAGCTCGATGCAGTCCGGGCCGCGCTGGCAAGCGGCGTGGCGCTCGAAGACATTGAAGCCGCGGCACGCACGCGCCCGCCATCCGCCGAACGTGCGCTGGCCCAGGGCGCAGTTCGCATGCTCACCAAGGGCAGCACCGACACCGAGGCCCGACAGCTGTTCGAAAAGGCCCTGGAACTGGTGGAGTGGAACGCGCGACTCAAGTCGCTCTGCGCCGCGCAGGCAGGCCTGATTGCTGCCGGCCAGAAACTCGAGATGCTAGGCGACTGCCGCACGCTGGCGGCCGCCGAGGCAGCAGCGGCTGCAGCCAAGGCTGCCGCAGCCCAGGCCGCGGCCCAACCCCCTGCCCCGCCGCCTGCCCCACCGGGTCGCGGGGGCGCTGGTGCTTCGAAAGGCGGTGCGCCCGCAGGCACAACACAGACCGGCGCACCGGCCGCGGCGGGCGCACCCGCGCCAGCGGCGGCGCCGGCAAAGGGGCAAGGGAAGTAGCGGGCAAGGTGTGGCAAACGAGGCCGCCCGGGTTCGACCGCCTCAACCGCCTCAATCATGCCCACGCTTGTGGGGGCCGCTGCCGAACTGCGCAACATGCCCCCGGGCGAGCGTGACCCCCGTGTGTTTGGATCAGCCCCGGGGCGAGCGTGCCCCCCGGGTGTTTGGATCAGCCCCGCCGCTCGTTGCCCCCCGAACCCGACTCGGGCGTGTCAGCTCCCTGTGCTACGTTCATCGAGGGGCCCGTCGCGAGTGCGATCGTATCATCGTCCTGCCCCTCAGCGGACGCGGGTACGCGAACGAGCGCATCGCGCTCGCGCAGCACGCTCCAGGCTCGGTCGCTCCCAGCGCGAAATACGAGCGCAAGAATCAGCAGCAGGAAAAGGCTCACCCATTCCCCGGCATCCACCTGCCAAAGCGCGATACCCATCGCTGCGAACGCAGCAGCGAACAGCGTTTCGGCCGCTGTGATCGCTGTGGCGCCCAGACCCCAGGCTCGCAGCAGGTGGTGGAGATGATCCGCGCCAGGCTGTGTGACGCTCACACCCCGCGCCGAGCGCCGTTGAATCACCGTGAGGCCGTCGAGGAGAGGAAGCGCCACCGCCCACACAGTGGTGATCGCCGGAACCGATGTGTTCTGGCAGATCACGATCGCGTAGACGCCCAACAGAAAGCCCACTGACAGGCTGCCGGCATCACCCAGAAAAACGCGGGCGGCAGGCTGCCCCGGGAATCGGAGGTTATAGCCGAGAAAGCCAGCGATGGCAGCACAGGGCAGAAGCGCCATCTGCATAAGCGCAGACTCACCGGCCAGCCCAGCCGCAGCAGCCAGCGCTGCAAACCCGGCGAACGCGATGCCCCCGGAGAGTCCGTCCACCCCGTCAATCATGTTGAGCGCGTTCAGGACGCTTGCCACGCCAAAGATGGCGATGGGCCAGCCGAGCCAGAGCGGGTGCACCTCAATACCCGGGAGTAGCGTGCCCAGGTGCCCAAGCGTCACACCAGCCGCTGCCAAGGCAATGGCCACTACCACCAGCTCGATGACGAGCTTTCTGAGCGCGGGCAATTCGCGGTGATCATCAATCGCACCCAGCACGAGCAGCGCAACAAACCCCGCGATGAGCCATGGGTCCGGGCGAAGGGCCGGAACAAGCAGCCAGATGACGATCAGGCCAAAGCCGATACCCAACCCGCCCACCAGTGGCGTAGGTTGGGCGTGATGCTTGCGTCCGCCCGGACGATCGAGAAGGCCCAGGCCTGGCGCACGATCAATCAGCCACCCGATAGCGAGCACCGTCCCGAGCAGTGCTGCCAGCAGGCTGGGCAGAAGCAGGCTATCAAACAGAGACAGATCTTCAGTCATGCTTGAAAACTTAGAAGTTCGCCATGACGCCGGCGGACAGGATGCCGTAGCGCTCGTTGAAACGCCGCGCGGTGAGGGAGTTATAGAGCAGCGGCATGTCAGACAGCATCTGATTGCTCATTGCCTGTCCACGTACAAAAACGCGCATCCCGGGGGCCATGCGATAGGCAACTTCGCCCAACAGGGTGTGATTGGTGCGATAGACCGCGTTATCGCTAGAGCGGGCACTGATGAAGGCATCCACACCCTCGCGATGAATCGAAAAATACTGATAGCCTCCGCGCAGCGCCCAGTTGCCCAGTGGCACCCTCACCCCGGCGCCACCGTGAATGAAACGGGTTTGGTAGTTGATGGACGCAAGCGCATCGCTGATGCCAAGTGTGGGCGCAAGCGACTGGACCAGATCGCTGTCAAAACGCCCCCCGCGCCAGGTGGTGGAAAACGGCCCCACCGAGGCAGTGATGGAATCAACCGACACGCGCCCCACCCCCGCACCGCTGAACAGTGACCAGACTGCCGTTCCGGTCCACCAGGTGGCCACCAGGTCGGACTGCACCTGGCGATCGGCCGTGCCAGAGACGGCAAGGGAGTCGAGCATGTCGAAGCTGCGGTAGCGCTCGAGCGTGCTGCGGGGAACGGAAATGGTGCCCGCCTCGTTGCCCCAGGCATTGAGTCTGAGCGATATATCCGGCCCGGACCATCGGCCCAGTGACTCGCGCACCCGCCACTGACCGCCCAACTGCCAGCCATTGAAAAAAGGTCCGAGGCCGCCGTAAAAAATCTGCCGCCTGAAGAATCCGCCTTCAATCCAGAGTTGGGAGTTGACGCCGTAGCCTGCGCGCAGACGAAAGCCCCGAAGCACGCCCGCGGAGTCATCGGTGAGTCCTTCCGGGCGGAGCCTCAGCAGATCGAGCTGCCTGCTCATACCGTCGCTTGAAAACTCGACGAAGCCGGTGCCAGGCTTGGTGTGTGGGCCGGCTTCCAGGAAGGGGTCGAGCGGGGCCGCGGTTGCCGCGCAGGCCAGGAGGAGGCCGGATCTGACAGCCCAGGCCGTCAGCCAACGGCAGACAGGGGCCGCGGCTTGTAGGCCCGGCAGTGTCAACCGGCCGCGCATCACTATCGGCATAGCACTAGACGCCTGGCCATGGAAATACTGCCACGCCCTCGCCGCCGCCCGAAAAAGGCGGCAGCGAGGGACATAGACCAATCAGTTAGAGGACCGAGTAGTTGTAAACCGTGGGCAAACTCAGTGCACCGCGCGTGTCTTCGACAAGGTAGGCGATCTGAATGGTACTACCCGTCGTGACCGAACCCGAATTGAACACCAAATCCTCCAGATCCTGAGCTGAGGTCCCACTCGCTCCCAGCGGCACGAACGCCTGCTCGCCTGTCAACAGCGTCTTGCCGTTGAAGGTGAAAGCACCCGTTGACGGGTTGCTCACCCAGATACCCTTGACGGAATCACCCGAGTCACCGCCAGACTTCACCCCGGCATCAAGCAGGAACTTGCCAAAGTTGAACACCGGACCCGTGGGGTCATAGTTGGACTTGGCAACACTCCCCTCCGGAGCGATCAGGCTGGGCGCCGAGTTCGGTGCCGCAGCAAGCGCCGCCTTGAATGCGAGGGTTTGAATGACGGTGTCGTCCGCGCTCAACAGACCCATCGTATCCGGCAGGTCGATACGCAGTGACAGCTCGCCATCGTCGCTGAAGATGGCGCGGCTGGCCAGGTGAGTCATGGTGTCAAGGTCGACCACATCGTTGCGCAAATCGTTGACAAGTTCGGACAGCGAGTTGCCCGTGCCAAGCGCTTCGCTCACCTTGAACGTGCTGTCCATCAGCTCGAGCAGGTTGGCAAGCGAGCGCCCCGAGATCTTGCCGTCGACCGTCACCGCGCTCTGAACAAGGTTGACAAGCGCCGCCACGGTTGTTGAACCCCCCGTTAGCGTTGCGAGTTCAGTCGCGCCACCCTGGAGCATGTCGCCGAGGACGACCAGCGCCTGCGCAATGTCCAACAGTTGGCTGAGCGATTGACTACCCAGCGTTGACGAGGATGCAGGCAGCGTGATCGCTGAGTTGGCTTTGGTAAGCATGGTGCTGAGAGGCATGGAACCGTAAAGATTTTCTGCGATGTCCGATGCAAGCGACAGCACCTGCGGAACCTTGTACCCCCCAAACGCCTGCTCAACCTTCGAACTGATCTCGGACATCTTCATCGAACCGAGACCGCTCGCAGCAACCATGTCAAGAAGCTGCGGAATGGTCTTGTCAGCAAGGGACAGAGCGTAGGGAGTCGTTGAAGTTCCCAGCACGGCGCGCGTCAGCGTCTCGATTTTGTCGAGAAGGCCCATTTCTGCAGAATTGGTGGCCAAGTGGCTCTTCAGCGCGCCAAGCGTCCCTTCAAGACTCGACGGAAGGTCGATCGCATCTCGCATGACTTTCAGCAGAGAACCTGCCGTGGAGAGCGATGGTGGGAGATCGAGCACCTTGAATCCGAGACCAACCGCCTCGCGAAGCGTGGCGGCTCCAAGGTTTTCCGGCAGCACGAGCTTCGCCCCAAGCCGAAGCGCCTCGGAGAACTTCATTGAGCTCAAACTGCCGGGAACCGTGACAGTGTCTTTGAGGATTTCGACGATGCGCCCGAGGGGCGTATCAGCTACGTCGGGCGACAGGGTCGTGACATCGCGCGCGAGCGAAACCAGGTCTGACAGCTTTTTATCGCCCAGCGCCGCGGCCGCCACCACCCCCGCAAATCCCACTGCTCCACCCTGACCAAGCGAGGCGAGCGCCACCTTGTCGGCTTCCGCCTTGGCGAACAGGCTGTCGAGTTTGATCGAAAGCGAGCTTGGAGTAACCGACGTACCCGAGTTTGAGACCTGGAAGAAGTCAGAATCCAGATTGCCCAGCTTCAGGGAACCAAGGGACATGTTGCCCACCGCCAGCGCCATAGTGGTGGTCTGGACCGGTAACCCGAACG
>Ga0172373_10012363_pt1 | contig 10021 bp, 11 predicted proteins | sample Lak10m_2_FD_114546 | JGI IMG/M metagenome (GOLD analysis project Ga0172373, IMG submission 114546) | Freshwater microbial communities from Kabuno Bay, South-Kivu, Congo - kab_092012_10m | ecosystem: Environmental > Aquatic > Freshwater > Lake | place: Democratic Republic of the Congo...
GTGCTCGACGCGGGCGGCGTGATCGCGGCGGGCGTGCCGGGCGACGTGCAGAAGGATCCCGCGGTCCGCAAGGCCTACCTCGGCGAGGCGCACGGGCGGCCGAGCGCGAGCCGCGCGTCGGCGGGACAGACGGGCGACGTGCTGCTCGCGGCGCGTGAACTCGAAGCCGGCTACGGCGCGGAGCCGGTGCTGAAGCGCGTGACGATCGAGGTGCGCAGCCACGAGATGGTCGCGGTGCTCGGCGCGAACGGCGCCGGCAAGTCGACGCTGATGCGCGCGCTCTCGGGCCTGCATCGCCCGGTGTCGGGCGCGATCGAATGGCGCGGCGAGTCGGTCGCGGCGCTGCCGGCGCACCGGCTGGTGGCGAAGGGGATCGTGCTGGTGCCGGAAGGCCGGCAGGTGTTCCCGGAACTCACGGTGCTGGACAACCTGCGGCTTGGCGCGTTCCTGCGCGGTGGCGCACCGCAGGCCGAGGTGGACGCGATGCTGGATCGCTTCCCGCGCCTGCGCGAGCGACTCTCGCAGCGCGCCGGCCTGCTCTCGGGTGGCGAGCAGCAGATGCTCGCGATCGCGCGCGGGCTGATGGCGAAGCCGGAGATGCTGCTGCTGGACGAGCCCTCGCTCGGCCTCGCGCCGGCGGTGATCAATGATCTCTTCGCGGTGCTCGACCGCCTGCGCGGCGAGCGCGCGACGATCCTGCTGGTCGACCAGATGGCGGGCCTCGCGCTCGCGCTGGCCGATCGCGCCTACGTCATCGAGGGCGGGCGCATCGCCGCCTCGGGCACTTCGGCGGAACTGGCGGCCGATGGCGCGCTGGAGCGCGCCTATCTCGGCGCCGGGTAGAGGCCGAGTCCCGCGACGTGGTCGTGGATCGCGCCGGGCAGCGTGATCCACGACCGGCCGTCGTCGACGATGTGCTTCAGCGCGCGGCGCAGTTCGCGCAGGCGGTAGGGCTGGCCGACGATGTACGGGTGCAGCGCGATGCCCATCACCAGCGGCTGCGCGTGCGACTGGTCGATCATCTCGTCGTAGTTGCCGACCAGCAGGTCGGCGAACTCGACCGCGCCCATCAAGCGCGCAACCACCATCGGGATGTCGTTGGCTTCCTGCGGGTACGGGATCGACCAAAGTTGCCCGGCGCGCGTGGCGAAGGGCAGGGGCTGGTCGTCGTGGCACCAGTTGAGCGTGTAGGCGTAGCCGGCTTCCCGCAGCAGTTCGGGCGTGGTCGCGCTCTCGGAGATCCACGGCGACAGCCAGCCGCGCGGCGGGCGACCTTCCTCCTTCGCGATGCGCGCGGTGCATTCCGCGATCAGCGCGCGCTCCTCGGCCTCGGGCAGCGTGCCCTGGCGCTCGGAGTTCGTGCGGCCGTGCCCGACGACCTCGTCGCCGCGCGAGCGGTGCGCCGCCATCAGCTCGGGGCAATGGTCGTAGATCGCGGTGTTCGCGATCACCGCGGCGGGCAGTCGCAGCGCGTCGAACAGTTCGAGGCAGCGCCACGCGCCGACGCGGTTGCCGTAGTCGCGCCAGCTGTAGTTGAGCACGTCGGGTTCCGGGCTTGCCGGCCCGAGCTTCGCGCCGAGGCCCTCGCCGAAGGCGAAGTGCTCGAGGTTGTAGCCGAGGTACACGGCGAGCCGGCGGCCGCCCGGGAATGCGTAGTCCGGCCTGCGGGTGATCGGCAGGTACGGGTAGCGTCCGTGGTCGCGAAGCATGCGGATTCCCTCAGTAGCGCAGCCGGTATGCGCCTTGCGCGCCCGGCGGCACGGCGTCGATGCGATCGCAGTCGAGCGCCTGCGCCGCGGCGCAGACGTCGGCGACCGATTGCGTGACGAGGATCTCGCCCGCGCGGGCAATGTCCTCGCCGAGCTTGGACGCCGCGTTCACCTCGGCGCCGAACACGTCGTCGTCGCCGATGCGCAGCACGCGCCCGTAGCCGATGCCGACGCACAGGTCGACGCGCTCGCCGGGGACGCGTTCCGCGTTGTAGGGCGCGAGCAGGCGCTGCATCGCGGTCGCGCAGTGCACCGCCTTGCCCGGGTTGCGGAAGATGACGAGCATCGAGTCGCCCTCGAGCTTCAGCAGGATGCCGTCGTGCGCGCGCACCACGGGCAGCAGCAGGCGCTGCGACTCGTAGATGATCTGCAGGAAGTGCGTGACGCCGAAGTCGGCGATGCCGCGCGAGAAGCCGGCGAGGTCGGTGTACATCACCGCCCAGGTCTCGCCGAAGAGGTCCCAGATGCGCTGGTCGATCGCAGCCTTGTCGGCGCCGGGCGCGAGGCGCTCGGCGATCAGCTGCTCTAGGCGGTCCTGCGAGGCGCTGGTGTGGCACTGGAAGGCGAGGGTCATGGCGAGGCTCGGCGTGGCGCCGGCGCGATCGTCGGGCCGGCATGCGGCATCTTAAACTGGCTGCGGAGAGATCCTGCATGCCAGGGAACCGGATGACGCACACCTTCGATCGCGCGTCTTGCGCGCGCGGCGGCTGAATGGACGACGCCGTCGCGCGCAGCCTCGCGCGCTGGCCCGACGTGCCCGCGGTGCACGGCTGGCTGCGGCTCGACCGGCGCGGGCGCTGGCTGCTGCGCGATCCGGCCGCGGGCGGCTTCGGCCCGGTCGGCAACGCCGCGCTGAACGCGTTCATCTCGCGCAACTACGCGTCGGACGATGCCGGCCGCTGGTTCTTCCAGAACGGGCCGCAGCGCGTCTATGCTGCGCTCGACTACACGCCGCTGGTCGCGCGGCTGGAGTACGACGGCTTTCGCGATCAATGCGGCCGCGCGTTCGCGCCGGAGGCGGTGTTCGTGGATGACGAGGGCTCGGCGCTCCTCGCCTGTGAAGGCACGGTCGCGCTGCTCGACGATCGCGACCTGCTCGCGTTCGTCGAGCGCGAGGCAGGGCGCGTCGACGAACTGCCGCGCATCGCGCGCGCCGAGGTCCCGCGCCGCTTCGGTTTCGACCCGGCGCCCTCTCCCTAGCCTTCGGGCGGCCGCGCCAGTGCGGCAAGCGCTTGTCCGACCGCGGGATCGTCGAGTACGCCGCGACGCCAGAGGAAATCCAGCGTGGCGAGTCCCGCGTCCACGGTGTAGAGGCCTGCCGCGAGGCGCGCGACGACCTCGTCGAGCGGCACGCGTTCGAACTCGGAGACCTCGCCGTCGCGGTTCTCGGGTGCGAAGCCGGGCGGCAGCTCGAGGTCGCAGACGTGGATCGTCTCGTCGTGGACACCCTCGGGCACCTCGCGCCGCGTGCGCAGGCTCGATCCCGCCTGTGCGCGCGCGGCGAGCTCGGGTGGGATCCCGGCCTCCTCGCCGCACTCCTTCTCGAGGGTGGCGAGGATCGAATACCCGGCACCGATGCCGCCGCCAACCACATTGTCGAGCAGGCCCGGATCGACGGGCTTCGACGGGCTGCGCCGCGCGACCCATAGCTCGATCCGGCCGGCGACCTCGACCCAGCCGTTCAGGTGCACGGCCTCGCAGGGCAGGCCGAGCGGGCGGAAGGCGGCGCGCTCGAGGGTCCAATCGGTCCCCGGGACGGGATAGCCTTCGTTGCGCCAGCCCCTGATCCAGCCCGAGGCCGCGAGATCCCGGACCGCGTCGGCCAGGGATTTCTCGGAGCGAACGCTGACTTTCGTGGGCGAGACCGCGAATGCAAGCGGGTGACGGGAGAGTTGGAGGGTCGCCGCGCGCTGTACCCAGCCGATCCGGGGTCCGTCCGCAAGGGTCAGCGGCAGGTGGCCGGAGGGGTCGAACCGGCGGGCTTCGAGGAGGGGCGGGAAGGGCATTGGTGCGCCGCAGGATGGGGCCTCGCGGCGGGCCTGTAAACCGCCGTCGCCCGAGTGCGGGAAGCCTTGACGGTTCCTCGAAAACCTCTTTATAATCCGGCCTCTTTTTTTCACCCTGGGCGGCCGACGGAGCACGCGAGCGGTCGCCCGGTTCGTTTCTGGAAGCGGAAAATCATGCCTACCGTCAATCAGTTGGTCCGTCACGGGCGCACCGCGCCGGTGACGAAATCGAAGGTGCCGGCCCTCGCGGGCTCGCCGCAGAAGCGCGGCGTCTGCACCCGGGTCTACACCACGACCCCGAAGAAGCCGAACTCGGCGCTGCGCAAGGTCGCGAAGGTGCGCCTCACGAACGGCTTCGAGGTGATCGGCTACATCGGCGGCGAGGGCCACAACCTGCAGGAGCACTCGGTGGTGCTGATCCGCGGCGGCCGCGTGAAGGACCTGCCCGGCGTGCGCTACCACATCGTGCGTGGTTCGCTCGACACCCAGGGCGTGAAGGATCGCAAGCAGTCCCGCTCGAAATACGGCGCCAAGGCGCCGAAGACGGCCTAAGGGCCAGGAGTCGCCATGCCCCGTCGCCGTGAAGTCCCCAAGCGCGAGATCCTGCCGGATCCGAAGTTCAACAACGCGGACGTCGCGAAGTTCATGAACGTGCTCATGACGCGCGGCAAGAAGTCGATCGCCGAGCAGATCGTCTACGGCGCGTTCGACCTCATCAAGACCAAGTCCGGCCGCGACCCGGTCGAGATCTTCTCGCAGGCGATCCAGAACGTGAAGCCGATCGTCGAGGTGAAGAGTCGCCGCGTCGGCGGCGCGAACTACCAGGTGCCCGTCGAGGTCCGCCCGGTCCGCCGCCTCGCGCTGTCGATGCGCTGGATCCGCGAGGCCGCGCAGAAGCGCGGCGAGAAGTCGATGATGGCGCGCCTCGCCGGCGAGCTGCAGGAAGCGGCCGAGGGCCGCGGCGGCGCGATGAAGAAGCGCGAGGAAGTGCACCGCATGGCGGAGGCCAACAAGGCCTTCTCGCATTACCGGTTCTAAGGCAAGGAATCCAGATCGTGGCTCGCAAGACCCCCATCGAACGCTACCGGAACATCGGGATCTCGGCGCACATCGACGCCGGCAAGACCACGACCACCGAGCGCATCCTGTTCTACACCGGCGTCAACCACAAGATCGGCGAGGTGCACGACGGCGCCGCGACGATGGACTGGATGGAGCAGGAGCAGGAGCGCGGCATCACGATCACGTCCGCGGCGACCACCTGCTTCTGGAAGGGCATGGACCTGTCCTACCCGGAGCACCGCATCAACATCATCGACACCCCGGGGCACGTCGACTTCACCATCGAGGTGGAGCGCAGCCTGCGCGTGCTCGACGGCGCGTGCATGGTGTACTGCGCGGTCGGCGGCGTGCAGCCGCAGTCGGAGACGGTGTGGCGCCAGGCGACCAAGTACCGCGTGCCGCGGCTCGCGTTCGTCAACAAGATGGACCGCGTCGGCGCGAACTTCTTCAAGGTCTACGAGCAGATGCGCGCTCGCCTGAAGGCCAACCCGATCCCCATCCAGATCCCGATCGGCGCGGAGGAGAAGTTCCTCGGCGTGGTCGACCTCGTCACCATGCAGGCGATCTTCTGGGACGAGGCGTCCCAGGGCATGAAGTTCGAGAAGAAGCCGATCCCGGCCGAGCTCGCGGACGAAGCACAGGAGTGGCGCGAGAAGATGGTCGAGGCCGCGGCCGAGGCCAACGAAGAGCTGATGAACAAGTACCTCGAGGCGGGCGACCTGTCTGTCGAGGAGCTCAAGCGCGGCATCCGCCTGCGCACGATCGCCAACGAGATCGTGCCGATGCTCTGCGGCTCGGCGTTCAAGAACAAGGGCGTGCAGGCGATGCTGGACGCCGTCATCGACTACCTGCCCTCGCCGATCGACATCCCGCCGGTCAAGGGCGAGAAGGAGAACGGCGAGCCCGACACCCGCAAGGCCGAGGACACCGAGCCATTCGCCGGCCTCGCCTTCAAGATCGCGACCGACCCCTACGTCGGCCAGCTGACCTTCGTGCGCGTGTACTCGGGCGTGCTCACCTCGGGCGACACCATCTACAACTCGGTGCGCGGTCGCAAGGAACGCATCGGGCGCCTGCTGCAGATGCACGCCAACGAGCGCGAGGACATCAAGGAAGTGCGCGCCGGCGACATCGCGGCCTGCGTCGGCATGAAGGAAGTGACCACCGGCGAGACCATCTGCGACATGCAGAAGGTGATCACGCTCGAGCGCATGGTGTTCCCCGAGCCGGTGATCTCGCAGGCCGTCGAGCCCAAGACCAAGGCCGACCAGGAGAAGATGGGCGTGGCGCTGGGGCGCCTGGCGCAGGAGGATCCGTCCTTCCGCGTGCGCACCGACGAGGAATCCGGCCAGACCATCATCGCCGGCATGGGCGAGCTGCACCTCGAGATCATCGTCGACCGCATGAAGCGCGAGTTCGGCGTCGAGGCCTCGGTGGGCAAGCCGCAGGTTGCCTACCGCGAGACCTTCAAGAAATCGGTCGAGCAGGAAGGCAAGTTCATCAAGCAGTCCGGCGGCCGCGGCCAGTACGGCCACGTCGAGTTGCGCCTGGAGCCGAACCCCGGCAAGGGCTTCGAGTTCGTCGACGCCATCAAGGGCGGCGCGGTGCCGCGCGAGTTCATCCCGGCGGTCGAGAAGGGCGTGACCGAGGCGCTGCTGGACGGCGTGCTCGCGGGCTACCCGGTGGTCGACGCCAAGGTGACCCTGTTCTACGGCTCGTACCACGACGTCGACTCGAACGAGAACGCGTTCAAGATGGCGTCGATCTTCGCCTTCAAGGACGGCATGCGCAAGGCGAGCCCTGTGCTGCTCGAGCCGATGATGGCGGTCGAGGTCGAGACGCCGGAGGAAAAGATGGGCGACGTGATGGGCGACCTGTCGTCCCGCCGCGGCGTGATCCAGGGCATGGACGACCTGCCCGGCTCGAAGGCGATCAAGGCCGAGGTGCCGCTGTCGGAGATGTTCGGCTACTCGACCACGCTGCGCTCGCTCACGCAGGGCCGCGCCACGTACACGATGGAATTCAAGCACTACGCCGAGGCACCGAAGAGCGTCGCGGATGCCATCATGAAGAAAGACGACAAGGAAAAGAAATAAGGAACCCCCATGGCCAAAGGCAAATTCGAGCGCACCAAGCCCCACGTGAACGTGGGGACGATCGGTCACGTGGACCACGGCAAGACGACGCTGACGGCGGCGATGACGCACGTGCTGGCGAAGAAGTTCGGCGGCGAGGCGAAGAACTACGACCAGATCGACGCGGCGCCGGAGGAGAAGGCGCGCGGGATCACGATCAACACGGCGCACGTGGAGTACGAGACGGCGAACCGGCACTACGCGCACGTGGACTGCCCGGGGCACGCGGACTACATCAAGAACATGATCACGGGTGCCGCGCAGATGGACGGGGCGATCCTGGTGGTGAGCGCGGCCGACGGCCCGATGCCGCAGACGCGCGAGCACATCCTGCTGGCGCGCCAGGTGGGCGTGCCCTACATCGTCGTGTTCCTGAACAAGGCCGACATGGTGGACGACAAGGAGCTGCTGGAGCTGGTGGAGGTGGAGGTTCGCGAGCTCCTGTCGAAGTACGAGTTTCCGGGGGACCAGACGCCGGTGGTGATCGGGTCGGCGCTTAAGGCGCTCGAGGGTGACGACACGGACCTGGGCATGAAGGCGATCTTCAAGCTGGCCGAGGCGCTGGACACGTACATTCCGCAGCCCAAGCGCGCGGTGGACGGTCCGTTCCTGATGCCGGTGGAGGACGTGTTCTCGATCTCGGGTCGCGGCACGGTGGTGACGGGCCGCGTGGAGCGCGGGATCGTGAAGGTCGGCGACGAGATCGAGATCGTGGGGATCAAGCCGACGCAGAAGACGGTGTGCACGGGCGTGGAGATGTTCAGGAAGCTGCTGGACGAGGGCCAGGCCGGGGACAACGTGGGGATCCTGCTGAGGGGCACCAAGCGCGAGGAGGTGGAGCGCGGGCAGGTGCTGGCCAAGCCGGGGTCGATCCTGCCGCACGCGAAGTTCGAGTGCGAGGTGTACGTGCTGTCGAAGGAAGAGGGCGGGCGGCACACGCCGTTCTTCAACAACTACCGTCCGCAGTTCTACTTCCGCACGACGGACGTGACCGGGTCGGTGGAGCTTCCGAGCGGCACGGAGATGGTGATGCCCGGGGACAACATCAAGATGGTGGTGACGCTGATCACGCCGGTGGCGATGGAACAGGGCCTGCGCTTCGCGATCCGCGAGGGCGGCAAGACCGTCGGCGCGGGCGTCGTCGCCAAGGTCGTCGAGTAAGGGACGAGCCATCATGCAAAGCCAGCGCATCCGCATCCGCCTCAAGGCGTACGACTACCGCCTCATCGACCAGTCGGCGCTCGAGATCGTCGACACGGCCAAGCGCACGGGCGCGGTCGTCCGCGGCCCGGTGCCGCTGCCGACGCGCCGCCAGCGCTTCGACCTGCTGCGCAGCCCGCACATCGACAAGACGTCGCGGGACCAGCTCGAGATCCGCACGCACCTGCGCCTGATGGACATCATCGACCCGACGGACAAGACCGTCGATGCGCTGATGAAGCTCGACCTGCCCGCGGGCGTCGACGTCGAGATCAAGGTCCAGTAGGGAACGAGGGGCGTTCCGCCGCCCCTCGTGCACCCCGGCAATATTTGCAGTACCGCAGCACACATAAACAGTACGCCGGTCGATTGAAGCCGGCACCCGGCAGGGCAGTGGCAGGGCGCCGGGCCAACGAGAAGAGGGTCGCATGACGATTGGACTTGTCGGCCGCAAGGTCGGCATGACGCGCATCTTCACCGACGATGGAGCCACGCTCCCGGTGACGGTGCTCGACGTGTCCGGCAACCGGATCACCCAGATCAAGACGCCCGAGACCGATGGCTACGTGGCCGTCCAGGTCACGTTCGGCAAGCGGCGCGCCTCGCGCGTCGGCATGCCGCTCGCGGGCCACCTCGCGAAGGCCGGCGTCGAGGCCGGCCACACGCTGCGCGAGTTCCGCGCCAGGGCGGAAGAGGTCGCGAACCTCAAGGTCGGCGGCCAGATCGGCGTGGACCTCTTCAAGGTCGGCCAGAAGGTGGACGTCACCGGCATCACGATCGGCAAGGGGTTCGCCGGCGTGATCAAGCGCCACCACTTCGGATCGGGCCGCGCGACCCACGGCAACTCGATTTCCCACAACAAGCCGGGGTCCACCGGCCAGGCGCAGGATCCGGGTCGCGTGTTCCCCGGCAAGCGCATGGCGGGCCACCTCGGCGACAAGCAGCGCACGATCGCCAAGCTCGTGGTGGTGCGCGTCGACACGGAGCGCCAGTTGCTGCTCGTGAAGGGCGCGGTGCCGGGCTCGAAGGGGCGCGACGTCGTCGTGCGCCCCGCGGTGAAGGGCTGAGGAGCGCTCGATGGAACTGAAACTGATCGGTGACAAGGGCGCCGCCGGGACCTTCCAGGCGCCGGACGCGCTCTTCGCGCGCGACTACAACGAAGACCTCGTGCACCAGCTCGTGACGGCCTACCAGGCCAACGCGCGGCTCGGCACCCGCGCCCAGAAGGACCGCGGCGAGGTCAGCCATTCGACCAAGAAGCCGTGGCGCCAGAAGGGCACCGGGCGTGCCCGCGCCGGCATGACCTCCAGCCCGCTGTGGCGCGGGGGCGGCAAGATCTTCCCCAATTCGCCCGACGAGAACTTCTCGCAGAAGGTGAACCGCAAGATGTTCCGCGCCGGCATGGCGTCGATCCTCTCGCAGCTCGCGCGAGAGGACCGCATCCGCGTGGTCGAGGAGTTCAGCCTCGAGCAGCCCAGGACCAAGCTGCTCGCGCAGAAGGTCAAGTCGATGGGCTTCGACCAGGTGCTCGTCAACACCGACGAGCTCGATCGCAACCTCGTGCTGTCGGCCCGCAACCTGCCGAACGTGCACGTGATCGCGGCGAAGCAGACCAACCCGGTGTCCCTCGTGCGCTACCCGAACGTGGTGCTGACGAAGAAGGCCGTGGCGAAGCTCGAGGAGATGTACAAATGAGCGCCCCGAAGAAGTACAACGCCGAGCAGCTGATGGGCGTGGTGCTGGCCCCCGTCGTGTCCGAGAAGAGCACGATGGTCGGCGACAAGTCGAACCAGGTCGTGTTCCGCGTCGCCGACGACGCCACCAAGCCCGAGGTCAAGGCCGCGGTCGA
>Ga0172373_10012364_pt1 | contig 10021 bp, 10 predicted proteins | sample Lak10m_2_FD_114546 | JGI IMG/M metagenome (GOLD analysis project Ga0172373, IMG submission 114546) | Freshwater microbial communities from Kabuno Bay, South-Kivu, Congo - kab_092012_10m | ecosystem: Environmental > Aquatic > Freshwater > Lake | place: Democratic Republic of the Congo...
AAGCACTGTCGCAACGACCGTCGTATCGGAGAGTAATGGCTGGCTTCGACTTAGCGCCTCAGGTTTCACCTTCTCCTCACCGACAATCAAGGTGAAGTTGACCCAACAAACGCAGACACCAACTGTGACGCCCACTCCTTCGACACAATCAAGCGCAACGGATCAGAGCACGACAGTGTCAACACCGGTAAAGAAGAAAGCCACTACCTGTGTAAAGGGCACGCAGAAGAAGAGAGTCCAAGGCTCAAAGTGTCCGAAGGGTTACAAGCGAGCCTAGATATCAACCGTTCTTCTTCGTAGCGCGCTCTAAGAGAATCGCGAAGAGGGTTCCGATCACGAATGCCCACATCAAATCGACCACTACGGTGGTGATCGCAGTTGTGACGAGAACCAATCTCCCCTGCCAACGCGTTTGAAGCGCCTCTCGAATGGATCGTGGATTGGCGATTCGAAGTGATGTGCCAAGGAGAACTCCGCCAAGAACTGGCAATGGAATGAGTGCAACCATCTCGTCGAAGAGCGCGACGAATGAAAGCAGGAAGACGGCATGAAGCGCTGCAGAACTTCGATGAGTTGCACCAGCGAAGACATTGACGCTGGTTCGTGCAATCGCACCGGTGGCGGGCATGCCCCCCACCATGGAGGCACCTACCGTCGCGATCCCTTGTCCGATCAACTCCCGATTTGGATCATGTGGAGCGATCTCGACCCGTCTCTCCCGATGGGCCATCGCATCTGCCATACGAGCTGCAAGGAGAGATTCGATGCCACCGAGGAGAGCAACGACGATCGCAGCATGCACAAGAGCAGCGAGAGGGAATCCTGAGATCCTCGGCTCGAAAGTGAAGAGGCCGGAGAAATTGATCTCGCCGATCCTCGACAGGTCGAGATGGAGCGTGGCAATGGTTACCAGAACGACTGCGACGATGCTCGCGGGTAGGTGACTCGCCTGAGTAAATCGCTTTCGCACCTTCGACCAGAGCAGTTTGGTCACAAGTGTTGCAACGACCACAGTGACGGTTGTCGCATCAAGCTCTGCCCACTCCACATTCGCAAGCGTCGAAAGGAAGATCTCGAGTGATCCTTCTCCATCACCCTTCTCGACATTGAGAATCAACGGAAGTTGCTGCATCGCAATCACGCAAGCGATCCCAATCGTGAAACCCTCAAGGACCTCCCATGGCACTCGCTCCATCAGTGAGCCAGCTTTGAAAAGACCGAAGCAGATCATCAAAAGCCCCGAGAGAATGCCTACGATGAAGAGCGCAGAGACACCGAGATCTGCAATCAAAGGAATGAGAATCACCGTCATTGCGCCGGCCGGACCACTGACTTGGTAATTCGAGCCACCGAAGAGCGCTGCGAGGAAGCCTGCGACGATCGCGGTGACAAGACCGGATTGAGCGCCAGCGCCGGATGTGATTCCAAAGCCGAGAGCTAATGGAAGCGCGACGACAGCCACGGTAAGTCCGGAGAGGATATTCACTCTCTCGAAAGTTCTCATCATCGGTTGGTCAAACCCCTTGAGTTATGACTTGCGCATCCCAGGTTTTGCGAAGAAGTTCTTGAGCAAGGCAGCGGCTTCCTTCTCTTGGAAGCCTGCAATCACCTCTACCTTATGTAGCGCGCGAGGGTCTCGAAGCACATCGATCACCGACCCGACCGCTCCTGCCTTCTCATCCCAGGCTCCGAAGACAAGGGTTGCAATCCTTGATTGCTGGATCGCTCCAGCACACATCGCACAAGGCTCAAGAGTGACGATCATCGTGCAACCATCGAGTCGCCAATTGCCTAAGGCCCTCGCCGCTGACTTGATTGCCACGATCTCTGCATGTCCAACCGGATCGTTGAGCAACTCTCGGCGATTACTGCCGATTCCAATCAAGCGACCCTTGGAGTCGAGGATGACTGCTCCTACCGGGACATCTCCCGAAGCCTCAGACGAGAACCTTGCCTGTTCCAGCGCAATAGCCATTGCATCGCTCTGATTCACGCGCCTATCTTCTCGCAGATTCGTGGCTTTATTGTCTTCCTGCGATGCGAGTAAAGTGCGCTCCTATGCGCGTACATGTCGCGAACCATCCGTTGATCACCCATAAGCTCACCGTCTTGCGTGACAAGGAGACCAATTCTCAGGTCTTCCGTCACCTCGTTGAGGAACTCGTCACACTTCTCGCCTATGAAGCGACGCGTGATGTGAAGATCCATCCGGTCGATATCGAGACACCGGTGACCAAGACTCGTGGCGCAATCCTCTCGCTGCCAAGGCCAGCGGTCGTTCCCATCCTCCGTGCCGGTCTTGGCATGCTTGAAGGGATGATGCGTGTGATCCCGAGCGCCGATGTCGGATTCCTCGGCATGGTCCGCGATGAGAAGACTCTCCAAGCATCAACCTATGCCAATCGATTGCCGGAGGATCTGAGTGGTCGTCAGTGCTACGTCCTCGATCCCATGCTCGCAACCGGTGGAACCCTCGTTGCAGCCTTCAATTATCTGATCGAACGAGGCGCTAAGGACATCACTGCCATCTGTCTTCTCTCTGCCCCCGAAGGAGTGGCGACAGTTGAGCGAGCATTCAGTAACTCAGAGTTTCCAATCACGATCGTCACCGGAGCGATGGATGAGAAACTCAACGAACACGGTTACATCGTCCCCGGTCTCGGCGATGCCGGCGATCGACTCTATGGCGTTGTGTAAGAGGAGTTAGCAACGCGATGAACACTTCCCCCGGATACGCGATCACGATCAGAATCGAAGGAAAGCCAGAGTTCCAGCCAGTTGCTGAGATCAGCACCATCATCTCTCGTGAAGGTGGAGCGGTCACTGCAATCGATGTCGTCGATTCACAACTCGATCTCGTCGTCATCGACGTCAGTTGTAATACCGTCAATCAGGAGCATGCCGAGAAAGTGACAGCAGCCCTTAGTGCCTCCCCGATCCTCACTGTCCGCAAAGTCTCAGATCGCACCTTCTTGCTCCACCTCGGTGGCAAACTCGAGGTCAATTCCAAAGTGCCGCTCAAGAATCGCGACGATCTCTCCCGGGCCTACACACCTGGCGTAGCGCGGATCTGCCAGGCGATTGCCAAAGATAAGAGCGATGCGCGCCGTCTTACGATCAAACGCAATACCGTCGCTGTCGTCACTGACGGCTCTGCAGTGCTTGGCCTTGGAAACCTTGGCCCAGAAGCGGCGCTTCCGGTGATGGAGGGAAAGGCGGCGCTCTTCAAGCGTTTCGCAGATGTCGATGCTTGGCCAGTCTGTCTCGATACCCAAGATGTCGATGAGATCGTTCGCACCGTCCAATTGATCGCACCGGTCTATGGCGGAATCAATCTCGAAGATATCTCGGCGCCTCGTTGCTTTGAGGTCGAAGCTCGGCTTCGGGAACTTCTTGATATCCCGGTCTTCCATGATGATCAACATGGCACCGCAGTCGTCGTCCTTGCTGCGCTTCGTAATGCACTCAAACTCGTCAAGAAGGATCTCGCTAGTACCAAGATCATCCTCAATGGTGCCGGTGCAGCAGGTACCGCGATCGCACGGCTGCTCATCTTGGCTGGAGCAAGGAACATCATCGGTTTCGACAAGAACGGAGTCATCGACAGGAACCGGCAGGCATCGAATGAGATGCGGCAATGGTTCATCAATCAATGCAACCCGACCAACTTCTCTGGGACGCTCTCTGAGGCGATGAAGGATGCAGATGTCTTCATTGGTGTCAGTGTCCCGAATGTGCTGAGTGAAGCAGATGTGGCTTCGATGGCTATGGGATCGATCATATTTGCCCTTGCCAATCCTGATCCTGAGATCGATCCGACTCTTGCTCGCAAGCATGCAACAGTCGTTGCAACGGGTCGCAGCGATCAACCGAACCAGATCAACAATGTCCTCGCATTCCCTGGAATTTTCCGCGGGCTTCTCGATGCCGGTGCGAAGCAAGTGACCGATGAGATCCTCGTGGCCTGTGCGGATGCGATCGCATCATGTGTCAGCGAGTCACAGCTCAATGCATCGTTCATCGTGCCGAGCGTCTTTGATGCGAGTGTGGTCAAGGCAGTCGCCGAAGCAGTTCGCTCCCACAGCGCTTCTTCCTGAGGCGCTACTTCTCTCGCTCTTCGAGAGCCCCTACTTGGTATCCCGCTTCGGGCCCTGATGAAACTTACTGTAAGCGAAGATCATCGGCTCTTTCTCGCTCGAAGACATTGCGATGACCTCACCGAGGATGATCTTATGGTCAAAGGTCTCGAACCGATCCGTCGTGCGGCACTCAAGCCTTCCCACCGTCCCATCAATTTCGGGAGTGCCGAAACTGGAGACCGTGTACTCAAGACCCTCGAACTTATCTGGGACGCCTTTACGAGCGAAACGTTCAATCAATCCCTGTTGATCATCGGCGAGAAAGTGAACGGCCCAACTCTCCGCCTTGACCCAATGGGAGTAGCTTCCCGAATTGTGATCGACAGTCCAGAGGAGCAACTTTCTCACCAGTGAAATGGATGTAAGCGAGTTGCAGAGGATTCCAACTGGCTTCTTCTCACTAGTCATGCAGGTGATGATGGAGACACCGGTGGGCCAGGTCGCCATCACTTTACGAAATGCTTGTGAATCGATCACACCGGATTCTTCGGACATGAGACTAGTAAAGGTGTAAAGCACCTAGGGGTCAACTCGAGGGCATCTTGATACTCTGATTGATATGCTGAGATTGTGAAGTTCGGAATCCACTCAGAGCAATTCCAAAACGATTACAGCGAGGAAGAGAACCGACAATTCACCGCCGAATTTGGATCAATCACGGAGGCGATGGTTGATCAGATGAAGGCTGGCACTTCCCCGGAAGATCCTTCCGTGCAGGCAATCGTCAAAGAGCATTACGAGTTCTGCAGTCGATTCTGGAAGCCGACTCGTGAGGCCTACAAGTCACTTGCATTGAGCTACATATTGCCGTCACCATATCGCGACTCCTATGAATCAGTCGCCGAAGGACTGGGTCAGTACCACTATGACGCTATCGTGACTTGGGCCGACAACAATCTAGAGTGACTCCAAGGCAAGGCGACTAATTGAGGCGACCTATCTTCAAGGTCTCGAGCCATTCTCTCGGCTCTCTTTGCCCATCGTGCTCATCGAGATAATCCTCTGTTGCATTGACGCCACACATTTCTTCGATCTTCTCAGCACCACCCGGGTGTCTGCGTGTAAAAGTCGTGACGTCATAGACGAAGCCATCGACGATGGTCCAACAATCTTTGGCGGTATTGTGTTGCGAGACTTCCTCGGCAGTAAATTCATCGAGTGAGAGTGCGAGAGGCACTTTGGCGGAGGCGTATTTGTCTTTCCAGACCGCTTCGGCTCCAGAGTGTCCAACCAAGATCGTCATGACGATTGTCGCGATGCTCAAGAGGGCCAGAAGCGGGCGCAGTATGAGGATGAAGAGAGAGACTCGCCAATGGACAGAGAAGAGAGCCAGCAAGATGGTCGCGACGACGAGAGCCGCCGCAAGCGGGACGAGAATGTTTCCCCATTCCGCGTGCTCTTCCGGAAGGCCCACCGCTGCCGAGAGTGAATCTCCTGAGGACTTCGCCACTATCGCTGCAAGGCTCGAAGCCGAAACCAAACCGATGGCAAGGAGATGAAACCGCTCGAACCAATGTAACTTCCAAGAGCCCACCAAGAGCGCCAACGCAACCAGAGGCAAGAGAACGACTACCGCATGTACAACGAGTGGATGAGTGGGTAACCCTCCGATAGAAGCCCATGTGCCATAGGGCAGGAGATAGAAAATGAGAAGCGTTGAGAGTGAGATCAGAGACGCAAACGCTAGTCTTTTCACGTGGACGATACTGGGATCGAACCAGTGACCCCTTCCGTGTGAAGGAAGTGCGCTACCGCTGCGCTAATCGTCCATCTTTTCGGTCAAAGTATAGTTAGAGGATCCGTTGTTAGCGCTGTCAGGTACCGGACCACACAGACTCACCATTTTGGTGAATGTCGCCCTTTTCTAGCGAAAAGTAGTGCCTTACTCTCGCGTGGTGAGACGGATCTACATCGCCCTGCTCTCCACGCTCTTGATATCTACCTCGCTCTTTCCCTTGAGCGCGAGTGCCGAGACTGTCGAACAGAGTAAATGGTGGCGCAACTGCGGTCTCTGGCAACTCACTGACAATTGCGTCGAGTCAATTGAGTTCTTCAGTGAAACTTCACAGAAGTGGGAGTTGACCCTGCCAGAGAAGAATCCAGACTGGGTACCGAATTGGGTTATCTCAGAGGAGTACCGTCAAACGCGAAACAAGATAGACCCGGTCCTTGGTCAGTGTGGCCATTGGGAGTCAATCGGCTCAGCGGATTGCTATCTTGCCAAGGGCGCTGGAAGTAAGGGCGAGGATCTCCTATTACAGACCATCGTCTACGGTGAGAGCGAAGAAGTAAAGTTGAATTTCACTGCCTTCAACGGGCAAATCTCCTATGTGCGACCCGTTATCGGTGATCGACTCTTCCTCTTGCCACCCAACTCGAGATGGCGCATGACGGTGATCTCAGAACTCTTCGCCAACGATGCCGGAATAGCTCGAGCGCAGATGAAAGAGCCCAACATTGAAGTCTTCGAGGGTTCTGACGGTAAATCTCGGATTCGTGCTGAAGGTCGCGTGCAAGAAATTTTCACCATCGAGCCTAACAAGTCTGGTGATCCGAGTTGTGATGATGTTATCAATACTGAGAATGACTACACGGCAAACCGATACGAAACTAACTTTTCGATCAATGTCTCTCGTTACAAGTATGAATATGAGAAGTTGAAAGGCTCTCCCCCAGCTGGAGTCTTCATCACGGAGAACGGTGGTTGCTTTAGTCGGCTGGAATTCGATACCGAGCGACGAATCATCACGGTAGCAGTCGGGGCTCCCCACTTCGATATCAACGGAAAAGTGATCGAAGGCTGGGTGCAAGCAAGCATCAGAGGTGACGTGATTCGTAAAGCTTTCAACGCAGAGCCCAAGACAATGAATGAAGCATTGATCCAAGTCAGTTATGCCGATGGCACTTCGAAACAAGCAACGAGTTCGACCAAGTACATCGCAGAGAGCGACAAAGTTGAGATCAGGGCCTACGGATTCACCTTTTCGGCTCCAACGATCAAGATGACCCTTCGACCACTTGCCACGAAAGCGACCAAGAAAGGCCTCTCGAGCATTACATGCATGAAAGGAAAGAATGAGAAGACTTTCACTGCGAAAGCTCCGGCAAAACCTGCCTGCCCCAAAGGATGGAAGAAGGCTTAGCTACCCATGAAGAAACTCTTAGTTGCACTATCTCTCGCCATCTCTTTGGTCTTTGCCATCTCATCTCCAGCAACAACGATTCAGGAGCACTGGAAAGCTCCAACACCGACGAAGGCCGGTCAAATTGGCATCTTCTACGACGATCGCGAACTTTACGATAACTCAATCGGTCTTTTTGGTGGCGTGGTTCGCGATGGTCGTGTCTACAGCCAACTTTGTGACTCACTCAGTGATGCCAAGTGCTCTTCAGCACTCAAGTTCTCTTTCAACGCCAACTTACCTCCATGCGTTGCGGGCTTCTCTACCAACTGCATCTCAGATCTCTACCTCATCGACAATAAGGGCGTCAGAACGAGCGCAACCTTCAAGAAATTCGCCTCAGAAGATCCGAAGCACTCGTGGAATGGCGGTGGGTCAGAACAAGTGCCTAGTTCCCGTCCTGAGTCGATTTGGGAGATTCCTGGTGCGAAGACTCAATTCGCACTCTCCGCAGTCGTCAGCGGTTCGTATCGACCCCAGAAGAAGGACCTCTTCTTCGATCGATTGAGCGGCACGATCAGCGCTGTCACTGCAGTTGAGCGCAATGGCCGCGTACGTTCCGAGGCCCTGACCAGCGAAGTCACCTGGATGGACACCACGACTGTCATCACTGACACGGACAACTCTTACTGGAACGGTGGTTTCGGTTGGCAATCTCCAGATGACTGTGCCGCAGTAGCAAAAGACCTTTGCTTTCAAAGGCAGTCCATGACGGAAGACATCACTCTGGGTATGAAGATTCGACTCGCAAAACCGGTCGTTGGTTGGGTTCATGGTCGATTCAAGTCTCCGAAGGTTGAAATCAAATCTGAGGGCTCCGAACAAGTCCTAGATGTCCAAGGACAACCAATCACGATTCCTGTCATCGGTGGATTCTTTGATGAATCGAGCGTTCCTAAGGAGATCTGGACCGAGTTCCAAAAGCATTCCTACGGAACCATGGGAACCCCTGATGGTGGAACTGCTCGTCGCATTCAAGGTTTCTACCCGCTCGACAACCTGCTTCCGCTGACCCGTCTAGAGAAGTACCTCGAGCTTTTCAAGGATCAGGCAAGCGCTACACCGTCAGTGTGGATGTTCTCGTCAGTTGAGTACCGCAGCCTTGAGGAGTCGCTGCGAAAACTTGGGGATGGGAGCAAGTGCGTACTTGAAAATCCAAGCGTTTCGGGAATAGTGGCGACAAATGCCACCTCGTATCTGGGCGCTGTCCCTGAGTTTGATAAGAGTGAAGGATCGCTCAATTACCGAGTAGCCGCTCCGCACTATGACACTAATCGGAAGGAGTTCTTGGGTACATACGATCTCGTTGTTGACTCCAAGGTGGCACGGTGTATCTATGGCCTGGACTCGAGTGCAGTGAAAGCCACTGTCGAGATCGTCGCGACCGATTCAGGCAGTCGCGTAGTGGCCTCCGTCCTTCAAGAGAAGGATGGCTGGCTCAATCTCGGTACTTACGGATTCACCTATTCAACGCCTTTGATCAAGGTCAAACTCTCGCAAGAGAAACCTGCCGTGGTCACACCTTCTCCGACCCCGTCTCCAACCCAGTCTTCAACGAGTGCTACAACAACTCAACAAGTCAAGAAGATGGCCAGCATCAAGTGCGTCAAGGGGAAGAAATCAATCAAGCCGACTAAAGGCAAGTGTCCAAAAGGATCCAAGAAATCATCTTGAGGGCATGGAGCTCGCGACGAGAACTAGGAACAGTGTGGGCGGTGAGGGTTTCGAACCCCCGACATCCTCGGTGTAAACGAGGCGCTCTACCGCTGAGCTAACCACCCGGTAGTGAAGCTGAATCCTACAACGCGGCTAAGACTGCTTTGTAATCATCGATGCTCCGTGCCTCAGCAGGAGAAGTCACGATCGACCAATGGAGACGACCTTCCTTATTGACGATGAAAGTGCCACGGGTCGCGAATCCGCGCTCTGGGATGAAGACGTCGTATGCCTTGCAGACATCACCATGTGGCCAGAAGTCAGAGAGTAGGTTGAACTCGTACTTCTCTTGTGTCGCAAAGGCCTTCAACGTGAACGGTGTATCACAGGAGATTGCGAGTAACTCGATCTTCTCGTTGTTGAAAGCAGCGAGATCATCACGAAGTGCGCAGAGCTCTCCGGTACAAGTCCCTGTGAATGCAGCCGGATAGAAGACGATGACGACGTTCTTCTGTCCTTGATAGGAAGAGAGCTTGATCTTCTCACCATGTTGATTTGAGAGTTCAAAGTCTGGGACGAGATCACCGAGTTGCATTTCTTTCCTATTCTCTATGAGAGTGCTTTGGAACTGCTCTTACTTCTTCTTATTCGTGCCTGTCTTGCTCGCATGACGCGGGGCGATCTTCGTTGCGATCCAATCCTTTGCGATAGGGATGGTCGAGGTGACACTGAGGCCAGCGGTTGGCGCGGCATCCTGGATCTCGCTCGCTTCGACATGACCGTCTCGTCCTACTTTAGGAGTCATCAACCAGATCGGTCCATTCTCAGTGAGATAAGTGAGCGCATCGACGAGTTGGTCGACGAGATCCCCGTCACCATCTCGCCACCAAAGGATCACTGCATCAACAACTTCGGAAGTGTCATTCTCAAGGAGTGGTGAACCACATGTGGCGACCACCTCTGCGCGGAGGGAATCGTCAGAGTCATCGCCATAGCCGATCTCAAGAATCATCCAATCAGGTTGGATCCCCAGACGCATCGAAG
>Ga0172373_10012368_pt1 | contig 10017 bp, 8 predicted proteins | sample Lak10m_2_FD_114546 | JGI IMG/M metagenome (GOLD analysis project Ga0172373, IMG submission 114546) | Freshwater microbial communities from Kabuno Bay, South-Kivu, Congo - kab_092012_10m | ecosystem: Environmental > Aquatic > Freshwater > Lake | place: Democratic Republic of the Congo: South-Kivu...
GGGTATAATGATTTTTAATTTAGATAGATTTATTGTATCAAGCACAGGAAAAGGAGATGGTACGGAGGAGATTACCTGGAAAGAGTTTAAAGGAGCTATTCCCAGGATTATAATGGGTACCATCATCGCCATTACCATTTCGAAGCCTGTTGAAATAAGAATGTTTAAAACGGAGATAGATGTTAAGTTGTATGAAAATCAGTTGATAGCTCAGAAAAAATATCAAGATTTAACAAATAAAATTTATGACGAAAGAATTAGAAAAGTCGACGTTGAAATTGAAAAAATAGGTTTGGAAAAGGAAAATATTCAGAATAAAATTTCAAAGCTAAACTCTGAAAGAGTTATTATTTCACCAACAATTCCTGGGATAATATACAGAACGGATGAAAATGGTGTTCGTCAACAATATACCGGTCCTGTATCTAACCCTTTATTTAAATCTTTAGATAATGAAGTGAAAAGAATGAATAAAGAATTGGATAAAATTGACATGTTAAATTCTGGAAGATTAGCTTCTTTGTTTGCTCGGAAGGATACTCTTAATATTGAAAAGGGCAACATTACTAAGCAAAGTGTAAAACAAGCTCAAAAATTAGATGGGTTATTAGAAAGGATAAAATTAGCAGATGAAGTGGCAGGCGTCTGGATTTCGCTTTTTATTACTTTACTGTTCATGGCTATCGAATTAACGCCTATTTTCTTTAAACTTATGCTGGTGAAATCTCCTTACGATTATCTAAAGGACAATATTGACGAATTAATCAAAGCTGAAAATGGTATATATACCCTATACGATTATCATAAGGATAGGAAAGGTGTAGAGCGGGATTATACGGTTCATTATAATGTTGAAAAGATTATTTCCGAGAAAAAGGAGGCAGCAAAAGCTCAGGATATATTAGCAAAATATGCGGTAGAAAAGTTCATAGAGCAAAAGAAAAGAGAGATAGATAAAAATCCGGAATCATTTATTCATCCTAATTCGTAAAGATATTCGCCATTTACTATACAGTTTAGCCGCAGAAGATGCTTTTATTCTCAATAGCTGTGCACCTAAGGTAAGTAGATATTTCTTACTTATTGGGTTAGTAGTATTATTTATTTATTTGCTGTGCGCATTAAGTATTGGCCTTTTTATATATAGTTTTATTAATAATTATTTTGTAGTTTTTTTCCTGACATTCTTTATTTCCTTATCTATTATAAATTTATATATATTTATTTTACATAATATATCACCAAATCTGCTACCTAATAATGCTACCAATACCTCTAACTTTTTTGAGTCACTATTAAAACTTGGGTTTTTAATTTTTCTTGCCATTACCATTTCTAAACCAATAGAAATATTTATATTTAAGGATAACGTAGCCTTTCAGAGGGCTTTGGAAGATTTCAAGGATCAAAAATTAGAAGATTTTAAAATTAATTTAAGTGAATTATCTGCAGAGCGCCTAAATGTTTTAGATGATTTATATAATAGAAGTAATACTAATATTGAAAGAGAACGATATAAAAAAGCATTTGAGAACATCATTGAAAATAATAGCCAAAGGGTAGATCAAATAGCGCTATCCATAGAAAATTCCTTCTTTTTTATTGAAAAAACAAAAATTTTGTTTAATATAAAGGAGAGTAAATATGTTACATTATTCATTTCATTTCTATTTATTTTACCATGGTTTTTAAAAATTATTTTGCGAAATAATAATCCATACTATGAGTTAAAAAGGGCTATTGAAGTGAGAATGGTTAAGGAGGATTATGTCTCTTTTATAGGTCATAAAAATAGCTTGTTATATCGTTTTAAGGACTATCGGTTTAATATTCCGCCCAAATATCTAGATCCACCTTTCAATACCAAACTAATCCGGGATAATAAGATAATGAATTCTTCAAAGAAGCTGATTGAAAAAATCTATGGCTGAAATAGACTATTTTAATCCTACCATTGAAGTTGAAAGAAATACTATATTAGTTGGTAAATTCAAAGGTAAATATATTGGAGATAAGCTTGATTTTATAGATTCAACCAATTCATTTGAGAAATTATTTAAACTTGAAGTATTATCTGGAGAATTTATAATAGATGATTTTTCAAATAGCCACATAAAATGGAGTGATAATGCCAATAAAATTTATACTGGAGACTATTCAGATTCTGGCATTATTTTTCCAAGAAATTTAACGATATATGTAAGGGACAACAAGAATTATTTTAATGCCAATATATTTAACCCTGCCTTTAAAAATGTTGTATTAACCAATCAAACGTATGTTGAGGACCAGGTTTTAGGTGATATAGCGTTAGATTTAGTTGTTACAATCAAACATATAGACATATTGCCGTATGTAGGACCACCCAAGAAAACCCCTATTAGAACAGGGAATCAAAGAAGGGTTGGGAATTACATTTGTTATGAATACTATTACAGCGACAGAACCACCTACTGGGGGGAAGATTGTGATTATAAACCAGAATTCACAAAATTGTTTTCTGATGTTATTACAACAATATTAGGCATTTTATTAGCAGTTTTTTTATTATATTTAATCATAAATTTCCTAGAAGAATTATTTTATTTAGTATTATTCATCATAGCTATTGTTCTATTTTCTTTATTTATAAGTTATTTTGAAAAGATCATTAGTTTTTTATTTGGTATTGCCTTTATTGGAATTATTGGATTTGTCATTTATAATCTTTTTAATACTGACTTAAATGTTGAAGAAGAAAAGGAAGTTGTCATTGAAAATGAATCTTATGTAAGTAAAAAGCTTTACTGGAAATATTATGATGGACGAGCTGATTCAATAGCCTACAAAATTAAATTATCCGATTTGAGAAATTCCCAAAATTTCAGAAATGAATTTAGTTTTGATAATTTTCAGATGAATCAATATAAATTCTTGGTTTCTTCTTTATTAAAAAATGATAATGTTCCTTTAGGGAATGTGTATAATGCTTTTGATTCTTTAAGAACCAAAAGTAAGCTTGATAGAGCTCAATTTGCTGAGGCTATTGTTTCCAGTATTCAGTCAATTAATTACGTTATTATATTAGAATCGGCTTGTAATTATAAGTTATATGATGATGATTTCACGGTGAATTATTTACGCGAGGGAAATCCTTGTTATGGTTTTCAAAAATTTGGGATATTGTCACCTATTGAATTTATTACATCACTAAAGGGAGATTGTGATACCAGAACACTATTTTTGTTTTCGGTATTAAAATATTTTGATTATGATGTTGTTATGTTAAATAGCCTTGAATATAAACACTCCATTCTTGGAATTAATCTGCCATATAAATATGGATCCTTTAAAGTTTTTAACAATAAAAAATATTACTTATGGGAAACGACAAGTATGGGTTATAGGCCTGGTGATCTAAGCATAGCGTACTCAAATTTAAATAATTGGGAAGTTGTCCTTCATTCAAAATAGTTTTTATGTATCAAGCGTATTTTTTATTGGGCCTACAACTTGTATTAGGCCTATTCATATTTGTAAATATTAATTTTTTATTAAAATTAATATATTTTAGAAAGGTCAAGGATTACAAGACCAATAGTACTGTTACAGCTTTTAAAGCAATGGCTATTCTTTCCTATTCATTATTGTATAGTAATTCTGGTATTTATTTAAATAAATTACTTGAATTGATTATAAATAAAATAGAATCCAATGTATATGATGCTGAAGCATACAAATACATCAGTTTAATTATAGTCATTTCTTTTCTTTTATATTGTGTGTATTTCATTTTTGGTATATTGCTTTTCAAGTTAATGACAACTAACAAATCTATTATTGAGGAATTGGAGAATAATAATGTTAGTTCAGTAGTTTTTCTTGGCGTGATCATTATATCTCTTATACTCCTTTCTGGTCCCTCCATTGAAAGTTTTTTAGGTCATTTTAATACTCAGCCTTTATTCCCAAGTTTTAATGGTATGTGATTATGCATTACATATATGAAGTCTTTGATAAATACAGTACTTATAATGGTAGAGCAAGGAGAAAGGAGTTTTGGCACTTTTATCTTTTCGTTAGTATTATTCTATTTGGAAGTTACCTGTTAGATGGTTTATCAAATAATTTTGAACTTGTTACTTTGATTTTTGGAGTTGTTTTAACTCCAATGATCTCAGTAGCAATCAGAAGAATGCATGACGTAGGAAAAAGTGGGTGGTTTTTACTTATACCCATTTATAATTTGATTTTAGCTTGTAGGCCTGGAACAAAAGGGGATAATATATTTGGTCCAGATCCAAAGTAAATAATTGAGATAAATAATAAGGAGGGTTAATAGGTGATTTAGTTCCTGGAAACTTTACATTGTATTTTAAAAATAATTACTAGTTTAGTTTTGGATAGTTGTATGTTTTTTAGTGAGTAATGTTAATGATTCCATAAATTATATATATAATTTTCAAATGTAGTAACTTAATTTACTGAATTATAGAAAAAAATTTAGTTTAATTTCACTACGACTATAAAAAATACGCTTAATAGTTTAAATTTATGGTATCAAAGAGTTTTTGTGAAAAATTCATTACCTATTAAAATTAATAATAAACTAAATAATTTAGACATGGAAGAAAAGCCAGAGAACTCAAATATTCTAAATGCAACAAAAGAATCTTCTGCTAAATTAACTGTTGAACCTATATCAGCACTCAATCCGGCACAGAAAGGTAAGCAAGTTAATAAAATAATATCACCAAAAGACTATGAGTTCAATAAATTTTACTGGATTGAAAATATCGGAATTTTAAGAGATGAAGGAATAATTTTTGGTCTTAGTAATTCTCCAGTTGCCGAAAAAATAGATAGTATAAGCAAATATTTTGATGAAATAAAAGCATTTTATAAAAATAGATTAAACCAATTGAATTCTAAGCTTGATTATTTAAAAACGGACGAAAAAGATTTAATTGACACAATCAAAGAAAACAAGAAAAAATTAAACTTAAATTATTCGGAGTTTGAGTCAGAAAAAAAAGATGTAACATATATTATAAGAAATATTGTTGGCCTATTATTTATAAGTGCAGCATGTATTTTTGTTTACTTCATAATAATTAATGCACTTGGTCAAAAATTCATATACCCAAGTCTTGTTTCAATAGCTCTAATGCTAGTTGGGTTGTTTGGGTTATATGCTAAAACATCTTTGTTTTTTGAAAATGTTTCAGAATTAAATGCGAAATTCACTTGGAAACAACTACTTCTTGAGGTTGGATTACCTTTAAGTGTAGCCTTTTTTATATTCATTCATGCAATAGATATTCATAATATATTAAAAGCTTTTTCATATTTTTTGTTAATAGCTTTATTTTTTCTATTTGGGGGAAAACTTCTTTTAAGCATCATTACACTTATACAAAATGATTTAACAAATTACATGAGAAAACGAAAATTAAGAAAAAATAGTGTTTTTTTAAATAAAACTATAGCTGGTTTGAATTCAGAACTGGAGAAAATTAGGTTAGAAATCTCAAAATATTATGATCATATAAATGAAATGCCAGACGATGAAACAGTTGAAGCGAAAAAACAGGCTAGAATAAAAACATTTTTGAGTGAATATGAGTTAGCAAACAATTTTTCAAATAAAATTTCAGAATAATAAATTAGTTATGGCAAGTGAAAATAATGAAACCAAAGATATTGGGATTACTAGTGAAATAAATTTAATGAATCAAAGCGAAGCATCTAGTAATACGAGTGCTACAAATACCACAACTAAATGGGATGATTCTATAAATTTCGGAAATTATAATATTTATTCAACACATAAACATGGCTTCGAAAATGGAACTTTAACAGTAGCCCAAGAACCTTATGAATCATTTATAATTGCTGATGATGAATTAGATGAATTGAATAGATTAATTAAAAATGCTGAAATTCAAAAATTGAATTTGGAGAAAATTTTAATAGATTGGAAAATTTTAATTAAAAGTTTAACTGCAAAGATTAATTTTCTAGAAGGATCAATCCATAAATGGACATATCTGTCCAAAGAAATAAATATAAAAGTTAATAACCTAAAAGCAAACCTTTTAGGAATTGCGGATAAAATTTCTAAAATCGATATTGAATATAATTTTATATCATGTCTTTTATTTTTCTTGGCCGCTATTATTTTTATAGCAGCTGATTATGGGATTACTTATAGTATAGTGGGTAGTGTGTTAAGTTTAGATGGTTTTGAAAGAATGATTTTTGCAGCTGGTCTTGCATCATTAAGTATTTTATTGAAACCCGCATATGATCGATTAGTTGAAAAAAATTATTTAAGGAAAGAGAAAATGGTCCGCTTTAATTGGGTTATTTTGATAACTGCATCTTTGTCTATTATTTTACTAATTATTCTAGGTATTTTTAGATATCATGGAAAAGGAGTACTTGCAGTTGCCAAAACTTTAACTGATCCTCAACAACTTATTGAAGCACAAATGCAAGTAGATAATTCTTATCTTGCTTTGGCAACTTACTCAATTTCTGGTGTGTTATTTGCTATTGCTGGTTCAATTTGTTTAGGTATAGCTATGCCTGCTTTTCAAAAATTAATTTCAAAATGGCTCTATTCTTATAATCGATTTATACTTAATCGAAGATTGACATTATTAGAAAAAGACCTTTTTAAGGCAAATGAAAATTTAATCCATGATGAGGCAGAGTTAAAAGTTAATTCTGGTGAATTAGCCTTTGAAATGGAAAATAATAATTATCTAGTAAAACTTGATAATTTAAATGAGAACCTAAATACCTATTTTAGACAAAAATTAGAAATGTCTAAAACTAAGTCTATTTCACTTTACAGAGATTATTATAATAGAGGTTTAGCCTTAAAAGAAAAGTACGATTCCTATTGGGAGTTGGATGATTATGTAAATCCTAATAATAATATTATTCAAAACTTAAAAACTTATGAAATTAATACTGAAAACATCCAAAATAGGCCTTATATTGCTATAAGAAAAATGATTGGGGAAAACTTTAGGTCAAAACTGCAAAGCTCTAAAAAACAATCAATTGATTATTACGATTTTTCGAACGAACAATAATGATAAAGTGAGAATACCAAAAAAAATATTATACTTGTTTTTACTAACCTTTGTGTTTAAGGTTAATGTTGTGGGACAGTCGGGAAGTAAAAATAATGAAACCGTTATTTTTTTTGATTTAACTCAAAGTTGCTTTGATAAAACTCAAGCTGGATCTGAAGAGTTAAAGTACTGTATTAGGCTTGTAAAACAAGTTATGAACAGAAATTTAAAAAGGAATAATGATAGACTTACAATTTCATATATTGGAGATTCTAAACCTTCCTCTATGTTTAACCTAATTTTAGAATTAAAAGGTATTAAAAATTGTAATAATTTAAGTGGGTTAGCTAATTTAACGTGTATAGCTCAAAATAAACAATATTTAGAAAAAAAATTGACAACTAATAAAGGTTTGGTTGAAAAACATATTAAAGAACCAGCCACTAATTTGTTGAACGGATCATTTTCAAAGAAAACTAACATACTAACAACAATAAACTATGCCTCCGACCTTTTTATAAATTCTAGTGCTAAGAAAGAGATTTATTATTTCTCTGATTTTGTTGAAACAAAAAATTTTAATATAGAAAATTTAATAAAAAATACTTCAACCGATATATTTAAAGATAAAAATATTAAAATTGCTTTAGATGATTTGAAGAGTAATCAAATTTCAGATAAATTAAAAGGAATCAATATTTATTACTATATGCCAGGTCGTCAAACTGCTAACAAGGGTGTTATTTATGAAAAGTATGAATCTTTTTGGGTAAAGTTTTTTAACAGCCTAACTTTAAAAATCATTCCAATTGAAAAAATTTTCTAGGTTTTTATTTAAATATAATCTTTTAGTTTTGAAACAATTAAGGTTTCATTATTGTGGTGTAAAAATTTACACATCAGAGAAGGATAAGAATTTCATTATTGACCTTTAAGAAATTGGAATTAAATCCATGCGATTTAAAACTAGTATAATTTTTCTTACCTTTTTAAAGGAGCTTAGGATCATATTAGCTTTTTAGCGACAACAATATTTTATTTAAAATTTAAAACAAACTTGTTCTAAAAACAAGTGTATACCATAATTTTAAATCACTAGAAATACAATATGATAGAAGACTGTCAGGTTAAATGAAAAAAATTTTAATTTTTAACACATTAATATATTGAATAGCTATAATATATTTTATAATTCTCACACATCAAAAACCTAAATTGGGTTCTATTTTACCGAAATGTATTAGAAATTTATTTAGGACTGCTTTAGAATGAAATATAAGAATTGTAGGTATACTTTATATGAAGTGTGTTAGATTGTGTGAACAACTTGTTTCATCATTTTATCCCGCTAATTATCTCCAACTTAAAAAAAAACACATCAACCAATGAAAGTATTTTATTTTTTCTTACTAGTAATGATTTTTCCATTAACTGGTTGCGATAGCAGACAGCAATATACAGAAGATGAAAGCACACATGAGAATGGTGATTTGAATAATTCATTTACAGAGCAAGAACCTATAATTGAACTAACACCTGAACAAATATACCAAAATGAAAAAGACAAATTGATTGGTGAAGGTTGGCAAGAACAAGAAGTAGTAAATGGGCAATTACCAAATTGTTATAATTTTAAACCTATGATTTCAAACGTTAATAACTCACTTGAAGTATTTGTAGGTAGTGGAACAGATGTTGTAATTAAAGTCATGAACTACGAAAATGATAATTGCGTTCGTTATGTTTTTATTAATAGTAGTTCTTCTTATTCAATAAAAAACATTCCTGAGGGAAAGTATTATCTTAAAATTGGTTATGGTAAGAATTGGATATCAAAAATACAAAGCGGACAATGTGTTGGAAAGTTTATAAGAAATCCTATTTACGAAAAAGGACAGGATATATTGGATTTTAACATACAATACAGTTCCAATGGTTACAATATTCCTAGTTTTAGACTTAAATTAGATGTTATTTCAAGTGATATTTCCAACTCTTTCAGTTCTTATAATATTTCTGAAGATGACTTTAATCAATAGTATAGTTGTAATAAACTCTGGAAATAAAATTATTAATAACAAACAAAAAATTCAAATGTTTTTAAAATTCAATTTTTAAAACATCCAAAAAATAATGCCGCTTAATCTTTTCCGAAACTTTAATTAATAAATATTTTACATTATTAAATTTTAAAAATTATGTCATTTATTTTATTTTTAGCACTTGTTGTAGTTCTAATATTTTGGTTGACAGGTAATTTATAACCCCTCCCACCCTTAAAACAGCTTTATCCCAAATTTAAATATTATAGAGCTTTATACCATTCAAATTTCACAATACCTAAAAATGTCAAATAAAGTCCATAGCTCATTGGACGGCAACTAAGGCTACCTACAAGCCGACCTTTCCCCTTCCTGAAAGTACATTTTTTTCAAGCCTACACCCAAGACTAATTTTTATTCCGTACATTAGCCAATGTTTGAAGCATTGAAAGCTTAATTAATTTCGCTTTAATCAGCGACCAATTATAGCTGGTAACGGATTATACCTAAACTGAAAAATAAGTGAAGAAATTTAAAACCTTACACACAAGCAGGACCATGATGTACGCTGAGTTGGAAAAGGTGATGGCCTATTCACTCGATGGGAATAATTTTTTAGAGTCATTAAGACATAATGTAACAGGTAAAAAATCTAACTCGGGTGTTGAAAAAACGGCTAACTTCTTGAAAAGACTCTATGGTTTTGATTCTCAGTACCCGCCCTTTGCCGCTTTTATGTACTTTTGGAAAATGACCGAGCCAAATGAAAAACCGTTAATCGCTTTCCTTTATGCAGTTAACCAGGATAATCTTCTGGCTGAAAGTGTTCAGGTTTTACTAAATGTGAAGCTGGGAACAAAGGTGGCAGTTGAACATTTTGAGGAAATCGTCGAAAAGTATCATCCTAA
>Ga0172373_10012369_pt1 | contig 10017 bp, 3 predicted proteins | sample Lak10m_2_FD_114546 | JGI IMG/M metagenome (GOLD analysis project Ga0172373, IMG submission 114546) | Freshwater microbial communities from Kabuno Bay, South-Kivu, Congo - kab_092012_10m | ecosystem: Environmental > Aquatic > Freshwater > Lake | place: Democratic Republic of the Congo: South-Kivu...
GTTGGCACGTCACCCGCGTGGATCGGGCATCCCGAAGGGATGGGAGCCGGTAGCCCCGGGTCGTGCGAAGCACGCACCCGGGGAAAAGGGGCGTTGAAAAGCGATCGTACCCCGGCAGGGGTGCGAAGAGCTGGGGAGGCTGCAACCCCTCCGGGGTTGGATTTCTTCTTGATCCCAGGATCCCCGGGTCGCTCCGCACCCGGGGCTACCGGCTGGGACGCCTCCGGCGTAGGGGCGAACCCGGAGCAATGGGTTGGCACGTCACCCGCGTGGATCGGGCATCCCGAAGGGATGGGAGCCGGTAGCCCCGGGTCGTGCGAAGCACGCACCCGGGGAAAAGGGGCGTTGAAAATGGATCGCACCCCGGCAGGGGTGCGAAGATCGGGGAGTGCTGCGCCGGGTTGGCTCGCACCCGGAGCCTGCACGTTGTCATCGACAGACCTTCAACGCGGAGGAAACCTGTTCGAGCCCTTTGCGTTCAGGCCGGCCCTCGTGGACTGGTTGACGCATGGCAATGCGCGCACGACTCCCGACCTATCGATTCCTGAAATGTTGGACGCTGAAAACACCAGTGCCCGGGCTGAACGCCCGCCAGTTCCGCTGACGGAGCTCGACCTTGCGCTGACGGCACAGATTGTCGTCGCGTGGGCCGGGGAATCGGGTGAGGACCGGCGACTCGGCTGGTGGCGGTCGGATTTGATCTCTGAGTTCGGAGGACAAGATCTCTTCCGGCGGATGCTTCCGTCGACGTGGGCTTGGGCGGTTCTCCAGGGCGCGCGGGAGGCGGCGCGTCGGCAGGATGCTGAAATGCGCCGACAGGACCATGATCCGGACCGCATCGTATCGCTGTACGGGCTGGGGTTTGAGCTGGACGAGCGGATCGAGGAACGGCTCATGGACCTCAAGCGGAGTGGATCTGCGCCGAAGGTAGCACTACCGGGCCTTGCGATCCTGGACGAGCCGTGGAGCACTACCGGCTTTGCCGACTGGGTGAATGGGCACGGAGTCATCCAGACAGCGACGGTACCACTCGGAAGATGGATCAAGGGGGAGGTTCCGGTCGCGCTGGACCAGCAGGTCAAACGATTGGTTGCCGGCCTCGCGCCGGTTGGAGAACGGTACCCATTGCCCCATTTCCGGAGGACGCGATGACCGGGACCGCACACGAAGTGGGCGAGACCACCATCCAGCTCCTGAAGTGCACGCTGGAAGTGGAGCATTGCCGCGCCTACTGGAGCCGTACCCACCGACTTCCGGTGTCGGCGCGGGAGGCATTCGATGACTACTGGTTTGGTGCGCGGAGTCTGGAACGTGTGCAGCTGCTCCTGGCGAATATGCGGTCCCGATTTGATGCCTTTCCGCCGTGCCTCGATGTCCTGCGTGGATGGTCGGACATGAGTTCGGAAGTCCGCCGCTTGGTCTGTCACTGGCATCTGCAACTCGCCGATGTGCTGTACCGGCGATTTACCGGACAGTTCCTGGTCGCGCGCAGGGAAGAGGGACGGGGCGAGGTGACCCGGGATGTGGTGGTCAGCTGGCTGGGTGAGGAGGGCCCCGTCCGCTGGACGCTCTCCACCCGCACTCAGTACGCGAGCAAGCTGCTGACGGCATCCCGTTCGGCAGGGTTGGTGACCACGAACCGTGATCCGCGTGCGTTGGTCACTCCGCGGGTTCCAGACGAGGCGTTGGGTTACATCCTGTATCTGCTCCGCGGGATCCGCTTTGCCGGAACCCTGCTCGACAATCCGTACCTCGCATCGGTCGGGCTGGCGGGTTCCGTGTTGGATGCCCGGTTGCGGGAGTTGCCGGAACTTCAGTTCCGGCGTCAGGGAAGCCTGGTCGACTTTGGCTGGCGGTGTGCCGACCTCCGGAACTGGGCGGAATTGCGGACGCGGCGGATGGAACCGGTGCCGGCGGGAGGTGTGTCATGAACGACCTGCCGCTCTTCCAGACATCGACGCTGCGTCAGGCTTTCACGGCGTTGCGGCAGGATCTGATCGGGGAGGATGGCCCCCGGATCAGCACCATGCGCAACTACCGCTTTGCCATCCTTCAGTACGAGCCGTCGGAGGAGTTCCGATTGCGCTCCGAAGTCCAACGCCTGGGCACGGAGTTGATGTCGCATGGGTGGATGGTGCTCCCGATCGACCTGCAACGGCTCATGCTCGATCGCGTTCGATCCCAGGGCGAGCAGTGGGTGAAGCGGGTGATCGAGATGGAGGAGCGGATGGAAACCGCGGGCGAAGGGCGGGGATTGAACTACCTCAAGTCCAAGCTGACTCCCTTGATCGAAGGCCCGGAGGGAGTGGCTGCGGATTGCAGCCGTCTCATCTGCGAGTACGCGGATCGGCACCCGGATCGTGTGGACCGGACCCTGGCACTCATCGGTCGGGCCGGGTCGCTGTATCCATTTTTCCGTTCCTCCGCATTGCTGCGGCATCTCGATGGCCGGACCCGCAACGTGCCGGTGGTCCTGCTGTACCCGGGCCGGCGATGCAGTTCCACCGGCTTGTCCTTCATGGGAAGGATCAGCCCGGACAACGATTACCGTCCACGGATCTATCCATGAAAGAAGGACTGCTGGTTCGTGATCTCTTCGCTGCGGATGTCACCCGCGACATTCCGCCCGTGGTGTATTTTCATGAGCAAACCCCGGCCAAACTGCAGGCGGAAGTCTCGGAATACATCATCACCGGGGGCTGGCCCGAGGATCACCCGAACCATCGGCGTGTCCCCCTCGGCATCCACGAGCAATACGTCCGGCTGCTGACAGGGATCGCTTCCGAGCTGGCCAAGCCCGGTGGCCCGGACCTTCCCAACGCGTGGATTTCTGGATTCTACGGCTCCGGCAAATCGAGTTTTGCGAAGCTCTTCGGGCTCGCGCTCGACGGAGTGGCACTGCCGGACGGACGGTCGCTGGCGGAAGCCTGGCTTCGCCGGAACACCTCGCCCCGTTCGGCCGAGCTGCGCGAAGCATGGGACGGACTTCGGCGCCGGGTGGAACCCTTGGCGGTGGTTTTCGACATCGGGGCCGTGGCCCGGGACCAGGAGCACATCCACGGTGCCGTCGTCCGGCAGGTCCAGCGGCGTCTGGGCTATTGCAGCACGGAGCCGTTGGTTGCGGACTTTGAGCTCTCCCTCGAACGGGATGGCGAGTGGTCGCGCTTCGAGCGCACCGCCCTTGAGGTCCTGGGGGAGCCTTGGTCCGTGGTGAAGGATCGCGCCCTCGCCGAGGAAGAATTTTCCCGGGTGATGTCGGTCCTGTATCCGGACCGCTACACCGATCCCATGAGTTGGTTCACGAGCCGGGGCGGCACCCATTCGCGCTCGGAATCCCCGGAGGAGGCGGTTGAGGCGATCCGGGACATGCTCCGCTTCCGGAATCCTCGGGCGACCCTGTTCCTGATCGTCGACGAGGTCTCCCAGTACGTCCTTTCGAGCAAGGATCGGGTGGATCGGCTGCGGGCTTTTGCGACGGCCCTGGGCAGCGGCTTGCGGGGCAAGGTCTGGCTGCTGGCGCTGGGGCAGCAGAAGCTCGATGAGGAAGCCGATGATTCGTTCCTCGTGTGGGCCAAGGACCGCTTCCCGCAGCGGTTGCGGGTGCACCTGGCAGCGACGAACATCCGCGACGTTGTTCACAAACGGCTTCTCCAGAAACGCCCCGGCGTCGAAGAGGTCCTGCGGAAGCTCTTCGAAGCGCATCGGCCGGAGCTCAAGCTCTTCGCCTACGGATGCGAGGCGGTCACTCCGGAGGAGTTTGCCGAGGTCTATCCGATGCTTCCGGGGCAGATCGACCTCATCCTCCAGATCACGACGGCCCTCCGGACCCGATCTGCCCGTGCGCAAGGGGATGATCAGGCGATCCGCGGCCTTCTGCAGTTGCTGGGCGAACTGTTCCGCGACCAGAAGCTGGCCGACCAACCCGTGGGGGCGCTTGTCACGCTCGACCGGATCTACGAGGTCCAGCACACAGCCCTCGACTCGGACGTTCAGTCCTCGATGGCGCGGATCCTTCACCAGTGTTCCCAGGCATCGGACGCTTTGTTGGTGCGCGTGGCGAAGGCGGTGGCGTTGCTCGAACTCATCCAGGAGACCCAGGCAACCGACGCCCGTCTGGTGGCCCAGTGCCTCTACGATCGGGTCGATCGCGGGAACCAACTGCCCGAGGTGATCGAGGCTCTGGAGACCCTCCGGTTGCGCAACCTCCTCGGGTACTCCGAAAAGCAGGGCTACAAGATCCAGTCCACCGCAGGTGAGGAATGGGAGCGGGAGCGTCGGGACATTCCGGCCTTGCGGGATCAGGTCACCGTGATCGTGCGTGAGGCCCTGGCGCTGCTGGTGGCGGACCCGGAGCGTCCCCGCCTTCAGGGGCGTCCCTTCCCGTGGGAGTGCCGCTTCTCGGATGGACGCCAGCAGGACGACATGGTGCTGGTGGATGCGCGGGACGAGGCCTCGATCTGCGTGGACTTCCGCTTTCTTCCGACCGAGGAGCGCAGCGAACTGGTCTGGATTCCGCGGAGTGCCGAGTCGCTGTTCCACAACCGGTTGGTCTGGGCATGTGGAACGCCGGGCCCCGTCGAGGAGCTTGCCCGCGACCTGCATCGATCCCGGGCGATGGTCCGGAAGTACAAGCCGCGTCGGGAATCGTTGAATCCGCCGCGGCGTCTGCTCCTGCAGCAGGAGGAGAACCGCGTCGAGGACCTGGAGAGGCTCGTGCGGGATGCTGCGGCCTCGGTTTGGATGTCGGGCCGACTTTACTTCCGGGGACGCAGTCTTTCGCCGGTGGAGCAGGGCGCCTCGTTTGGTCTGGCCTTGCAGGCCGTGGGCAATCGTTTCCTTCCCGAGATCTTCCCCCAGTTCGTCGCGACCCAGATCCAGCCCGCCGAGCTCCTCCAACTGATCGAGCCGGAGCTCTCGGGACCGTCGCCGAAGTTTCTGGCTGAGGATCTGGGGATCCTGGAACTGGATTCCGGCCGCTACGTCCCGGCGTGCAGTGGTGTCGTACCTCGACGCGTGCAGGAGTACATCGAGGCCGAGTCCGGTACGGGCGGGAGCACGCTCCTGACGCACTTCGGCGGTCCGCCCTTTGGCTACACGTCCAACGTTGTTCGTGCCTGTGTTGCCGGTCTCCTGCGCGCGGGCAAGGTCCGGATCCAGCCCGAAGGCGGAAAGGAGGTCACCGCCATCCGCGACGCCGGTGTGCGGGACCTCTTCGACAAGGACCGCGCCTTCCGCCGTGCCAGCATTCTTCCTGCGGGCGAGGATGACATCGGGTTCCAGGCGCGCGCGCGCATCTGCAAGTTCCTCGAAGATTCGCTCGGGCTTCGGATGGACCGGGAGGACACCGCCATTGCCGATGCCGTCGCGCTGCACTTCCCGAGGCTGCTCCAGCAGCTGAGGGGTGTGCATGAACGGCTCAATCGTCTTCCCGGTTCTCCGCGGGGCCCTGCGGCGCTGATCCGGTTGGGGGAGGCGCTTGAGCAATGCCAGCAATCGCTTCGTCAGACCAAGCCCACGGTGCGCCTGGTCAAGAAGCACCTCGACGCACTCCGGGACGGCATCCCGTTGCTCCGGATGTATGAGGCGGAACTCACGGACGACGCATTGAAGGCGGTGAAGGCCGCCCGGGATACGGTCGATTGGCAGGCTGCCCAGCTTCGGGAGGTGGGCCCTCCGTACGGCAGCGTCCGGGAGGCGGTGGACCGGGTTGCGGCTCACCTCGCGACGGAACGCCCATGGCGCGATGTCGTCGCGCTGGAGAGCGACCTCGGTGCGATCCGCGAGGGGTACGCTGCGGAACGTCAGCGGTGCATCGAATGGCAGGAATCCCAGGTGGAGGCTGCCCGCCTGCAGATCATGGCGCGGGCGGGTTTCAGCACCCTGACGGCCGAGCAATCCCACCACGTCCTCCGCCTGGTCCAGTCAGCGACGACGGAAACCTCGCCCGAAGCCATCGCTCCGGCGCTGACCGTGCTGCGGGATCCGTTCCTCGTCAGCCTCCAGCGGGCCGTCGAGGAGGCCAACACCCGGCTCGACGAGATCCTGCAGCGGGGAGGAAGCACGCCGCTCTCACGCGTGGATCTCCGACTCCAGAATCGCGAAGTCACCTCGGAGGCCGATGTCGAAGCCCTCGTCGCCGAGATCCGTACACGTCTTCTGGAGCAGGTTCGCTCCGGGGTTCGTGTCAGGATCCTTTGAGGCGTTGCAGTGGGGCGGGCCTTCGCACCCCTGCCGGGGTGCGTTTCCGAATGACGCAGGAATCCCCGGGTGCGCGCTTCGCACGACCCGGGGCTACCAGCTCCCATCCCTTCGGGATGCCGACTACGCCGGAGGCGTTGGGTCACCGGGGCGCTGCCCCGTACGCCGGAGGCGTTGCAGCCGGTAGCCCCGGGTGCGAAGCGACCCGGGGAGAGGAGCGACCCGGGGAGAGGAGCTACCCGGGGACATGCGATCTCGAACGGATCCAACCCTGGAAGGGTTGCAGAGGCTTGAGCCTTCGCACCCCTGCCGGGGTGCGGACGCAAATGACGCGGGAATCCCCGGGTGCGTGCTTCGCACGACCCGGGGCTACCCGCTCCCATCCCTTCGGGATGACGATTACGCCGGAGGCGTTGGATCAACAGGGAGCTGCCCCTTACGCCGAAGGCGTTTCAGCAGGTAGCCCCGGGTGCGAAGCGACCCGGGGACACGCGATCCCGCACGGAACCAACCCCGGAGGGGTTGCAGCATCCCCGGGGACTTTTCGTTTGGAGGTGAAAATCGTTTGTCCCTACGGTTCGCGACCCGCGCGGGCGCCGACATCACCACCACAGATCCACACCCCGTCATGGAACGTATGACCCCGGAAGCCAAGGGCGCCCTCTCGAAGTCGATCCGCGCCCTCCGTGGGCGTCTTCTCGACGACCTTCACGCCGCCACCGAGTCCGCCTACCGCTTCTCCGTGCGCGCTCAGGATGCCGGCCTCGACGCCGCCGCCCGCGTGCGCCGATCCCGATTCGAACGTTGGATCGCGGAACAGTCCCGTGCGGGAAGCCTGGCGGGTCGGGGCAAGGCGGCCCGTCCACCCGAGGACTTCCGTCGCGAGGCCGAGAAGCAGGCGGCCTACACGCTCCTCAACCGACTGGTCCTGCTGCGGCTGATGGAATCCGAGGGACCCTCGGGGCAACCGTTGCGGAGCCCGGCGGTGCTCGGCCGGGGCTGGGAGAGTCGCGGGTATGCGGACTTCCGACAGCTGGCTCCGGCGCTGGCCCGCGGGGAGGACACCGAAGGGTACGCGTTCCTCCTGCGCCTGGTCTTTGAGGATCTCGCGATGGACCTGCCCGGCCTGTATGGACCGGCGGGCATCGCCGATCTGGTGCCGCTGCCCGCCGCGACGCTCCGGCATGTGGTGGAAGCCCTGAACGCCTCCGAACTCGACTCCTGCTGGTCCGACGACATGACCCTCGGCTGGGTCTACCAGTACTGGAACGACCCGGAACGCGAGGCCCTCGACAAGAAGCTGGCGGGCGGTGGCAAGGTCGAGCCCCACGAGATCGCGTCGAAGACCCAGATGTTCACCGAGCGCTACATGGTGGACTGGCTGCTCCAGAACAGTCTCGGTCCGCTCTGGATGGCGCTGTGCCGGAAGCACGGTTGGGTGCCCGAGGTGGAGTCCGATGGCACGCTCGCACGGTTGGAGCAACGTCGCGGGGAATGGCGGGCAAAGCGCGAAGCGGGGGCCGTGGCCCTGACCGACCTGATGCCGCTGCACACCGATGCCGAACGGCGCTGGGCCTACTGGCTTCCCCAGTCGGTGCCCGAGGAGGCGGTGGCCACGGCACCGGACTCCGTGCGCGACCTGCGGATCCTCGATCCGGCCGTCGGCTCCGGGCATTTCCTGGTGGTGGCCCTCGACCTCCTGCTCGCGCTCTATCGCGAGGAGGCGCGGCAGCGCGGGGAGGCCGGAGAGGAGCGGTGGTCGGACCGCGCCTGCGTGGAACGGATCCTCGGGCACAACCTCCACGGCATCGACCTCGACCCACGCGCGGTGCAGATCGCCGCGGCGGCCCTCTGGCTCAAGGCCCGGCAACTCGCTCCCGAGGCGCATCCCGAGCGGCTCAATCTGGTCGCTTCCCACCTGCGTCTGGCCAGCCTGCCGGACAACGACCCCGCGCTGGTGGAACTCCGTCGCGAAGTCGAACAGGAGACCGGCATTCCGGCGGCGCTGACGGACACGCTCGTCCACGCCCTCCGCGGCGCCGATCACCTCGGCAGCCTCCTCAAGGTCGATCAGGCGGTGGACGCCGCGCTTGCCCGGCACGAGGCCGATCTGGGCCGCTCGGTTCCCGAACAGGGCAACCTGTTCAGCGGCTTCGCCCCGAAGAACCAACGCACCCCCATCGACCGCGCCCAGGCCCGCGCCACCCTCCTCGACCGCATCGAATCCTTCCTCTCCCACCACACCGGCGGCGATGACCTCGGCCTCCGCCTCCGCGGCGAACAACTCGCGGCCGGCGTCCGCTTCATCCGACTCGTCCGCGAATCCTCCTACGATCTGGTCGTGGCGAATCCGCCGTACCAGGGCACCTCCAAAATCGCCGACGCCGACTACGTCCAGGAACATTACCCCCTCGGCAAGGCCGACCTCTACGCCGCCTTCCTCCTCCGCGGCCTCGAACTCGTCCGGGAACACGGCACCTCCAGCATGCTCACCATGCGGAATTGGATGTTCATCCAGCAGTTTTCCGAACTGAGGCAGTATCTTTTGGCCGCGCACCATTTGAGTGCCGTGGGAGATTATGACCGCGGCGCCTTTGAAGACGTCCCTGATGAAGTTGTCAGCGTTGCTGTCTCATCCTTCACGAGGTCCAAGGTTCGGGATGACCTAAGCGTTGCCCTGTGTCCGACGCCTCGTGAGGACCGTTCCCGCGACAGCGAGCGAACCCAACGCAAGCGAGCCGCCACCCTCGCCCACGTCGGCCGGCACACGTTCGATCCGGCTGCCCTGAAGATCGTGCCGGAGTGGCCGCTGGTGTACTGGTGGGATGCGGAGATGCTTCGGGCCTACCAGAGCGCGCCGCTGATTGGGGAGGTGGCTCCGGCAACCTTCGGCGCAACTACCGGAAACAATGCCCGGTTTGTTCGGAGTGCTCATGAGCTGCCAACAGCGCGAGTGAGGCCAGAACCGACCGGCGCTTGGGTGCCGTTCATCAACGGAGCAAAAGGGCGGGCTTGGGTGGAAGAACTGGGTGAAGCCGTTGCCTGGGAGCGGCGAGGACTCGCCTACCGGGTCTTCTGCGAGACCAGTTCTGGTGCAAACTTCCGAAGTCCCCACCTCCACTTTCATCGCGGCGTGGCCTTCTCGATGATCGGCTCCGGGTTCACGGCCCGTGTTCACCGTTATCCGAGCGTCTTCGGAAACATGGGTTCCTCGGTCTTCCCTCAGGATCTGGCGGGCGCGGTGTGTGCGATGAACTCGACGCGCGCACGGCAGATCCTTTCGTCGCTGAACCCCGGGGTTCATTTCGAAGTCGGCGACGTGAACCGCCTGCCGTTGTTCCCGATTGCGGGGGCTGGGGAGATCCTGGCGCGGGTGGAGGCGGGGTTCGGGGTGCATGAGTCGCACCGGGAGCCTTCAGTGGAGTATCGGGGACCGGGACCGTCCCCGTGGCGTGGGGTGCAGGCGTGGGCGCAGGCGGCGGTGGACCGAGCGGAAGGGGCGCCCCTGCCGGAGTACGTCGAGGAGCTCGATCCCGAGCCCCCGACAGATCACCTGAGCCATGCGTTGGGGGTGGCGTTGGGTCGATTGGGCGCGAAGGGCGAAGGCGTGCTGGATCCGTCGACGGCGGATCTGGGGCATGCGTTGCCGTCGGGGCTGTTGTTCCTCGACCTCACGTTGGATGAGTCCGACCTGCGCGATGGGTTGGGGCATCCGGCGGCGGCGCCGTTGCGGGAGGCGTGGGCGGAGCACGGAGGGCGGGTGGAGACGAAGCGCGGGTTGCGGGAATGGCTGGCGTTGGAGTTCTTCTCCGAGGTCCA
>Ga0172373_10012370_pt1 | contig 10017 bp, 8 predicted proteins | sample Lak10m_2_FD_114546 | JGI IMG/M metagenome (GOLD analysis project Ga0172373, IMG submission 114546) | Freshwater microbial communities from Kabuno Bay, South-Kivu, Congo - kab_092012_10m | ecosystem: Environmental > Aquatic > Freshwater > Lake | place: Democratic Republic of the Congo: South-Kivu...
CAGCCGTTTCGTCAATCGCGCATCGCCCAGCGCCGCGCCCGAAAATTCGTCTATTGCCCACGCCATGAGATCTTAAATTCAACAGCTTACGCTATCCGTCGATTTGTGGGTAATGGGCTGGCCATTAACCCTCATGGCAAGGTGCCTGCCATCGAGCATGACGGCTTTGTTTTGTATGAATCCTCGGCCATTGTGGAGTATCTGGAGGAAGCGTTCCCGGCTTCCGGGATGCCGCTCTGGCCTGTCGATTTGCAGCTACGGGCCATCGGGCGCAGGTTGGCGGCGGAGGCTGAGGGATTTCTCTATCCGCCAATTCGACAAATCTTTGAACAACTGGTGCTGCGCCGCGATGACCCGCCCGACGAGGCGGTGCTGACCAAGGCCCGCGCCATGGCGGCCAAGAAAATGGGATTGCTGGAACAATCGCTGCGAGGCCCATTTTTTCTGGGTGATCAGCCGACCCTGGCCGACTATGCGGTGTATCCGCTGACCGCCCTGTTGGTGCGGCTGGGAACACATCTCCCGGACCTGGAACTGGCGGCCACGATTCCGCCGGATTTGATGGAATGGCGGGCGCGAGTAGAAGCGTTGCCCTATCTGGACAAAACCTGGCCGCCCCATTGGCGCGGGTGAGGGGAACGTAGCCCGGATTTGCCCCCCCCCTGGTTTGGTGTGCGAACCCGGGTTGATCCCCTGAGCCTGGAGTCATGACCCTGGCCGCGATCCTTTTTCCGGAATGGCGCCCGGTAGGCCCCGGAAGTCGGTTGTGGTCGAAAAGGGATTCAAGGTGGGTGTTTTTGAAATATCCTAATGACCTCGATTACGGCCCGTCCTGGGTTGTATGACAGGCCAGCCAATCACTCGCCCCGGGCTTATCGGTTAGCAGGATTGCGTTTGCCGCCAATCAAGTAAACACCGTTCCCAAGGTACAAGAATGAAAAAATCCGCCTTTCTGCTGGTGCTCACTGGAATCCAGACCTCACTGGCAGGAGCAGCCCCATTGGACCGCACGACCCTGCCCATCCCAGAACCCCGATACACCCCGATCAGGGAACTTGACAGCCGCAAGGCCAAGCCTCCAGCCCGGTTCGAGGTGAAGGCGCCTGAAGGTGCGCCCAACGTGGTGATAGTTCTGGTGGACGACATGGGTTTCGGTCAACCCAGCGCCTTCGGCGGCGGGGTGAACATGCCCACCCTGGAACGGCTGGCCAATAACGGCTTGCGCTACAACCAGTTCCATACCACGGCGTTGTGCTCACCCACCCGCACGGCATTGCTCACGGGACGTAACCACCACACCAACAACGCCGGGGCGATCATGGAGCTCGCCACGGCCTTTCCTGGGAATACCGGCATCCGACCCAACAGCGTTGCGCCGTTGGCCGAGATGCTCCGGCAGAATGGCTACAGCACCGCCGCGTTTGGCAAGTATCATGAAACGCCGCCCTGGGAAGTCAGTGTCTCCGGCCCCTTTGACCACTGGCCAACCCGTTCGGGTTTCGACAAGTTCTACGGTTTCCTGGGCGGCGAAACCAATCAATGGTCGCCCTTGATTTACGACGGTACGGCCAGGGTCGAGCCGCCCCGCGATCCGCGCTATCACTTCACCACCGACATGACCAACCAGGCCATAACCTGGCTGCGCGCCCAACACTCCCTGACGCCGGACAAACCGTTCTTCGTCTACTTCGCGCCCGGCGCCACCCACGCGCCGCACCATGTCCCCAAGGAATGGGCCGATAAATACAAGGGCCGGTTCGACGCAGGTTGGGACGCCTACCGCGCCGCGACCCTGGACCGACAGAAGACGTTGGGGATCGTGCCGGCCTCGACGGCTCTGGCCCCCAAGCCCAGGGATATCAAGGATTGGTCCAGCCTCTCGGCGGATGAGAAGAAGCTGTTCGCACGGCAGATGGAAGTCTTCGCGGGCTTTGGCGAACATACCGACCATGAGATCGGACGTCTGACGCAGGCCATCGAAGGCCTGAAAGAGATGGACAACACCCTGTTCATCTATATCGCGGGTGACAACGGGGCCAGCGCCGAGGGCGGCATGATTGGCCTGTTCAACGAAAGCACCTATTTCAACGGCATCGATGAAAAAATCGCCGACCTTTTGCCCAAGCTGGAAGAACTTGGCGGGCCGAAATCCTTCAATCACTACGCGGCAGGCTGGGCGGTGGCCGGGGACACCCCATTTACCTGGACCAAGCAGGTAGCGTCCAGTTACGGCGGAACCCGCAACGGCATGGTCGTTCATTGGCCCCGGCGCATTCAGGCCCGCGGTGAAACCCGCGCGCAATGGGGTCATGTGACGGACATCGCCCCCACCGTCCTGGAGGCGGCGGGACTGCCGTTCCCGAAGACGGTCAATGGCGTTCCACAAAAGCCCTTCGAGGGCGTAAGCCTGGTCTACAGCTTTGACGAGGCCCAGGCCAGGAGCCGGCACACCACCCAGTATTTCGAGATCGCCGGCAACCGCGCCATTTACCATGAAGGCTGGTTTGCCGGCACGGTGCACAAAGCGCCCTGGGAGGCCAAGCCCCGTGCCGCCCTGACCGACGATACCTGGGAGCTTTACGACACGCGCAATGATTTCAGTCTGGTTAATGATCTCTCCGCGCGGAATCCCGGGAAACTCAAGGAAATGCAGGCGCTGTTCATGAAGGAGGCGGTCAGTCACCAGGTGTTGCCCATCGATGATCGCACCCTCGAGCGCTTTGATGCCAAAATCGCCGGGCGTCCCGACCTGATGGGTGACCGCACCTCCCTCACGCTCTACGAAGGCATGACCGGCATCATGGAAAATGCCTTCATCAACGTGAAGAACCGTTCCAGCTGCATCACCGCTGAACTGGACATCCCGGCGGGCGGGGCCAATGGGGTGGTGCTCTGCCAGGGCGGGCGGTTCGGCGGTTGGAGCCTGTATTTCAAGGATGGCAAGCCGGCCTATACCTACAACTGGGTCGGGCTGGCTCAATTCACGGTCGCTTCGGCCACCCCCGCGCCCGAGGGCAAGGTGACGGTGAGGTATGACTTCGCCTATGACGGCGGGCGCGGCGCGGGCGGGACCGGCGCCCTTTTCGTCAACGGTCAGAAGGTGGCCGAGGCTCGCATCGACCACACCCAGGCGAATGTGTTCTCAACCGACGACGCGGCCGATGTGGGCGTGGACGAAGGCACGCCGGTAACCGAGGATTATCCCGAGCGGGATAACCACTTCACCGGCAAAATCCAGGAGATCACGGTGCAGGTCAAATGAGGCGGCAACACCCATTTCGCGGGGGTCCTGGTCGTTGCCCTTGAGAGCCGATTGGGTTTGCCGCCCGGAATGATTGGCCCCATTTCGGGTGATCCTGCTTGAACCCTGGGGTATCCTCCTCAGGGGCTGCAATAACATTCGGCCACGGAAGCTTGATGAAACTCACTGACAGATTTTGGCTTGAGCGGTAATAACATGAATCCACCACGCGAGAGCATCGGGAGCATGCCATGACCGTGTCCTACTTGACGCATCCGGATTGTGCCTTGCATGAGATGGGCCCCGACCATGTCGAGCAGCCGGAGCGGATACGGGTCATCCATCGGGCCCTTCAGGACCGCGGTCTGCTCCAGCGGATGAGGACGCTCGAACCCGCGCCGGTGACTCGCGAGAAATTACTCAGGGTACACGCGCAAGACTACCTCGATAGGCTGGAAAGGGAGCAGCCCCAGCCAGGACACTATCAGTCGCTGGACCCCGATACGATCATGAACAGCCACACCTGGCGGGCGGCGTTATTGGCCGCCGGCGCGGGCGTCATGGCGGTCGACGAGGTGATGGCGGGGCGGAGTCAGCGGGCGTTTTGCAACGTCCGGCCGCCCGGCCATCATGCCGAGCGGGACAGGGCCATGGGGTTCTGCTTGCTCAACAATGTAGCCATCGCGGCGGCGCATGCCCTCGATCAGCATGGGCTCAGGAAGGTAGCCATTGTCGATTTCGATGTACACCACGGCAATGGTACGGAAAACATCTTCCACGACGACCCCCGTGTCATGCTCTGTTCCACCTTCCAGTCGCCGCTTTACCCCTTCATGGGCACGCAGACCGGTAACGATCACATCATCAACATACCGCTCTGGGCTCGCACCAACAGCGCCACCTATCGCACCACGTTCACGGCCAAGGTCATCCCCCCACTCACCGCCTTTCAGCCGGAACTGGTGCTGTTCTCGGCGGGCTTCGATGCGCACCAGGATGATCCGCTGGCCTCGCTGCTGCTGATCGATGATGACTACGCCTGGATTACCCGGACCGTGCTGGAGGCCACGGCGCCGTCGGCGAAAGGCAGGGCGGTCTCCCTGCTGGAAGGCGGATACCACCTACCGGCGCTGGCCAGCAGTGCAGTCCGTCATGTCGAGGCGTTGTTGGCGGCGGAGTGAAGGCGTCAAACCTGATAGCGATCCGTCGTCAGCCTGAACGGCCTGATGCGTGATCCTGCTATTGGTCTTCCGGATTCACGACCAAGCGGCCACGCCGGGACCGGGATTTTTTCAGGAAAGCCCCTTTAGCTTCGTTTTCGGGTCGCGCCATGCCTTTCAGTGGCGCTGGCTGGCTGCGGACCTGGCGGAAATTCTGACGGTACCGGTTGGTCACGGACTTCATGGGAATACCTCTGCAACGGAAAGGTGCTGTTGGTCCTGCAAGACTGACATCGGCGCGGAGCCTGGTTATCGGCAGTACCCTTCGCCGGGCTCCACGATCAGGCAGCGTTCCTTGTCGGCGAGCCACTTCATGCCCGTACTCTTGCCGTTCCCGGCCCGAAGCTGCAGCTCCTTGCCATCCCGCTCAAACTGGATGCGATCCTTGCCGATCGCCCGACCCTTGAAACTCCTTCGATTGTCCAGGGACTGAATCACGATCTTGTAGTAACCGCCCTGTCGGGTGAGTTGCAGGTAGGCGCCTTCCGGGCCGATCCATTTTCCCTGCCACGCCGATCTGGGATCGCTGGCTGTAGCCGGTTTTTCCGCCGCGCCGGCCGGTAAAGTCCATGGCATGCTCCCGATGCACAGCGCCATCAGGCCTTGAAGAAATCGTTGGGTGGGTCGCATCGTTGATCGGTCTCCTGGGTGAATATTCGGGGAGTGGATTTTTCCCGGATATGGCCAAACTGACAAGTGTCGTGCAGGGGTCCGCGCTCCCGGCGGGAGGGTCGCCAATCAACTATTGACCCACCTCTCTGATTGGCCCGTGGGCTGTGACCAGGGACGATCGACCTTAATCCAGCGTATCGAGATACGCCGCCAGTCGTCGCAAGCGCCGGGTCCATTGGGCGCGATTTAAGACCCGGGGCAGCATTCTCACCGGAGTTTCACGTTGTCTGATCCGGCCGATCACCCAGCCTGTCAAGGCGTAGCCGCCAAGCAAGGGAAGACCTCCGGGCAATAATGCCAAGACCAGGGCCCCGTAACGGCGAAAATCGACTTTGCCCCTGAACCTCCTTCGCGCTTCAGCGTTGGCCGAGAGCTTGCTTGCCGTTGAGACGATGCGGTCACCGGATAGGGCTCGAATTCGCATGGGTAGAACGTGCGCGTGGAGGCTAACGCTATTATTTCAGTTGCCGGGACAAATCCCGAACCGTCGGGTGGTTGATCAGTTTCTGAATCTTCGGGTTATTTTGCAAGGCCTCGAGATTACCGCCGAGGATGGCTTGCATGAGTTCAGGATCACGGAGAAGCGCCTGGACATCGGGCTCCCCGGCCAGCGCCTTGACCGATTCCAGCATCTGCGGGTTGCCCAGGATTTTCTTCTGAAGGTCGGCCATGCCGTCCGCGAGCGCGGCGGGGGCATGAGGGGTTTGCGGCGGCTGGCGTTGGGCCTGGCCGACGGCGCGGATGCTCACGATGTCCGTGTCCTTGAGCTGGATGAGACCAAGCCGCTGGGATTTTACCGTGTAGGCGCCAGGGTCCGCCGCCACGATTTCGCCTACCAGGAGACTGCCATCGCTCAGCTCGATTTCCCGCGGTTGACCGCAGTGTCCGCTTTCGGCGAAGGTCAGCAACAGGCCGAACAGGATGCAAGGGGTGTGATTTGATAGGGTACGGTTCATATGGGGTCCGCGATAGGCGCGTGGACTATACCATTCTACCCATCCGCCGCAACAGCGGAACCGGCGCCCCGACGGCTGACAAACCGATCAGCCTGAGGGCTGGCCCCGGCGTAGTCGGGTCAAGCATCCGTGCTTGACGACCCGGATCAACGCTCGAAAAACAGGGAAGGGGAGTTGTCCGGCAGGAAGTAGCAGAACAGCGCGATCAGCACATAGACGCTCAGTAACTGCACGCCCTTGAACCAGTTGGCCTTGCCATCCGTGACGATCATCGAAAAGATCAGCACCGGCAGCAGGACCAGCATCACGGCCGCGTTTCCCACCACCAGATCGAACGGGTGGGGCGCGATGAAATAGCTGCTCAAAATCAATACCGGTGATACGAACAGGGCGATCTGCAGGCTGCTGCCCACCGCAATCCCCATGGTAAGGTCGAGCTTGTTCTGGCGCGCCATGGCCACCGCCCCCACGCTTTCGGGCGCGCCGCCGATCAGCGCCACGATCACGATGCCAATAAAGGCCTTGGAAAGGCCGAGGCTCCGGGCCGTCTCTTCCACGGAACCCACGAGGATCTCGCTCAGAAAAGCCAGCAGCACGGAGGAAAGACCCAGCACCAGCAGCGCCGTGACGACCGGCCAGGTTTGCCCGTTGCTCTCCTGGGCGGGGTTCTTGGGCTCGAAATAATGGGGATGAGTTTTCAGCATGAAGATCAGGCCCAAGCCGTAGGTTCCCATCAACACCACCGCGACGCTGGTGTTCAGCGCCTGTTCGAGCGTGACGTTGTCGGTCGAAATGTAATGGCTGAAGAGGCTGGGCAGGACGATGCTGATCGCGGCGATCATCAACTCCGAACGTTGCACGCGCGCGCCGCGCCGGTTGAATTTCTGGTCCCCATGACGCAAGCCCCCGATCAGGAACGACAGCCCGACCACAAACAGCAGATTGCCCAGAATGACCCCGACGATGGACGCCTTGACCAGCTCGATCATGCCCTCGCGCAAAGCCACCAGCGAGATGATCAACTCCGGGGCGTTGCCGAAGGTCGCGTTGAGCATGGCCCCCAGCGCCACATTCGTGCGCTGCGCGATCTGCTCGGTGGCGGACACCATCAGCTTGGCCAACGGAATGAAGGCCAGGGCGGAGACGAGAAACTTGAGCTCGGCCGGGTAGCCTGAGCCGAATTCCATGACGAAGGCGAGGGGGACGAAAGGATAAAGCCAGTTCATGATGAGGGGGGCGAGTTTGGCGGCGTCTTGAGACCCTGCCCCGGATCATGAACAGCCATCCTTGATGGCTGGGGCAAGGCCGTCCGGCGCTGGAGCCTGACAGCGGCGGCCCAGGCCGCCGGCGACTGCTCAGGATAACAAAGGAATGTGACAGTTCGACGAGGCTTGACCCGGCATGGTCGGCACGCCGAGGGTGGAACGGGCGGGCGCGTGTCCGGCACGATCATGGAGTACACTTTTCGGCTTTCTCACTTTACCATCCCGCCGCCCGGTTACCGCCATGTCCACCGTCATTCCCCACATCCGCCGGCCGATGAAAAACCTGATGCTCGGGGCGGCGCTTTTGCTGCTCGCCGCGCCGGCCTGGGCCCGGCTCGATCCCATCGCGGACGCGGAGGATCATCTGGACCCCCTGGCCCCGGCTCTGGTGGAGGGTCTCGACTCGCACTCCCCCCGAATTCGGGCCCGTGTCGCCCTGGCCTATGGGCGCATCCAGCAACCGGCCAGCGTGGACCCCCTGTTGCGGCTCTCCCGGGATTCCGCCAGCCGAGTGAAAGCCGGCGCGCTCTTCGCCCTGGGGCAGTTGGCTTGGCGGCCCGAGTTCGCCGGCGGGCGCGAGGCCGAAATCGCCGAAGCCATTGCCGGACACTTGCGCGAGCGGGATCCCGCCGTGCGTCTCGCGGCCATCGAGGCCCTGGGCAAGATCGGCTTGACCCGCGTACCGGAATGGGTGGAACCGCTGCTGGCTCATCGCTCGGCCGAAGTCCGGGCGGAGGCTCTGCTGGCCCTGTTCCGCTATCGCTATGTCTTGGGCAAGCGCCAGCCCGGAACCGCCGCGCCGGCATTGCCCCAATCCGTCATCGACCGGATGCAGGCGCTGGTGCGTGATCCCAGCGCGGCGGTACGCCGCCCACTGGCCTATGGCTTCGCCCGCTTCAAGGATGCGCGGATACTGGACCTGGCCATACGGCTGACGCGGGACCGGGACCGCTGGGTGCGGCTGTTCGCCATCAACGCCCTGAACAAGATCGCCGATCCCGTGGCCTTGTCCGCCGTGCAGGCACGGTTGAGGGATCGTGACGCCCGCGTCCGCTGGGCGGTGGTGCATGCGCTGGCGACGTTGGGCCAGCCCGCCGCGGCGGGCCGCCTGATCGCCGACCCGGATCATCATGTCCGTGCGGCCGTGGCCGAGGTGCTGGGGCTGGACAAGACGCCTCTCGATGAGACGGGCTCGGTCTGGCTGCGCCGATTGGCGGCCGATCCCAGCGCGGAGGCGCGCGCCGCGGCTGTCATCGGCCTGGGCCAGCGCCTGGGCAATCAGGCCGAGGCGGACCTCGCCCAAGCCGCCCGGGACGCGGACCCCGGGGTTCGCGCGGCGGTGTTGCAGGCCGCGCGTCACCTGAGCACGGACCGGCGCGACGGGTTTCTGAACCAGGCCCGGACCGATCCCGCGCCGCGGGTGCGCGTGGCCTTGCTGGAGCAACTGGCCACCGTGAAAGGGCCCGAAGCCTTCACCTACATCAAGGCCCAACTGACAGAAGACGCTATCGATATCCGGCAGGCCGCCATCCAGGCGCTGGCCGCCCGCGAGGAAGCGGAGGCGGTCGAACTGAACTGGCAAGCCTACCTGGCCCATCCCGGCGGTGAGCGGACCTTCCTCAGGGAAGCGGCCGCCACGTCGATGGCGGGATTGGCCGGCGCGGACAGCACCGCGCATCTGCGCGCCATGCTCAACGACGATGCCTTTACCGTCGGCTGGCTGGCCTACGAAGCCCTGCGGAAACGGGGAATCACCGATATCGTCCGTCCCTCCGAGCGGCTGACGTTTTCCCCTTGGCGGGACCTCGCCGTCAGACCCTATCCAGTGGTGATCCTCAAGACCACGCGGGGCGTCATCCGCATTCGCCTCGACTACGCCCAGGCGCCCATTCACGTGGCGAACTTTGTCGGGCTGGTGAAAAGCCGGTTCTTCGACGGCCGGACCTGGCAGCGAGTCGTACCGAATTTCGTCATCCAGGGCGGATCGCCCAGCGAGCTGGGCGCGGCCAGCCAGGACTACATGCTGCGCGCCGAGATCAACTCCCTGCGCTTCGGCCGCGGGGCGGTGGGCCTCTCGCGCTCCGATCCGTTCAACACAGGGGATTCCCAGCTCTTCATCACCCATGTGCTGGCCCCGCACCTCGATGGTCAGTACACCTGGTTCGGCCAGGTCATCCAGGGCCTGAAGGTGGTGGACCGCATCGAGGCCGGAGACCGGATTCTCTCGGCGCGGATGGGCGAGTAGGGGCGTGATGATCTGGACGTCCTGGCCGAGCCGTTATGGCCCGACCGGGGCGGAGTGGTCGGGACCAAGCCCTCGCGAGGGTTTGATCCCGGTGGGGGCACAAGCTCAGGGCGTGAATTTGATTTCGCAGCCGGTGGCCGGGGTCAGGTCGTTGGCGTCCTTGTCGCAGAGGTCGTTGGCGCCCGCGCCGCCGAGCAGTTTGTCGTTGCCGGCGCCGCCGATGGCCAGATCATCGCCGCCCTGCGCATCCAGCGTGTCGTCGCCGGGACCGCCCAGCAGGCTGTCGCGGGCGTTACCGCCCTTGAGGCTGTCGTTGCCGGCCTCGCCCAGCAAAACGCCGTTGCCGATGAGGGTGTCGTTGCCCTCACCACCGAGCAGGGTATCGCTGCCCGTCTTGGCCTGATCGGAGTTGCCGCAG
>Ga0172373_10012371_pt1 | contig 10016 bp, 6 predicted proteins | sample Lak10m_2_FD_114546 | JGI IMG/M metagenome (GOLD analysis project Ga0172373, IMG submission 114546) | Freshwater microbial communities from Kabuno Bay, South-Kivu, Congo - kab_092012_10m | ecosystem: Environmental > Aquatic > Freshwater > Lake | place: Democratic Republic of the Congo: South-Kivu...
AAATGCCAATAACTTTTTTTATTTTCTCAACAGTTGTAATTAAATTCTTTTTTTGATGATTAATTTCATCTAAGGTCTCAGCTTTTCCCAAAGCCAACTGAACTTCTAAATGGTCTAATTTTTCCTTTAAATCCCGGTAGGTTTCTTTTCCATCGCTAATCAATTCAGAAACTCCCGATTTAAAATCATTGAGCTTTCGTTGAGTGTCTTTTTTAATCTTTTCCAAACTATCCGAAAGCTCTGCCTTTCCCAAACTAACTTGAACTTGTAATTCCTCTAATGAAATTGCCGTGTTTTTTAAAAATTCGATGGTTTTATCTCCTAAATGATTCATGTATAGATTTTTATTTATTTACAGCCAACTACCTTGTTTATGTTTATTGAAACAAGGTCTTTCGCTATAATTTTACTATTCAAATCTAAAACACTTTCATCAAATCTTAAATGCGATTTGAACAATAACTCAACTGATATTCATCATCTAAAAAAGACTACACATTTATTAAGTTTATCCAAAATCTTCGTTAGTATAATATAACTTGTAATATTTAAGTGCTTTTTCTTCATCGTATCCTTTTTCTACAAAATCGTGACGTCCATGCACATAAATATGAAAGTTTTTATCTAACTTGACTACACTTTTCATGAATTTTTGATTTTTTTTGACTGCAGTTGGCGATATTTCGAAATCATCAATGGCATTCAAATCCATTTTTTCATTATAATTTTGACGGTACTCCCTAAAAGCTTCTTGTAACTCAGGCTGTGGTAAAATTTCTTTCTCAAATTCAGCAATATCAAATTTGTCTTTTTCTTTGAAAAAACTTGTACTTTTATTTAACATCATCATTTGATCTTGTTTGGTAACATTATTTGATTCAGTTAATACCTCTTCACAAAATCCTTTACAAGTTTCAATAAAATTTGACGTATGGAAATAGGCATTTTCTTTCATCTTGGTGTTTAAAAAATCTTCGACCCAATAAAAAGCACAATCTGCAATTTTATTATTTGTATCAACTACACTTATTTTGTATCCCTTTTCACTTTCAGTATTAAAAATAAGGCAACCTTTATCTAACTTATTAATATTAATCCCATTATCACACTCAATATCTAAGTTATCCATATGTTGAAAAACTTTCAAATAAGTGTCCTTATTTTCAGTTTTAAATAATCCTATAGCATCACATATTACACCATCTACGTTACAATCTTTAAAATAACATATGTAAAATTCACCTCCTTTAATTTTTGGATGCATCGATTGATTGTGTAAATGCTCTGCAATTCGCTTGCTACAATTAATAAACTGATTTTTCGAAGAAAAGATATCTGATACATAACTTTTAACATCGTGGTAATGCATTTCATTTTTAGATTTAAACTGATAAAAAATATCAGTTTTAAACGAAGATGTCAGATACCTCATCACGGTATCTCTCAAAAAATCATCACTAATCTGAATGTTTTTTTCACTAAAAGACAACTCTTCTCCCAAACCTTTATTTCCTACATAATGAATTATAAAATCGGTTAATTCTGCACGAGTAAAATCTATCATACTATTAAATCAATTAAAATAAGGAGTAAATGTAACTATTAGAAAGGGCCTTCAATTAACAAAGTTTAAACAAATATTATTCTTGCAATGATATATCTTACCAAAGAACTTGTATTTTTATGGTTGACAGATTAATTTTATTCTGCATAGTAAAAAACAACTAGTATAAACAAACGGATTTCAAAATTTTAAATTTTATAAAATCCTTTATTACCTTATAATATGCGTAAAAACTTTATAAAACCAGCGACATTAGTCATAGTAGCAATTGCTCTCTGTTCATTTACGATTTTTCAGTTTGAAAAAAATCAAATTCTGCAAGATATGCTCATGTCAGTTTTAAATCAGGCACATTACAGTCCTTTAAAAATAGATGATGAGTTTAGCGAAAAAGCTTTCAATCTTTATTTAAAAAAACTTGATTCAGGCAAAAAATTTTTATTACAAACCGATGTTGATGCATTAGCTAAATATCGCACCAAAATTGATGATGAAATTAATAATGGGAAGTTTGATTTTTACAAACTATCCGCCGAATTAATAAGCACAAGAATTAAAGAAAAAGAAAACTGGAGCAAAGAAATTTTATCACAAAAATTTGATTATTCGATAGATGAAGAGTACGAAACTGATGGTGAAAAACTTAAATATGCTACTAGCGAAGCTGAATTAAAAAACGAATGGAAAAAAATGTTAAAATATCAAACTTTATCTCGTTTGGATGAAATGTTAACCGCACAAGAAAAGGCAAAAGAGAAAAAAGACAGCGTTTTTACAGAAAAATCATTTGACAGCCTAGAAGTTGATGCTAGAAGAAAAACTCTAAAAACTAATATTGATTGGTTTAAACGCCTTAACAAAATTACAATGAAAGACCGTTTTTCTACCTATGTAAATACTATTACAGGATTGTATGATCCGCACACAGAATATTTTGCTCCGAAAGAAAAAAAGAAATTTGATCAAAGTATGAGCGGTCAGTTTGAAGGTATTGGAGCTAGACTTCAGGCAAAAGACGGAATACTTAAAGTCACTGAAATTATTGTTGGATCACCTTCATTTAAACAGGGAGAATTAAAAGCCGGAGATGAAATATACAAAGTTGCCCAAGGTGCAAACGAGCCTGTAGACATAACAAACATGGAAATGGATGATGCTATTGAACTAATTAAAGGGAAAAAAGGAACGGAAGTAAGATTAACCGTAAAAAAACCAGATGCAACGTTCAAGGTTATTTCTATCATTAGAGATGTTATTGAAATAGATGAAACCTATGCAAAATCTGCCATATTGAATAATAATAAAAAAATAGGATATATCTATCTACCTATGTTTTATGCCGATTTTACCAGAAATGGAGCACATCGCTGTTCTGCTGATATGAAAAAGGAACTCGAAAAATTAAAAAATCAAGGGGTTGAGGGGGTTATTATTGATTTAAGAGATAATGGAGGTGGTTCTTTACAAGAAGTTGTAGATATGGCTGGATTGTTTATTCCTAAGGGACCTATTGTACAAGTAAAAGATAAGACTGGAAAAATATATGTGATGGACGATAAAAATCCAACTGTAACATGGGATGGACCTTTAGCTGTTTTAGTCAATCATGGCAGCGCTTCTGCTTCTGAAATATTAGCAGCCGCTATTCAAGACTACAAACGTGGTGTTATTATTGGAACTCAAAGTTTTGGAAAAGGAACTGTTCAATCCTTTTATAACCTTGATCAATATTTAATTCCTCAATTTGATACAATGAAACCTTTGGGAGAAGTAAAAATTACTAATCAAAAATTTTATAGAATAAACGGCGGAGCTACTCAATTAAAAGGTGTTATTCCCGATGTTGTTTTACCTGATCCGTATGCCTATATTGAAGTTGGAGAAAAAGAAATGGATTATCCAATGCCTTGGGATGAAATTGTAAAAGCAAATTATCAAGAATTCTCCACCATTGATTATGCTAAAGTAAAAAAAGGTAGTTCTAACCGTTTAAAATCAAGTTCTGCATTTAAACTGATTGAAAACGAATCGAAAGAAATGAAGGATAAAAAAGACGATACAAAATATAACCTAAAAATCGAAAAATATAGAAATGAACAAAAAGAACTTAGAGAGAAATTTAAGAAATACGATGACTTGAAAAATGACATCAATGGTTTTTCGGCTGAATTAACTTCTGTTGACAAAGAAAAAATCAAAACGGATACCATAAAATTAAATAAAGAGATAAAATGGGCTAAAAATATCCAGAAAGACCATTATATTTTTGAAGCTAGTAATATTTTAAATGATATGAAATAAACATATTGGAACTAGTAGGATTAAAACAAGAGGGGAGATATTTAAAAAATATCTCCCCTCTTGTTTGTTTTTTATTGGTTAATTTTACTTACCTAAATCATCAAAACTTATTTCATCTGAATCAGAAAAAGTCTCTCTTTCTAAAATAGGAGGTGCATTTTCTTTAATAATTTGGATTGATTCGTTTAAACCTTCCATGAATTTCTCAAAATCTTCCTTGTATAAGAAAATTTTGTGTTTTTCATAGGTAAACTTACCATCTGTTCCAAAACGTTTTTTACTTTCTGTAATGGTTAAGTAATAATCGTTTCCTCGGGTAGATTTTACGTCAAAAAAATACGTACGTTTACCAGCTTTTACTGCTTTAGAAAATAAATCTTCTCTTTCTGTTCTTTCTATCTCTTCAGACATATCTTTTATTTTTTAGTATGTAACAAATATTTATATTTTTTGTTGAATCTTTTAACAATGTTGAAAATTAGTTGATAAATACTACCCCACTCTAGCCATAAAATCAGCCTTTTATGATTTGTATATAACCAACTTCAATTTATTTTAAACAAATAAAAAAACTATAATTCAGAATATACTTTTTTCCAAATCGCAAAAGAAAATAGTCGCACTATAAAAACTGGTTTTTCATTTAACAACCGATCGAAATTAAAATTAAAATAATCTATATCCACAAAATCTAATTGGCTTTCAATAACTTCTAAAATATGTTTTTTATACGGCAAAAACCATGATTTAATAGGGGTTTCGAATCCAATTTTATCTTTTCGCGAATAAATTTCATATGGGATATATGATTTTGCAGCTTCTCGCAATAAATATTTAGAAACACCTTTTTGTATTTTTTGATTTCCCTCAATAGCAAATACCTGATTAACCAACTCTAAATCATCTGCAAAAGGAACTCTACTCTCAATACCAAAAGCCATGCTACATCTGTCTTCACATTTCAAAAAGGATTTTAAACGACCATTATAATCAAATGCCAATTGCTCATTCAACTTAGAAGCCAACTTTGTGTGTTTACTTTTAACAAAATGTTTTTTATCAACTACAAAGTATTTTGAATAATCAACACTTAGTGAGAATAAATCTTTTACAACTTGTTTCGTAAATATTTTATAAGCTTTTGGAACTGTTTCGTGAGCTTCATTAATTAATTTAATAGTATTGAAACCATTTGACTGTTTCCACAAAGCGATATAATGATGCATGTAACCTCCAAATAATTCGTCAGCTCCTTGACCATCTAATACAACTTTAATTTGATTTTCAGCTGCTAACTTCATCACACGATGTTGAGCGTAAGTGCTGGTACTCCAAACAGGTAAATCCTGAAAATAATTTAAAGACTCTATATCTCTAAAAAACTCCTCTGCTGTTGGAGTAACTGTTTTCCAATATCCATCTACATAATTAGCTACAATTTTTGCATAATAACTTTCATCAAAATTTTGTGATGGAAATACAGCCGTGAATAATTTCATAGACTTATCGGGCTGCAGATTTTTTGCAATACCTGCTATAATAGAACTATCTAGTCCTCCACTCAAACATGATCCCACCTCTACATCGCTGCGCAATCTTATACGCACAGCATTTAATAATTTTTCATGAACAACAGTAATATTTTTTTTTTCCGATCTTTGCTTAACAGACTCTTGAGGTAGGGAATAATATGCTTTCGTTTCAAACAAATGAGATGTTATATCATACATCAACCAGTGAGCAGGTTTTAATTCACAAATGCCATTAAACAAACTTTGTTCGGCAGTTTCTAAATTTGAATTCACTAAAAAATCAAACTGCTGAATTTCATTAATTTGAAATTTTAATATGTTTGACTTTATAAATGCTTTATACTCGCTGGCAAAAGCGAAACTATTTGATGTATTTGAATAATAAAATGGCTTAACTCCCACCCTATCTCTAGCGCAAAATAAACGTTTTGCTTTTATATCAAACAAGGAAAAGGCAAACATCCCGTTAAATTTTTGCAAACAATCTACTCCCCATTCTTTGTAAGATGCAATCACCACTTCGGTATCCGTTTGAGTGACAAAAACATGGCCTTTTTGTTTTAACAGTTCACGCAATTCAATATAATTAAAAACTTCGCCATTAAAGGTAATCCAGTAGTCGCCCTGAATGTCGCACATAGGTTGATGTCCTGACTCGGATAAATCAATAATTGATAATCTTCGATGAGCGAGAGCTAATATAAACTCACCGCTTACATCACCAATATACCTTGTTGGATTAAATAAAAAATTTTGATTGTTTTTATTTACAATAGGAGTTTCGTTAGAATAAACTGGTAAAGATTGACTGTCTGAAAAAAAAGCAAATCCTTCTCCATCAGGACCTCTATGTTTTATTGCCTGGCTCATACTCCAAACAGTATCTTTTAAAGCAATCTGATTGGTTTTTGATATAATACCGGCAATTCCACACATGTTAAGGATTAGTTTTTAGAATTTTGAAGTAAATAAGTATAGGTATCTACCCATTCTTTTTGTTGAGCTACAAAACTATCATTATGCCATACAGAAACAAATTCTCCACCGTATTTTTTAGTTTCAATCAACAAATTATCAATAACTCGTTTAGCGTCCGTTGGCGAATAGCTATTATAATCTCTCAATGTTCCCTCCATAACAACACTAGGATGTATCGTTAAATCCGTTGACTGATTTTTACGTAAATCAAACCATTTATAGGGAATGCATAAACCTGTTCTAAATCCTGACTGTGAAGCATAAATCATTGTATAATCGTCTGTTATACCATATTGTAAAAAAGTCCTGTAAGTGTCAGGAAATTTAATTCTCAAAAAATGGCAACGCGCAGATGTTATTTTTTTTTCTATTATATCCTCCAAACGTTTTACTTCCATCTCTACTTTTTCTGGTGACCGAAAAGATTCATAGGAAGGATGTATACCAATAGGGTAATTATCGGAAAGAGTCTTTAATAATTTACGAAAACCTATTTTAGAATATTTTGGATTTTTATCATAAGTCGAATAATCGCCAATCAATGCAAAATAATGTAAAGAAGAATTGAAATGTTCTGATAAAGAATTTATTTTATGAAATGTATTGTATGGATCTTTTTCATCATTGATATTTGATTGGATTCTTCGAAACACCTGAGAAATTTTAAAAGCAAAAACATCTTTAAACAAACCACCAATATTTCTCTTTAACCCCTTGTGAGCAAATGCGAAAGCATTATCAATATCAATAGTTGATAGAAAATTATACTTTCTTTGAGAAAAATTAAGAGCAGGATAAATTTTCGTCAATTTATTTCCAAATTCAGCAATAGCTGTATTTAGAAAAGGAATTTGCAAACATCCATAATTATAAGCTAAACTGTTTTCTGCTTTAAATCGCTCATGATAGTCTAATTCACTAATCATGTATTCTTCGTAACGGGTTGCAAAATAAAATACCATCGAAAAAATATCATAACCCAAAAAGTCATTTGATTGGGAAGAAAAAAATTTCGGGAATGCCTCGTATTTTTTTTCAGCTACCGGATATTGGGGAGTAAACCCGGATTCAAATAATAATGAAGCAGAATTAACAAACACCTGATAACCTTCATTTATATTGGTATATGCTATTTTTGGTAAATCACTTTCATGAAAAATATTTTTATCTATTGTGATTTGATATTGACTATTTAATATGGTTTTAAATACTAAATCAAGGGTGTAGATTAGCCGATTAGTGATAGTATGTGAATAAACCAAAATCATAATTAATCAATTGCTAACCTCACAATTTCTTCATAAACCTGTTTCCAAGCCACCCAATCAGTAGCAGTCCCTATGGTATCGTTATGAAAGATAGTCACTAATTCTCCGTTATATTTTTTTACTTCGTCCATAATTGGTTTAGCGAGTGTTCCTATAGATTGAGGAGTAGCCAAATCCTTGAAACGCAATGAAGTTTCACTCAGACAAAATGGATGTATTTTAAGTCCGGTTTCTAACTCGTCGTCTAAATCATACCAATAAAAAGGTAAGCAAAAACTCGCTCTGAAACCGTTAAAATTAGAATATCCCATCGAATAATCATCTGTAATACCCAGTTCCAACAATGTTGCATAGGTATCGGGGAACTTTAACATTGAAAAATGCTGTCGAGAATTGTAGATATCTCGGTGAGTAATTTTAGCTAATCTATTAATCTCTACACGAACTTGATTAACGTTATCATTTGAACCAAATGATGGATGAATACCCGGAATGGCATAATCAGACAAATGTTTGATGAGTTGTTGAAATCCATAATTATTAGACGGATGATTTTTGTCATTAATTCCATAATCACCCAACAAGAAAAAATAAATAACTTTAAGTTGGTATTTTTTTTGAATTTCCAATTGATAATCATACGAATCAAATGGATCTTTTTCCCATCTTAAAAGAACATAAGTTCGTTGCTTTAAATCATCTTTATCAAACTTAACTATAGATTTCACATACCCGCCAATTGATCGCATGACCCCTTTTTCTTGGTATTTATAAGCATTATCAATATCAATAGTTGAAGTGTAACTGTATTTTTTATGCGTTATTTGTAAATACGGAAATTTTTGAGTCAATATTTTTTCAAATTCAGTAATCCAAAGATTTACCAACGGAATTCTTAAAAAATCATATTGATATGCTAAACTATTTATCGCATCAAACCTATTAAAAGCGTCCGGTAAAAAAGGTAAATATTCTTCGTAACGACTCACTAAGTAAAAGGACGCTGCAAATAAGTCGAAAGGAACTACAGAATGAATTGTGCTAAAAAAATACTTTAAATAAATTGGATGATTATGAATTTGAATGGTTTGTTCTTTAATGCCCGATTCAAACAATAAAGTATGGGCCGATATATGAAATTCGGATATTATATTTTGATTAGTGTAAGATAATTTAGAACCATCAAATGCAACAAATTCATCAATTTGATTGGTCAAAGTAAAATTTAACCCCAAGCAGTCTTTAAAAATAAGATTAAAAACATATTTCACCCTTGGCGTAATTTTATGAGTATAAATTAAAATATGTGTTGACGACTTCAAAATGCAATAAAACTGTATAAACAAAAATACAACAACTTTAATAACGCGAACATGCGCTTAAATATTATTAATTCGGATTTTATTGTTAATTAAATTTCAAATTGAATTTAAGACTCATATTTTGCACAATAATTTTTTTGATATTTTTAAAAACTATTTAAAAATATCATTTATGACTCAATTAATAGAATGTGTACCTAATTTTTCTGAAGGAATTGATTTATCCATAATTAAACAAATTACAAATGAAATAGAATCTGTTGAGGGGGTTCGATTATTAAATGTTGACCCAGGAAAAGCCACTAACAGAACAGTTGTTACTTTTGTTGGAACTCCTGATGCTGTTATTGATGCGGCTTTTTTGGCTATTAAAAAAGCCGGCGAATTGATCGATATGAGCAAACACAAAGGAGAACATCCGCGAATGGGAGCTACCGATGTATGTCCATTAATTCCAATTGCAAACATCAGTATGGAAGAAACAGCCAAATGGGCTCAAAAATTAGGCGAACGTGTGGGCAAGGATTTAAGAATTCCCGTTTACTTATATGAAAGTGCGCAACCTAATAAGGAAAGAAGTAACCTTTCTGTAATCAGAGCCGGAGAATACGAAGGGTTTTTCAAAAAAATTACATTACCTGAATGGAAACCGGATTTTGGACCGACAGAATTTGATGTAAAACGTGGAGCTACGGTGATAGGAGCTCGCGACTTTTTAGTGGCATACAATGTAAATCTAAACACCACTTCTACTCGACGCGCAAATTCTGTTGCTTTTGATGTGAGAGAAGCTGGTCGAGTAAAACGCGAAGGTGATCCAATTAACGGTAAAATTGTAACTGATGAATATGGTAACCCTATATCTGTGCCCGGAAGTTTAAAATCAGTGAAAGCCATAGGTTGGTTTATTGAAGAATATGGCATTGCTCAAATCTCCATGAATCTGACGAATATCAATATTACTCCACTTCACATTGCGTTTGACGAAGTATGCAAAAAAGCGACAGAGCGAGGCATTAGAGTAACCGGATCTGAATTAGTGGGGTTAGTG
>Ga0172373_10012372_pt1 | contig 10015 bp, 9 predicted proteins | sample Lak10m_2_FD_114546 | JGI IMG/M metagenome (GOLD analysis project Ga0172373, IMG submission 114546) | Freshwater microbial communities from Kabuno Bay, South-Kivu, Congo - kab_092012_10m | ecosystem: Environmental > Aquatic > Freshwater > Lake | place: Democratic Republic of the Congo: South-Kivu...
GTTTCCGGTTAACGCCGACCTGTCTGCCTCTGAGGTGGCCTACATCCTTCGCCACGCGACGCCTGTGCTGGTGGTGAGCGATGAAGCCCATGCCGCGGCGATGCACGAAGCAATGAGTCGTAGCGGGCTGACTCTGCCCGCCGCGGTGCTGGAATCCCTTGTTCGCGACGCGAGCGCTATTCGAGAGGCGGATGCGGGTCGGTCCCGTCTGCCCGACGATCTCGCCTTCGTCGTCTACACCTCGGGAACCACGGCGGCTCCTAAAGGCGTGCCCGCATCGGATCGAATCGAGTTGCGGTCAGCCGACGCGTTCGCAAGCGCCTGGCAGGTGGGACCACAAGACCTGTTTGTTTGTGCGCTCCCGCTTTCGTTCATGTTCGGCCTTCACACTGCAACCATGGTGGCGTTTTCGCAGGGCGCAGCGGTATTGCTGTTTGAGCGTTTTCATCCGGTCCGGGTTCTGGAGGCGATCGAGACCCACCGTGCAACCGTGATGCTCGGCGTGCCGACCATGTATTCGATGATGCTCGAACATGTGACGGAAACTGGCCGCCGGTACAAACTGGGAAGCGTGCGGGTAGCCGGGTCGTCGGGTGCTCCGCTCGCGGTTGCCACGCGCCACGCGCTTGAGCGGGCCTGCGGCCTGCGCGTTCAGGACTACTACGCGCTATCAGAATGCCGCCCAATTTTCAGCTTTGATGCGTCGGCTCCCGAGGCGGTGCCGGTTGGCTCGGTTGGCAAGGCCGTGCCTGATCTGCAGGTGCGCTTTGTTGACGACGATGGCCGGGATGTCGCCCCGGGCGAAACGGGCGCTATCCTGGTTCGTTCGCCCACACTGATCGATTCCTATTTCCGAGATCCCGAGCGGTCGCGGGCGGCCGTCAACGACGGCTGGTTCATCACGGGTGATCTCGGGCGTCGCGATGACGCCGGCTATGTCTATATATCGGGTCGAACACGCGATCAGGTGATTTCGAGCGGCCAGAAAATCTCTGCAATAGAAGTCGAGGATGTCCTGCTCGAGCATGCGGCGGTGGCTCAGGCCGCCGTTGTTGGTGTTCCCGACGACAAGTACGGCGAACTCCTGAAGGCGGTGATTGTTCTGCGCACGGGCGAGCAGGTCAGTGAAGCGTCTCTCCTTGAACACTGTCGTTCGAGGCTCGCGGCCTACAAGCTCCCACGTCGCTTCAGTTTCCGTGATTCGTTGCCCGTGAGTCCGGCGGGCAAGGTGCTCAAGCGTGAGCTCATTCATGAGTAAGCATCGCGCGCGGTCAAGCGTTACCGACGTGGCTGAGCGCCGGGTCACCGTTCGTGACGGCGACAAGACTCGCAGTGTCATTCTGCAGGCAGGAATCGCCGAGTTCGCCCGACACGGATATGGCGGGGCGACGGTTGACCGCATCGTAAGCCGCGCCCGTCGCAATGAACGCAGCCTTTACTACTACTTTGGCAGCAAGGAAGGGCTCTACGTCGCGTCCCTCGAATATCTTTACCGGAAGCAGATGCTTGCCGAGCAGGCGCTCAATCTTGATGCGCTGAGTCCGACAAAGGCCATCCGTGCGCTGGTGCGGTTTACATGGTCGTATTACCGCGACAACCCCGAGTTGCTCAGCCTTCTCAACACCGAGAACCTGTACAAGGCGGCCCACCTCAAGAAGTTCTCGGGTCGGGTGGAAGCCATTGCGTCACCCAAGATGCAGCTCCTCGAAAAACTCCTTGAACGCGGCCGGAGATCTGGCGACTTTCGAATTGATGCAAACGCCGACAGGATGTTTTTGTTGATTTGCTCGCTTTGCTATCTCTACGTATCGAATCGCTACACCCTGTCGAACTACCTGTCGCGAAATCTCGATAGCCCGGATGCCCGTGAGAGCTGGCTTGCCTATATTGAGCAGATTGTCGTTGACCATCTCGCTCCTGTGGATCACAAGTCCGGTTCGCTTCATACCTCCAGACGAAAGGTGAAACTGACATGAACACGCCCTATGCGTATAACGCCTGGTACCCCCTGGCCTGGTCACGCGATATTGGCCGCGAACTGAGCACGCGGCGCGTTCTCGAGCAGGACATCGTGGTCTTCCGAAAGCAGGATGGCGAGGTTGCAGCGCTTGAGGACGTCTGTCCGCACAGGCTCGCACCGCTATCGCTGGGGGTGCTGATCGACGATGCTGTGCAGTGCGGCTATCACGGCCTTGCTTTTGACTGCACCGGTCGCTGCGTGGGGGCGCCCGCCATGACGCGTCCCCCCAGCGCGGCGCAGGTGCGCAGCTACCCGACGGCGCTCAGCATGGGAATGATCTGGATCTGGATGGGCGACCCCGCCAAGGCGGATCGAAGCCAGGTGTTTTACCTGCCCGAATACGACAACGCCAGCTACAGCTTCGTTGAAGGGGACGCGCTTCCTGTTCGTGCCAACTACCTGAGTCTGGCTGACAATCTTTGTGATCCCACCCATGTCGTGTACGTGCACAAGACCACGCTGGCCAGTGCGGGCCGCGAGGAAACCCGCGTGATGCATGAGCGCCAGGGAAACAAGGTGGTGACGTGGCGATGGGTCATTGATGGGCCGCTGATTCCGGTGTTTCGTGGGCTCAAGGACTTTGGCGGCGCCAATGTTGACCGCTGGCACTACTACCACTATCACGCGCCGTGCATCGCAGTCATTGATTTCGGCTCCGCGCGCACCGGAACCGGCGCCCCCGAAGGCAATCGCGATGATTGCGTGCAAATGTTTGCCTGCCACTTCATCTCGCCGGTCGATCAGCAGAGCTGCATTCAGCACTGGTTGTGCATCAAGAACTCTCCCGCCGATTCTGAATTCGATCGTCGTCTGATCGAGGGCCTGCGCTTTGCCTTCAACGAAGACAAGCGGGTGCTGGAGGCCATACAGTTGAACGAGGACAAACCCCGTCAATGGAATCGAGTCAATCTTGCGCTTGATGCGTCGTCGGTGAAGATGCGCCGTATCGTCGAGGAAATGGCGGCCTCCAATTGAGCACAGCAGCCCCCACTGATTCCCTCAGGCCAGCGCTTCCGCCCATCGGCTGTAACGGCCGGGGCGCTCAGGCGTCGTCTTTGCACTCTCCCGTATCGCTCGATGAGCCGTCTATCGAGGAGCAGTTTCGACTGGTCAGCGAAACTGGAGTATTCGATTCGTTTGACAGGCTGCCTATGCCTGACCAGCTGTCAACTTATCTGCAATGTATCGAGCGCTTTGGTCTGCCGGTTCTCACCGCGAGCTGGTTCTATGCCTTGGGCGCGGATGACGCACTGTTGGCGGAAAAAATCCGCCTGGCCGCGCGCGTTGGCGCGCAACAGCACAACATCATGGTCTATTGGCATGATGGCCAGGGCCGCCCGGTGACCAATGACGAGGTGGCCGAGTTTTATCTGCGCGCCTATGACGAGGGCATGCCGCTCGGCGTTGAGCCAACGCTTGAGTTGCACGTCAACATGTGGAGCGAGGATCCCCGTCGCGTGTTGCCGGTCGCTGATCTCGTTCGGCGGCGCGGCGTACCCTTTAATTTCACGCTCGACTACAGCCACGCAATCTTCAAGATGGGCAATGTTGAAGAGCAGCAGATCTGCGGGATTGCCGATGATGTTGCCGGGGGGCGGCTTGAGCTTGATCCGCGGCGGCCGGGCAGCCTTGTCGATCAATGGCTGGAGATGGACATCGTCCGATGGCTGCAGGTGCGCTCGGTTGCTCCCAATGGGCCTCGCAACGTGTGGTCGGTGATTGACCCCTCGCGAGCGGTGGCAGCGGTGCCAAAATATTCGATCTTCGACTACAGCGCAGGGCAGGCTGGTCGCGGCATTCTTTATCCCTTCACCGAGCCGGCGCCGGGCGAGTGGCACTCACCGTGGGACGCTGCGCAGCTCGACTGCACCAAGGCTGTGGTGTCGAAGGTGCTTGAGCATCATGCTCGCACGCCGGGCTCGCGCTTGCGGGCGATCACGACCGAGATGATCAACCTGCCGGACTACGCACATCACGCGCGTTTTTCGCTGATTGGTCAAAACGCGGCGATTGCGCGGTTTGTCAGAGACCGGTGGGCCGAACTGAATCACGGTGAGGAGCCCGGCAAAGACCTGCGGCGCCTCGAGTCTGTTCTTGTTCAGGGCCGGTAGAACGGGCTCACTATGATCTCGCCGGGGCGACCGCCGGAGTGACGCCGAACAACAAATTGCCCGTCAGCAGCGCCGCTTGCCGAGCCGCCGCCGCGTCTGCCTTCGCCTGAGCCGGATCAGGTGGCTCGGGCTGCGCAAGTTGCACATAGCGAAGCGACAGGTTCAGGCTTTTGTAGACCTCGGGGTAGGAGTGCTCGCCCGATCCAACAATGAAAGCTACCAGTGCCTCGGCGTATTGCCGGCCCTCCTCGCTGTTCAGGCTGATCCCGAGAAGCGGGAAAAGCGTGGTGCCAGAGTTGGTCATGCCTGAGGAACCAGAGATGTAGGGCTTGCCCTCGTCGAGAAATTTCTGAACCCGGGCGTTGGGATGGGGGTTGACGACAACAGCCTCGCGTTCCTTTTGGTGGGGGGCGAAGCGATCCATGAGCGTGCTTGGAATTTCGGTGTTGCCAAAAGTGCCAGGCCTGGTGACCGCTCCCATGATGCGATCGAATTGGCCATCAGTTTTATTCTTGATCAGGCGCTTCTGCAGCGATTCAATTTTCTTGCTGGCGTCGCCTTCGTCGATTGCATTGAGAAGGATTGACGACTTCAAAAGCATGTGGTCGGTGTTGTCTGCGCTTGCTGGGGTACGTAGAAAGGCGATCAGATCTGCAGTGGTTCCAGGGAGTTGAAGGTCTTGAGGACGCTTCATATGCGGCGACGTGTTCTGGTACAAGTCGCCAGTCAATTTCGCGACCGATACGTCGGGCAACGGCTTTTTTTCCAGGTTGTCGGCCAGTGCATTGGCATGCGAGTCGAGGTATCGCGAGCGCTCAATCAGCCGGCTGCGAACGTCAACATGCTGCTTTCCTTCTGCGACCTTGGTCTTGTAAAGCCTCGAGATGAGACCTGCTTCCGGCTGCTTTTCAATCTGGCCCACCATATTCGGAAGCGACCACATCATGGAAAGCAGCAGCACATGTTTATCCTCACCAGCGCCCGCTGCGGTAGCGCGTAAAAATTCCACGATTCCAGCCTTGGTGCTCGGAATATTTTCGGCGCCAAGGTGCACTGGGTAATTGGCCTTTCGTCCCAGGTGAAGATGAAGGAATAGCTTTGCCTGCTCATCGCCGAAAGCTTCGCTGCGCTCGATGTGATCTGCGAGCCTGTTGGCAAAATCGCAGACAACTGCGCGTGATTTCTCGTCCTGAAGAACCGCTAGCGCGTGGTGATCCTCGAACTGCAGTTTTGCGTCGGTGGTGGTGGCGGTTTCCGGGTAGTTAATCTTGAATTTATGGGCTTCGTGGAGTTGCTTGTAGGCTCTGAGCACAGCGCCCGAGGTCAGTCGCCCCCTTGCCTCAGTTGCTGCCAGCGCAGTTTCAACCTTATCTGCAGAGCCCGGATAGGTTTGCTTCAGCAACGTCTTGAAGTTCTCGATCGACGCTCGGTGGGTGGTGGGGTTGGGCCTGAACAGGCGGCTCATTAATCCCCGCCTGGATACCGCGCTGTCGCCCACAAAGATCGTTCCCTGGCCCGCTTGGCCAGCGGTATCCAGAATCGTTCGGAGCTTTTGCTCTGCCGAGTGGGCGGGGTTTAGCTGTACTGGCATGGTCTGGCCTTCATTGGTTCGCGCTCGTGAAGCGCCTGATGGATCAGCTCAGGCGAATTGGCCGATACGGTGGGCAGTGGACGTCTCAAGGGTGCTGCTCGCGCCCTCTCGGTTCAGATCCGCGATCAGTTCTTTAAGGGCGCGCGTCTTTTCGAGAACAATCTCGAGCAGGTCGAATAACTGTGGGCCAGTCAGGCGGGTGGCGTACTCAGAGCAGGTGGCCACAATGGTCTGCTCGGGAGATAGTGCAATTGATATTCCCGATGAGAGGGGGGTGATGAAATTGATCTGGAGGAAGAGCTTCGCGGCCTCCAGTTGCGCTTCGGGTGGCAGCGAGGACAGGTCTATCCCGGTATCGGCAATGATCGCGAACAAGTCGCCCGTTGATTCGCAAATTCGCACGACGATACCCTCTTCGAATTGCAGATGGATGGCATCGTCGTCATCAGGCTGAAGATCAAGGCCTACGTGGCGCCCCAGGTCCAGCATCAGGGCCGAAAAATGTTCGTTTGTCATCGATCTCTCCCTTTACCCCAACTCAGGACTGCTTCATTCCCCAGCGAACGACCGTGCGTTGTTCCAGCAGCCGGAACACCACGTTTTCAACCAGCAGGCCAAACAGGATCACAGTGAGGAGCCCGGCAAATACCTGCGGTACCTCGAGCATATTCTTGCTCTGGAAAATGAACCATCCCAGGCCCCCCTGGCCCGAGCTTGCGCCAAACACGAGTTCGGCTGCGATCAGGGTGCGCCATGCAAAGGCCCAGCCAATCTTCAGTCCGGTGAGAATGCTGGGAAACGCAGCCGGAATGAGGATTCTCAGCACGTAGGCGAGCGGTGACAGGCCGTAGTTTCGGCCGACCATCCGCCATGTGGGGCTTACCGCCTGAAAGCCTGAGTGGGTGTTGAGTGCAACCGCCCACAGAACCGCGTGAACCAGCACAAACACAATGCTGCCCTCGCCCAGTCCGAACCAGATCATGGCAAGGGGCAGGAGCGCGATGGATGGAAGAGGATTGAACATCGCGGTAAGCGTTTCCAGCAGATCCGCGCCGATTCGAGTCATGGAGGCGAGGGCGGTGAACACCGCGGCGAGCAGCATGCCGGCCACATAGCCCTCCAGAAGCACCTTGATCGATACCCAGGTTGCCGCCGTGATTCGGCCGTCGATCAGTCCCTGTCCCAGTGCGTTCAGTGTTTCGGAGAGCGCAGGAAAAAGAAGCGGGTTGTCCTGCCAGCGGGAGTAAAGCTCCCAGATCAGGGCGAGCACGGCGATCACCATCAGCTTGCGAACCCAGCCCAGGTTCCACAGCTTCTGGGTGAGCGCCAGTTCGCGTTCCACCACCACCTCGCGCGGCGGCTCCACCTGATGAATAACGTCTGGACGGGCGGGGGGCGTGAGCTTGGTCATGAGGGCTTGCTCGCAGTTCGTTGCAGCAGCATGTCTTCGATGTGCGCGCTCAGTGCCGCCCGCGCTTCGGGTTCGTTCGGAACAGTGAGCTCGGCCTGAACCTGGCCAGGGTGCGGGCTTAGCACCAGGATACGGCTACCAACATGGACGGCCTCAGGAATTGAGTGCGTCACGAACAGAACCGTAAATCGGGTGTCATCCCAAAGCCGAAGCAACTCATTCTGCATGGCGCCTCGAGTGAGCGCATCGAGTGCGGCGAAGGGCTCATCCATGAGCAGAATGTCGGGCTCCATGGCCATGCCGCGCGCAATGGCTACGCGCTGCTTCATTCCCCCTGAGAGCGTGTGCGGGTAGTGGTCGGCGAAGGCGGTGAGTCGAACCTTGTCGATGTAGTGGCGGGCACGTTCGAGGGCTTCGCGCCGGCCAGCACGCCTTGAGGCTGTGAGTGCGAAGACGACATTTTCCAGAACGGTCTTCCAGGGCAGGAGTTGATCAAACTCCTGGAACACCATGATTCGGTCGGGGCCTGGGCCCCCGATCGCACGGCCGTTCAGACTCAGGCTGCCCTCGGTTGGGCTCAGGTAGCCGCCCACAGCCTTCAGAAGGGTGGATTTCCCGCACCCAGAGGGGCCGAGCATCACAAACCGCTCGGCGCGGTGCACATCAAAGCTCACCCTGTAGGTGGCTGTGACCAGGTGCTGAGTCGTTCGGTACTGAAGCGTGACGCCTTGAACCCGAAGAAGCGGCTCGGGGCTCGCTGAACTCATTCAGTTGCCCGCCTGAAGATCGATTCCGGGGAAAAACAGTTCGGTGACACCGGCTGCGCGGTTCTTGAGCGAACCGATATCGTGCATGAAGTGTGCGTACTTGATGACGTTTTCCGGCGTGGTGGTGTATTTGATGGAAGGGTCGCCCAGCATGGCCATCATGTCGTCGAGCGACCACTTGCTGCTGCCGCCCATGGAATCGATCAGGGTTTGCGCAGCGCCCTTTTTGTCCTCACGGATCATGGCGTGGGCGCGCTGAAGCGCCGCAACAAAGGATTCATACACCTTGGGATTGCGGTCGCGAAAGCGCGATGTGGCAGTGATCATGGTGAACGTCGTGGAGCCGCCCATGACATCGTCACTGTTCATGATGGTGCGAATGCCCTGCTGTTTGAGTTCGGCCTGGGCAAGCGGTGGCGAGGCAAAGTGTCCGGCAATGGTGGCACTTCCGGAGAGCAGGGCTGCGGCTGCGTCACCGTGGTTCATGCTGACTGTGAACGGGTCGAAGCGGAAGGCCTGATCGCGTCCGTATTTTCTTACCGCGTACATCTGCATGACGATGGATGGGATGGACGACTTGACCGAGGTGACTGCAACGCGGTCAGTGCCGGTCAGATCGTCGATAGTCTTCAGATGGGGCGCTCGGGTATTGAGAAGCATGGGCATTGAGCTCATGGACGCCACCCCGCGGGCGCCAACGCCGCTTTTTGTCCGGTCCCACAAAATCAGGAATGCAGGGGGGCCCGCGGATACAAAGTCTGCGGAGCCTGAGATGAGCGCGTCAATCATGGCCGAGGGGCCGCCAATATTCGACCAATTCACCTTCACTGGAACGCCGCGCCTGCTCGCTTCTTCCTCGATCAGGCGGTGCTGCTTCATGACGTGCAGGGGCAGAAAGCCAAAGCCGCCCGCGCCCAGTGGTACGCGGATTTCCGAGACCTCGGCGTGTGCAGTGGCTGCGATCGCAAGCGTTGCGATGGCGGCGATGAGGGAGCGGTGGAAACGTTTCATGATCATCCTCGGGTTCAGGGCTTGTTCATGCCGGCCTGGCGCACCAGGGTACCGGCGCGGGCGTGATCGGCTGCGATCTGACGCGCAAACTCTTCAATTGAACTGCTGGAGGCGACCAGGCCCAGACCGTCGAAATGGCTGCGCAGGGCAGGGTCATCCAGCACTCGGCGGAAGTCGCGATTGAGTGCTGCCACGGTGGCGTCGGGCGTAGTGGCCGGCACTGCAAAGCCGTACCACTCCGGCATTTCGCCAGCCTGTGCAACACCGGCCTGGGCCGCGGTGGGCGTGCCGGGCAACACACTGATTGGATCTTTTCCAAACAGCACCAGCGCGCGAAGCTTGCCCGAGCGCACATGCTGCCCAACCGATGTGGGGTTGGCGACCAGCAGAGGAATATGGCCCGCCAGCACGTCGATGACTGCGGGGCCAGCGCCTTTGTAGGGGACGTGCGTCAAGTCAATGCCGGCTGCGGATTTCAGCATCTCTCCCGCGAGCTGCGGGCCGGACGCGCTGGATCCGTAGCTGATCTTGCCAGGCTCGGCCTTCGCGAGTGCGATGAGCTCTGCCAGGGATTGTGCTTTGAGCGAAGGGTGGGCAACCAGAACGAAGGGTTGCTGTGTGGCACGGGTCACCGGCTTGAAATCGCGCAGGGGATCGAGCCCGCTGTCCTTGTAAAGGTGGGGGTTGACCGTGAATACGCCCTGATGCGCAAGCAGAACCGTATAGCCGTCGCCGGGCTGACGCGCCGCCTGGGCGCTCCCAACATTGCCCTGCGCGCCCGCACGGTTGTCAACAATCATCTGCTGTCCCCAGAGCTGCGACAGGCGCTCTGCGACTGCACGCCCGACTGCATCGGTTCCGCCGCCAGGCGGGAACGGCACAATCAGGGTGACCGGGCGGGTCGGGCTGAAGGCTGCGCCGCCAGCGTTGGTCGCGGTTTGTGCCTGGGCGAGCGAGGCGCCGATTGCAAAAAGCGCGAGGATGCGAAGCACCGGCGCACGAAGCAGGCGGGTGCAGGCAAAGGGCAGTTTCACTGACAGTCTCCTCGTCATAGGTGGGGCTTCGATTGGCCCGTGTCGTCGACCAAGTATCCCGGAGTCGAAA
>Ga0172373_10012374_pt1 | contig 10015 bp, 10 predicted proteins | sample Lak10m_2_FD_114546 | JGI IMG/M metagenome (GOLD analysis project Ga0172373, IMG submission 114546) | Freshwater microbial communities from Kabuno Bay, South-Kivu, Congo - kab_092012_10m | ecosystem: Environmental > Aquatic > Freshwater > Lake | place: Democratic Republic of the Congo...
CCAGATGTAGCCCCACAGGATGGAGGCGGTGACGACTTCCAGGACGATTTCGGTGTACAGGAAGTTCATCCAGTAGGTTTCGAATTCCGGTGCGAATGAGTCCAGACCGGCTGACCAGCCATAGACGCCTTCGTACCAGCGAACCCATGCGTAGAACACGGCGTAAATGCCGAACGCAAAGGTCAGCCATGCATTGTTGAGTAACGGCTTATCTGCCGCTGCGATATCTGCATTGATAGCAGCCATATTAACCTCCAAACAGCTTAGGTTTTTACAGAAAGTTCACCAGGCGGTTTGCCTGATGACGCGTTGATGGACTGGATCGTCAAGGAAAAATTCCATTGTTGATGTTTGTTTCAAGTCTCCTGGAGCCTGCTGGACCCCTCGCTTACCTGTGCTTAGTCAACCATGGGGGTGCTAGATTACCAACACTTGGCTGTATCGCCGCCTGAGCCCACGCCGCGAGTGCCGGTCTGATTGAGGGTCAGGGCGACACCGCATTTCCTATCCGCGCTGGCTTGCGCTCCAATCGGTGTTGCCGTGAGCATGAAAGACGATGGGGCGACATTGCTCAGCGTGAAGCTGTAATGGCTTGCACCGCCCGAGTTGAGATTGCTGACGCACTCACCTACCGCCAAGGAGGCGCCTTCGTAGGTCATGTTCATCGTGTAGAAGCGCTCCATGTAGAGTGCATACTCACTCAGGCAGCTTTGTGCCAGTTTGCGACGCGTATCAATCACGTGCTGCGTGTAAGACGGATAGGCGATTCCCGCCAGGATGCTGACGATCGCAACAGCGATCATCAGCTCAATCAGGCTCATGCCGATTTGCTTTCTGTTAATCATTGGTAAGTTCATGCCAGCCGGCACGCTGGGTTTCTCCTGCAGGATAGGGCGGGTTGACCGTGAGGGTCAGTGCCTGCCCCTGGTCCGTTTGAACGATCATTTTTGTGCCTTTGAAGGTCGGGTTGCTGGGAATGCTGCCGAAGTTAACCCCGCTGGCGTCTGCGCCACTTAACCTGTCCTCAGGGGAGATGATCCCGTTGCCGCTGAAGTCGAAGAAGCTGAACCCAAGCCGTCCGCCGGAAAACGGATCGATGGCCATGATGTACCCGCTACCGCCTGGATTGCAGTCATCACCGACTGGTATCAGGGTGACGCCCACCAGACTAACTGATCCCAGCAACTGATTGGGTATTAGCATACGCTCGCCTGTGGGGGCGCCTCCACTGTTGAGATCAATGTACCAGCCACGCTTATTGGTTAATTCCGAAGCGTTTCCGGAGGAAATGATTCTTCCAGTATTGGAGCCAGAAACAGTTTCCTGCAGGATGCTGCGCTGAAGAAGCTGGCTACGTCCACTGATGGCGGTCCCATCATCAATCAGGCCGTACCATGTCTGAATTTGACGGTCCACGGGGTCGTTGGTACCCAAATACTTGCCGGTGCCAAAAAATACCCAGATTTTGCCGGTCTTTGGATCCCGGCTTACACGTACCCCTGCAGTGATGGGTTGGGGGGTGCCGGTGCTGTCGACGGCCTGAAATAGTTTGGTGGCTAGATTCTTGGTCAGGTCGAAGCGCCATACATTGCCTTGCAGATCGCCTGCGTAGGCGGTTTCGAAAGTCCCGTCATTTTCTGCATCCCAAAGATAGGCGGCTGCCAGGCCGTTAGGGTTTCCTGACGAGCCTGTGTACGTATCGATGGTGCTCACGTTTCCAGTAGCCAAATCTAAGATGATCAGCGCCGCCTGATTGTTGGCACTGTTATACCCGTTGCCGTAGACGGCCACCCAACGGCCATCGGGTAGCGGCGAAGAAGGCGTTGGGATTCTGCTGATCACGGGTTTTCCTATCGACTGCCCCAGGGCGGAGGGGCTTGCTTCCCACGACATATTTGAGGATTGGAAGTTGGGAGGATTGCTGATGTCAATGGCAAATAGTGACTTTCCTCCACGCCCCATGGATCCTGCCAGAAAGGTTTTCCATGTGCTGTTTACATAGACGTCCGCTGCAGTCAGTTCGCCATCAACAGAATAGCGGTGGCTGTAGGCCGGGTTGGCCAGGGATGCCAGATTTAAGTTCACCGCGGCCTCAGGGACATAGGCAAATACCTCGGCTCCGCTTTCTGCGTTGAAGCCATGCAGCATGCCATCGTTTGCGCCTACATAGACCATGGGGGTTCTGGAAGCCTGACTGGTTGCAAAGGCACTGTGAGCGCGTGCGCCGGTAAAGGGGTAGCCCCTGTAAAGGTACGGGTCTGGATTGCCGACATAGACCGGATTTGAATGAACTATGTCGCCAAGTCGATTTTGTCGAGTGCGTAAATTGCCACTGTTGGATGTCTCAAGTGACTGATCGCCTCTCAGATAGTCCAAAATTGTCTGTGACCCCAGTGCGGTTTTTTGGCTTGAACTGAGGCCACCCCAGACAAAGTCCGATACCGCGCCACCACTTCGAGTGAATATCTTGCGTGTCGTAAAGTCCGGTAACTTTGAAGAGGCAGTCCATATGGCGGTGGTGCTAATGGTTCCGTCAGGTTTAAGATCATAGGCCGCCAATTCACCTGACCACAGGATGGACCGGAATGTAGCCTTGTAGATGACTGTACCTGCAGCCAGGCTGGCACCATCAACGGCAAGATTGGTGCTTGATGCAAGCCGGGACTGAATGGTGGCAACGGACTGTTTTAATGCTTCGGTGAATTCTTTGGGGGATTTGGCTGAAAAATACAGTCCCCGACCATTCACGGCGGCGTGGAGCAGATCATCAATTTTATATTCGTTCTTTGACGTCGGGCTTGGCCAGCTGATGGCGGCGCCGGTCAGGATTGAATCAAAGGCTGTTTGCTTGTTCACAGTTCCATCAACCCCCATACCTATGGTCATGGTAACCATATGCTGCCAAAATGCGGGATCGGACTCGGAGGTGGGTACGTTATTGGTGAGCTTGGGCCGTAAATCACGATTCCAATAGTACATGGCGACATCGGCTAGAGTATTCGACCAGCTGTCCGAAAAGGGAGGCCCGGATTTATATTGGAAGGTTTGCCTATTGCTATTTGTGATGGTAGTGGTGCCATCGGTGCCATCAATGTTTTTTGTGGCGGCCGTTGTGCTTGCCTGGTAAGACGAGCCATCAGTCCAATATCCGTCCGTCATTAGGATGCTGAAGCTGGCGCGGCAAGAGATTTCCTTACTGTTGCTGTCGTTGGGGATCTCTCGCCACGGCTCACTATTGGTATAGTATTTCCCCACATCGTCAAGTGCTCGTCGAAGTGGTGTTGAGCCTGTCGCCTGTACAGAGAAAAGCCAATCGTAAAGATTTGTCCTATGGGTACTTAGGAAGGGTAGAACCCCCGATTCTTTTGTGTTTCCAGTGCTTGATGTAAGGTTTATTCGTCCCCAGCCAACTCTAAAGCTATTTGGAATGCTGTTAAATGCTAGGCTTGTGCCAGCTCTGGCTGTAAAAAGTCGAGTTCGGTAATACGCATACCAGTTGGCGATATTCTGGTATTCTGCCGCCTGTGCCATCACTTTCTGGTAATCGGTATCGTTGGTGCTGCCTGCCGGGCGTCCAGAAATAAGCCGATAATATGAGAATGCCTCGGCTTGGGTAAGCTGTTTATAGCCATTGATGGGGTTTCGGCTGTTAGCGGTGCCACAGCCGGAGTAGTTGTAATTGGGGTTGCTCCCGGAACGACTGGTACATACCCAGCCAGAAGTGTAGTTGGATTTGCTGCTTGACCAGGTTTCGCTAACCCACGTGGTCAGGTCATTGTAGGTATTGTTCGAACTGGAATATCCGTCGACATAGGCATGGGAGAAAGCGTTTGCGGGACTGCGCAATAAGGTCGCCCCGCTGGCATCGACCGGGATGCTATAGGTGAAATCCGGGTTGTAATAGAGTTTGTTGAAGTCTGGTGACTGGCAGCGTGTTGAGGCGCTGCTGTTCAATTCGCCCGTATCGGAGCGAATGACGTTGGCGGTTCCCCCAGTCGCACCACTGCAATTAATGGTATCCGGCATGTCGTCCCGGTTCATCGAGCCGGAATCGTCCAGGATGTAAAAAAGGTTCGGGGGTACGGGTTCCGCGACGATCAGTGGATGCGTGGCAATGTCCACCGCGGCTGGGCACAGTCTGGGTGAAAGTAGAAACAAAGCAACGATCAGGTATTTCAGAGGCGCTGAGAGTCGAGCGTTGAGAGACTTTTTTTTCATTGCTGCTCCAATCGGCGCCGGACAATAACTTGCAGTTTCATATCATTTGCCCAGCTCCATTTGTTGGTTTGTCCCATTGAACTGGTAATCCGATAGTAGCAAGCGTTGGGTAGTTCTCTGCACCGGCTGCCATATTGGGTGGTATCGGATCCGCCTTCGCATTCGGCTTCGCTTCCCCAGCCCGGGCCTATCTGTGGTGGTTCAATCAGGTAGCTCGGTTTTTCATTGTCCAGCCATGCCCAGAATGATCTTTTGCCTTCTTGTGGCGAACCTTCGGGGCAACTGTTATTAGGCTTTGGATTTAGGCTCTTAATGTCGTTTTCCGCCTGTCGCAAGATGGATTCGGCTGCCTGGAAAACCAGGCCTCTGGCGTAGAGATTCCCGCTCATGCGTTCCTGTAATGTTGTGCTACGCAGGCCAGCCAGCGCCAAAAGGGTGGTGATGAGCAGCAGCAGCAGTGATACCAGGAGGGCTATTCCCTGAATTCTATTGGGGTTGCTTCTGCCGCTTAGGTTTTTCAAGGGTCTATCCGATTTCGAAGGGCGATCACGTGAGTCAGTTTTGGTGTGAGTTGTCCCTCCTGGTTTGTGCCGTCATTTTTAGTGCCGGGTGGGAATAGTTCCAGGCTTACCCGAACAGCAACAACAGCAGGCCAATAGGTTGCCTTTTCCTTATACTCCGTAGTGTCTCTGCTGAGATATTCGAACTGAAGGTTCTTGATTCCATTGGCTATCGGTTGTGGGCTTTCCCCTCCGGAGTTGGCGAGGTTATTTTTGGCTCGATAGAGTGACCTTCCCTCGGCGGACGTGCAATCAGCAAGGTCATTGCATCCTAGGTACCACAATATTTGCGAGGCTCCACTGATGCGCGCATTGGGAGGGCTGTAGTCTCCATCCAGGATTGAATCCGAGGTTATTTTCGTTCCATTTATTGTTGCTTTGAATGCTGAGACGGTGTAATTGTCGCAAACAATCAGCAGTGACCCACTCAGCGTCTTGTTGACCATGAAGATGTTGGTATCAGCGGTGTGTTGGGTGACCTCGCCAATTGGACCGCTTGATCCGGTAACTCGGAGAGCGTCCGTGCCGGCTACTCGGTCTGCTGATCCGGTCCCAAATGTCGGATCTTGTGCTTCGGCGTTTTCATTGCCGGTATATCCGCGGATGCCATCGCCCCAATTGAACCCGCTGATGCTTGATTGAGGTTTGAACTTGTACTCCCTTCGTCTGCATGGTGTTCCGTCAGCCTGGCGAATATCTTTGGTCATCATTTCAAAAATATATCGGACGTTCTCCTGATATTCGCTCAGGTCTTCTGAGGTCGTGTATGTCTGCTTGTTACTGACGTACAGGCTGCCGACCCCTGCGATCACAAGGAGTCCCAGTACCATGGCGATCATGAGTTCAACCAGAGTGAACCCTTTGTGAGGAGTCGGTCGGTTTGGACTTCTTGCCATGCCGGATTTCACAGTTGCACTTCCGTGGTCATTGTTTGTGTCTGGCAATCGGCCGCTTGGGTGGGATCATTTGTGCCCCGACAATCATCCCAGCGAATGGCGACGGTGCAGAGCCCGGTATCCGAGCAATTGACGCTGCCACAGGCGCTGCCGGACATGATGCCGCGAATGCCATCGCTGGTATCTCTGAGTTGCATGGATTGTAGCCAGGCGACCAAGTCATTCTGCGCGAGGCTGCCTGATTCCGGCAGGGTGCAGTTTCCGCTGGTGCCGGTGTAATTGTATTCCCCAAGCAGTGCGCTCATGCGGTTTGCCCGCATGCTGTCGATAATCGAGTGGGTCAGGATGGCTGCCATGCTGCGTTCAGCGGCACTATGGTTGTTGCGCAAGGCGGTGGCCTGCATGGCGGCGATGCCCAGCAAGCCAAAAGACAGAACCAGAAGCGCAACAAGGACCTCAATCAGTCCAACCCCTTTCTGCCGTAGCCGGTTTTTATGGGTCACGTTTGAGGGATGATGGTTGACGTCAGTTTTTGGGGGAATGACCAATGTGCTTAGCTGGGTGTGCAGGTGGTTAGATTATTCGGACCTACCTTGGATTGGATACGGCCGGTGACGCTTATGACGATGCTTCTTGTCTTTTGGTTGTCGGCAGAAAAATTCTTGACCCGGCTATCGCAAACAATCAGCGTGCCGTTGTTCATTGTCTTTAGGTAACCCGAACTGAGAAAGCTGACGGAATCTTTGACGAATACGTTTCCGCGAATTGTCATCTCAGGCGTTCCTGGTTGGGTAAAAAGTGGAAGGGAAGGCTCGGTGTCAATGACTGCTATCCAGCCTTGCTCCCACCCTCCTGACGATGCGCAAGTGGTTTGGTCGTTGCTTTTGCAGACTTTGATCGTCTTCCTTCTCTTGACGGCCTCACTTCGGGCCGCCTTCAGTGTGCCCACGAGCAAATTTACTTGAGTCGCCATTCGATTTGCCTGAATGAACTCTCGGAAATTGGGCGCCGCGATCGTGGCGAGGATGCCTGCCACCGCCAAAGTCACCATCAACTCGATCAGTGTGAAGCCCCGAGATAATTTCATGGTGTCATCAGAAAATGGGGCTGAGGGAGTTAATGCCGATCAGGATAAGGGAGGCCGGCATTGAGACCAGGAGCAGGAGCATCGAGACGGCCAGTCCGGAGTCGATCCCGATGGGAGCATCGCTTCGTGGGTGACGCAGGGCAAAGGCGTAAAAGGCGGTCAGGAAGTTTGACCCGACCAGCAGGGCGAGTAGCAGGAACCATCGCTCGGAAAACAGGAAGGCATGGTGGATGACGTCCTCCATCAAGGTCAGCATCAATGGGGCATAGATAAAGGTCGCGGGCAATGCCATACAGTAAGCCTTGAGTGGCGATAGTCGCAGATTTTCCAGCTTGCGCAACATCAGTGGCAATCCGACGGCCCAGAGCAGGTTGCTGGCCAGTAGGATAAACCCAAGGTGCAGGGCGAAACCCAGACTGTGACTGGAGGGGGCCAGCAACCATTCCAGCCACTGGGTAAGCAACGGATGGGCCTTGAAGTTTAGAGGATTCATATGCGGGGTGCCGGATACCTTGCCTTGCTGGATGAGGATGATAACCCGACTTCATGAGCATTCATGGGGCGGATGGCTCGTAGGGTTTCCTTTAAACTGCCTGGTCGATTGCCTGGGTTCTTGAGATTGCGGAGGGGTGTCATGTGGGTTAAGTGTCATCATGTCGGGAAGGGCTTGGCTCTGGTGCTGTGGCTGCTGGTGATGCCAGGATTGGCTCAGGCGGATCGAGCGCGAGGACAGCTCCTTTACGTGCCGGTCTATTCCGAGGTGCCGTATGGCGATAAACGGTTTACGTTGAACCTGACAGCCACCTTGAGTGTCCGTAACCTCGACCAGAAGACGTCGATCACCTTGCGTCGGGTCGAGTATTTCAGTTCGGCCGGTTCGCTGGTTCGTTCCTATCTGAAGCAGGCGGCCGTGCTGAAACCGATGGCGTCCACTGAATTTATTGTGCGGGAATCGGACCGCAGCGGCGGAATCAGTGCCAGCTTTCTGGTGGAGTGGGAAACTGAGGCGTCGGCCTTGCCGCCATTTGTCGAGGCGGTCATGGTCAATAGTACGTACAACCAGGGCATTGCCTTCAATAGCCCGGCGCGGGTCATAGAAGAGAGGCCCTGACCCAATCCGGTCGGTGGCCGCCCTCTCTGAGGCGAACCCCGTTTAAGAGGAGTTTTCATGCAAAGTACCGGCATTCTTCTGCTGCTTGTTCAGATCGGTTTCGCGATTCACGCGTTGCGACGTGGGTATCCGATTTATTGGGTGTTCCTGATTGTGTTTGTGCCGCTGATCGGCTGCTTGCTTTACGTCATCATGGTGTTGCTGCCCGAATTCAGTGAAAGTCGGGTGGCAGCGGATGGAGCAAGGGCGCTCGGGAAGGCGCTCAATCCCGGTAAGGCCCTGCGGGAGCGGCAGGAGGCGCTGGAGATTTCCGATACGATCGGGAATCGGGTGGCGCTGGCAGAGGAGTATGTTCGGCATGGGAAGTTCGATGAGGCGATTGGGCTTTATGAGAGTTCGCTGACCGGAATCTACCGCACTGATCCGGTGGTCTTGCTAGGTCTGGCTGGGGTTCAGGTGGAGGCGGGTCTGTTTGGACCGGCCAAGGCGACCTTGGCAATATTGGCTCAGGCGCACCCGGATGAGGACAAACCACTAGCCCGCTTGTTGTTGGCCCGGGCGCTGGAGGGGTTGGGTGAGCGGGAGCCCGCCCTTGCCGAATATGAGCGGCTGATGCAGACGGCCTCCGGTGCCGAGGTCAAGTGCCGCTATGCCGCCCTATTAGATTCAGTTGGACGTGAGGCAGAGGCGAGGAAGCTCTTCGAGGAGATCCTCAGGGAAGCGAAGGCGGGCAATCGGCATAGCCTGCAATTGAACAAGCCCTGGATCGAGGCTGCCCGCAAGGCGCTGGCATAGTGGTGCGCGCCGGTGCGCTTCATGGGGTCAACAAAATTTAGCGGCTACGCCCTGATGTCTCGGGTCGGTTGGTTGTGGCTTCTATCGTTGGGTGGGCGAGTAGCAGTTTGCTCGGTAGAGTCGTTGCCTCACGTGATCAGGGGTGAGACGGAGTAACGGACCCACAGTCGATGCTCTTCTCCCGGCTGCAGACTTACGGGGGTATTGCCGGCATTGCCGCTCTCCACGCAGACCATGTTGAGATAGTCGGTATGGCCGAGATCGCCCAGTCGCAAGGCTTTTTCCTCCCATGGATTCCAGACGATCGTCGTCAGGCTGCCGCGTTTCTCGATCCGAATGATGCGATTTAGGTGGGGGTCATCAATAAAACAGTCGCTTCTAGTTGAAAGGTAAACGCGGTCGGTCTCTCCAGAAATCTTGATGGCTCCCGCTTGCCGCTTCGAGGTCCCGGCGTCGACCTTATCGAGATAGTCCCCGCCCTCCAGGCCACGAATGGTCACGTCGCGGACATCGCCCACTCCGAAATAGGTGTGCAGGGCTTCGGTCACGGTCACGGACTCGGCGGAATCGTTTTTAGTGATCAATTCAATCTCCAGTGACGCACCCAGCCTGTAGCGGATCTGTAACGGGGTGTTGAACGGCCAGAGGTCGAGGGAGTGGGGGTCACGAATCAGGCTGAATATCAGTTGATGGGTGCCATTGCTCAGTTGGTTGGTGTGCACAAGTTTCCATCGCGCGGCTCGGGCAATGCCATGGGCAGGTGCATCAGGCCGAGATTCATGTGCGCCAAACCAAGGCCAGCATATGGGTGAGCCGCCTCGCGGGGATTTGCCTTCGACAAACCTCGAGTGTGGGGAGAGCCAGACAACAGATGACTGGCCGGTCGGCGCCCACTCTAAAAGTTGAGCTCCTTGCAGGAGGAATTTGCCTGTGCCGAAACGATTCTGGCAGTGGATCAATGGGAGGCCTGCCTCGGATTGAGAGAGGGTAAGTCCGGGGACGCCGGTGAGATGATCGATAGATGCTGTGGTTGAAGTCTGATGCATGATGGTGCGGTTGATGGATACCAAAGGGGAAAGGCTGATCCCGATAGATCAGGATATCAATGCCTTGCCGCCTTATGCGTGATTCGGCAGAGGAAGGTAGAAAAAAGACGAAACGAATGGCTTGACGCCACTCTCTGAACCCCTCATAATTTGCGGCTCCTCACGGCCAAGGCGGCTGGCGAGGGGCGGGTTGTGCGGGATGGCTGACCTGGCGAGAGGGGTTGACGGGACAGGAAATTCCGGTAGAATACCCGCTCTTGATGACGACGACTTCGGTGGTCGCCAAGCTCTTTAAAAATCAG
>Ga0172373_10012377_pt1 | contig 10013 bp, 12 predicted proteins | sample Lak10m_2_FD_114546 | JGI IMG/M metagenome (GOLD analysis project Ga0172373, IMG submission 114546) | Freshwater microbial communities from Kabuno Bay, South-Kivu, Congo - kab_092012_10m | ecosystem: Environmental > Aquatic > Freshwater > Lake | place: Democratic Republic of the Congo...
ATAAAAGGAGAACACAATGAGCAAAGTCATTGGTATCGATTTAGGTACCACCAATAGTTGCGTAGCCGTAGTTGAAAATGGCGTTACAAAGGTTTTAGAAAACGCAGAAGGCGCACGAACCACACCCAGTATCGTTGCTTACACTGACGCAGAAGTCTTAGTTGGTGCACCAGCAAAACGACAAGCAGTAACCAATCCTAAAAATACAATCTATGCCGCAAAGCGTCTAATTGGTCGCCGCTTTGAGGAAGATGCAGTACAGAAAGATATCGCACTCATGCCCTATACAATCTTAAAAGCTGACAATGGTGATGCTTGGATTGAGGCTAATGGTGAGCGGATGGCACCACCACAAGTCAGTGCTGAAGTACTGCGTAAAATGAAAAAGACCGCAGAGGACTACTTAGGCCATGATGTTACCCAAGCTGTTATTACTGTTCCGGCCTATTTTAATGATAGTCAGCGTCAAGCTACTAAAGATGCTGGCCGTATTGCTGGCTTGGAGGTACTTAGGATCATTAATGAACCGACTGCTGCCGCGTTGGCTTATGGAGTTGATAAGACGGATAAAGCGGATCGTAAGGTAGCTGTATATGACTTGGGTGGTGGTACGTTTGATGTCTCTATCATTGAAATCTCCAATGTAGATGGCGATAAACAAATTGAAGTACTAAGCACCAATGGCGACACATTCCTAGGCGGTGAAGACTTTGATCAACGCTTGATGGACTTTCTAATTGATGAGTTTAAGCGAGAACAAGGTCTAGACCTAAGTAAAGACGTACTAGCCTTACAACGTCTTAAAGAAGCAGCAGAAAAAGCCAAGATCGAGCTGTCAAGCACCAACAGTACCGCAGTAAACTTGCCTTACGTCACCGCCGATGCTAATGGTCCCAAGCATATGAACATCAACATTACTCGTGCCAAGTTGGAAAGCCTAGTTGATGAATTGATCCAGCGTAGTGTAGGCCCATGCCAAACTGCCATGAAAGATGCCGGCGTATCAGCTGGTGATATTGACGAAGTTATCCTAGTAGGCGGTATGACTCGTATGCCTAAGGTACAGGAAACTGTAGAGAAATTGTTTGGGCGAGCACCACGCCGTGATGTTAACCCAGACGAAGCAGTGGCAGTAGGTGCTGCTGTACAGGGCGCTGTATTGGCTGGTGATCGAAATGATGTTCTGCTACTTGATGTTACCCCATTGAGCTTGGGTATCGAAACCTTAGGTGGTGTTATGACCAAAGTAATTCAAAAGAATACTACCATTCCTACCAAACACAGCCAAGTATTTTCCACAGCCGAACATAACCAACCTGCTGTGACTATCAAGGTATTCCAGGGCGAGCGTGAGATTGCCATGCACAATAAGTTACTTGGCGAATTTACATTAGATGGAATCTCACCTGCACCAAAAGGGCAACCACAGATCGAAGTTACCTTTGACATTGATGCTAATGGTATCCTTAAAGTTCGTGCCGCTGATAAAAATACCGGCAAAGAAAACAACATAACTATCAAGGCCAGTTCGGGTCTAAGCGAAGCAGAAATTCAACGCATGGTAAAAGATGCCGAGGACAATGCTGAAGCCGATCGAAAGGTAGTTGAACTAGTTGGTGCTCGCAATAGTGCAGACAGTCAAATTGACTTCGTTAAGAAAGACTTTGATGAATATAAGTCCAAGTTGTCCGAAGATGAAGCCAAGAAGATTGAGGATGCTATCGCAGCACTAGAAGAAGCTAAAAAGGGTGACGATCCCGAAGCTATCCGTACTAAGATTTCAGACATGATGCAATCAACTAACGAGTTGTATCGTATCAAGAGCGAATCTGAAAAGGCAGCAGCTGACGCTAAACCTGCTGAAGATAACAAAGACAATGTTGTCGATGCTGAGTTTACTGAAAAACCTGCCGACAAGAAGTAATCAGTGTAAAGGGAGTGCCGAAATCGGGCTCCCACTCTAAACTTGCTTATGAAAGGAGAACGTAAAATGAGTACACTAACACTTAAAGCATTTGATATCCCCACCATTGCTCGCTACAGCGTAGGCTTAGATGAGCTATTTGACACACTAGTCCGCAGCGCCAATGCTGGATCTAACAGCAACTATCCACCATACAATATCATTCGCTATGATGAAAATCGTTATGCGGTAGAATTGGCTGTGGCTGGTTTCAAAGAAGATGAGATTAATTTCACAGTACACGAAGGATATCTCACAGTGGAAGGAGAGCAGGAAGTTCGAACCACAGACCCAGAAAATGCTGCTGTTTATCTACACCATGGTATAAGCTGCCGTGACTTCCGTAAGACATGGCCTTTAGGCAATCATGTTGAAGTAACCAGTGCTACCATAGTTGATGGTATACTGACTGTGAATTTGGAACGCCGAGTTCCGGAAGAAATGAAACCCAAAAGAATTGCTATTTCTAGCAAAAAGCGTTAAACTTATTGGTGGGGGTAACCCCACCAACTGGGGTAAAAATATGGGAACAGAAGTAAAAACTAGACCTATAATGCAAGTTAAAGAACCTCCATTATATCGTGTTATTTTTATAAACGATGACATTACTAGTATGGAGTTTGTAATAGCTAGCCTTGTAGAAATTTTTCGCCTTACACACGATGAGGCAGAACAACTAACTCACAAAATTCATCAAGAGGGATCAGCAGTAGTAGCCGTACTACCTTATGAAATAGCTGAACAAAAAGGCATTGAAGTCAGTATATTAGCTAAACGTAATGGTTATCCGTTAGTAGTTAAACTTGAGGCTGACGAATGAAAGATGCTCGCACGTTAACTGATGAAGAATTAGAATCTTGTGTAGATGGCAGTACCAATATTGCTATGCTGCGAGAAATCCTAACCAAACACGGAGTAATTGATCTAGAGGGTTGGATCGACCCAGAGGTATTTGGTGACTGGTTCGCCACTGGTATACAAGGCTTTATTGACGCCGAACCCAATACCGCAGAATGGCAGGAAGCCTATGATAACAACTGGAACTGGGGATATGACATAGGTGACAACATCAACAGCTATATCAGTGACAATTTTGCAAATGAGTAATTATACAGCATATTCTAATAAATCCACTCGTGCTATTCGTGGCGGGGGGACTGTAATCCCGGTGGAAACACTAGCGTCTAATCATCAACCCAGAAAAAAAATGAACTTTATCAAAAAACTCTTTATTCAAGCAGTTGCATGGGCACACGAAAATCGCAACATGGAAGATGCCCGACAACCAAAACCAATTTTAGATCATGGTTCGAACACACCCGACAGTCATCCCTTACGTTTACAGATTTGGTATGGACAGGGTGGTATTGCCATTGAAACTGCCAGCTACGATCGTAGAACGGAAGAGAATCGTAGACAGTTGTATATTATTCCCGAGACCGCCAACTTACCTGAAGAACTAGATCGAATCTTAACCATAGCTAACTTGTCAAGAGCATAATGACTACTGCGGTAATGCTGGACCTAGAAACACTAGGTACTAGACCTGACTGTGCTATCATGACCCTAGGTGCAGTCAAATTCGATCCCTTTGATCCCGATCGTGAGCCTGGTCCTGGTATCTATCTCAAAATGGACATAGAAGAACAACTCACAATGGGTCGTACTGTAGACAACAGTACCATAGAATGGTGGGCCAGGCAAGATGCCAGAGTACGTACTGAAGCCTGGGAGGGTGGTGATCGCAGTAGTGTCAAAGATTTAAAACGTGAATTAAACAAGTTTTTAGTAGGCGTCGATGACATTTGGTCACAGGGCCCAGTGTTTGATATTGCCATCCTCGAGGACCTATATCGTAGTCAAAAGTGGGGATTTCCTTGGTATTTCTGGCAGATTCGAGACTCAAGAACTTTGTTTAAGGTAGTTGGGCATAGGCTAGATACCGGGCGTGACCAAGCACACAATGCCTTGATTGACTGTGTTTACCAAGCAGAAGCAATTCAAAAGATATACCACCAGCTAAATTTGCAGCCCAGTTAATATTCAGTTGCCATAATAAATATTAGATATTATGGAACCTCTGAATGTCAAACTCGTTTGAAAAATATAGTGATATACTGCTTGACGCTTTTCAAAATAATTCAAGGCATGAAGAATTAGCACAGAAAAAGCATGAGATCATACTTGATCTCATGAACCATTACGACCTTGCGGTAGACAAAATTCTATTTGTGGGGTTTAGTCCTGGCATTCTCAAATGCGAATACCAAGACATTGCCATTACTGAAGTCAGTGACAGTGTTTTGCACTACCTCGATCAGCAAGGTTGTAGCGTAAGACACGTTTTGAAATCAGATCTCGGTCGTGAAAAGTTTCAAGTTGTAGTTGCTGTAGATGAATACTTGACTTTTGCAGATTCTGATCAAGAACAGCGCGATCAAGTACGTTTTATTAGTAGTATAACAGATTCATTATTTGTTACTACCTTACGCGATTACAAGAATCAAGACTTTAAAGATCGTGAATTCAGCCAGCCTATTGCTGTTAGGCGTGGGGTAGACAAGAAAATTTATTTCGAACACTATGAATATTCTTCATTAGATAGAAATACCTATGAAGGAACCAACTATATCATAGATGGTGAAGGCGTTGCTGTGGCCGGACCGTTCCTAAGACGCAGCATGTATTTTAAACAACTAGCCAAGTTTAGTTTTGATGAAGGTGCAAGAGCGTTTTTAGTTCATCAAAATCTCATGCACAAGAGCGTGATTAAAAAGAATTACGAACACATTATAACAATACAATTTTAAATGGATCAAATCACAGAAACCGATCTAGAAGCTGCCTTGGTTGCAGTAATTCAGTCTCGAGTAGCCAATCTTGATATTCATAGTATAGTTCACACCGAGATTCAGAAATTAGTTGATGAGTCAGTAGGAACATATCATTGGCCAAACACGGCAGTTTCTAATATCTATTCTGAAGATACTGTGATTAATGGTGTAGTCGCTGAATTCAGATCGCGTACAGAACAATTTGTAACCAAAATAACCAATGAAGTGCAGACTGGCGTCATTAATGAAATGCACTCACGCATTAATTCTGTAGATATTAGCCAACTAGTACGTCAACATGCCGAAACCATCGTAGCAGACATGTTACATCGTGGCATACGTTTTCCTGATGCTAGTATTTCTGGCTCTAGTATTGACTTTGCTACATCAACTATAACAGGTAATAATGTAGTAGGCGGTACACATCGACAATTTTCTAGTACAGGTATTGAAGATCTAGCCAAGCAACTTGAATTAGTTATTGAAGATGGTGTTGTAGTTGTAGAAAACAAGCTAATAGCTAGAAATGTAGAAATCGTTGGTGACTTAAAAGTACAAGGTGGTATTGATCGTCGGTTTATGGACCGTATTACATCGGCAGCAGTAGACCAAGTAGTATCAAGACTACCGCAAGGTGTAATTGATACCGAACAAGTGGATTATGATCAAATAGTCCAACTGGTAGTCAAGTACTGCCAAAATCGTGTTAGCTCAGACATCGCCGCCCAAGTCAGTCAAATGCTTGCTGGCGTTGATATAATCTCACAAATACAAACCATAATTGAGCAGTCAGTACTGAATAATTTATCAAGCTACCAGTGGCCAGGCTTTAATTCTGGTACTTACCGAGAAAACACCGTTGTGAATGGTATCATTGCTGAATTTCAAAAGCAAACAAACTTGTTTTTAACTTCTTTGCAACAGCAAGTAAAAAACACTGTTATTACCAACACGCAAAATGCAGTTAACAGTTATGATATCCAAGCACTAATACGTGAACAAACTCATACTATTATAACCCAGACCATACGTAATAGTTCATTTGCATTTCCAGACCGTAGTATTCCGGCCCGCAGCATTAACACAACCGGATTAACTATCAGTGCTAATGATATTACAGATGGTATTGTTAAAAACTTTGAAAGCACTGGTATACAAGATCGTGCGAACCAGTGCCAATTAACTGTATTAGACGATCATATCATTGTAGAAAACACTTTAGTAGCTCGTGATGTAGCAGTCAGTGGCAATATTACCATTCAAGGTTCAGTAAACCAAGAATTTATTGATCGTGTATCAGCTGAGACTCTAGAGCGCATCAATCAACAGCATAGCTCTGCGGTGTTTGATGGGTACGTAAACCAAGTGTTTGATCGTTTAAACAACGAAGGCATCGACCCTAGTAAAATACGCATACATGGTCGTAAATTAGTTGATGATAATCAACTAGCACCTACAATCACATTAAGTAATCTAACCAAAGTTGGTCGTTTACAAGAGTTAGTGGTATCAGGTGAAACTTTAATAGCCGATACTGTGTACATTAGCAATCACAGGTTAGGTGTTAACACCATTGAACCAGGTAATGTCATTGACATATGGGATCAAGAAGTACAAATTGCTGGAGGAAAGCGAAGTCGAGACACTGGTTTTATTGGAACTTCACGTAACCAAACATTACTAATTACCACAAACAATCGCGACCAACTTGCAATAAACCCCGATGGCACTGTTTCTATAGCTAGACTCAATATTGGTCGCACCTTGCATTACAGTGCAAGCTCTATGCCGCTAGATAATCGCCCGCCCGGAACTGTGGCCTGGAATGAAGACCCCAAAATTGGTGACCCGATTGGATGGGTCAGTTTGGGTGGAGCTCGTTGGGCTCGTTTTGGAACCATAACCGAATAATTTGCTCACCAGCGCAGGGCATGTTATACTACGACATGTCTTATCTTACTACTACTACAATGATTAAACGCATAGGTTTTGCCTGCAAGTGGATCGATAATCCCACTCAAGTCGATGGCATTGGGCTTAAAGATGAATGCCGCAAGTACAATACCCGAGTCACTACGGTGGCTTGGCTCAATCGCCAAACTCGCGAAGAAGCTGAATGGCGTCTGTGGGAACTAATGGAACATAATATTCAAGCATCCCAACTTCTAGTAGAACGAGTTGGTACATTGCCGCTTGAACAGCGTATGGTACGTCTTAGCAGCGATATTTTACCTGCGTTTACTGAACCTACATGGCGCGAATTTTGGCAGCGCCGAGATGTACAAAATCGTGCCGAGTGGTTGTTTAGACAAGTAGGCGATGTGGCTAGGTTATTAAATGTAAGATTGAGCTTTCATCCTGGTCAGTTTTGTGTGCTAGCTAGTGAAAGCGATGACATTGTGGAGAGATCAATTGAAGAATTCGAATACCACGCAACTATGGCGGCGTGGATGGGTTTCGCTCGCCAATTCCAAGATTATAAGATTAACGTACACATCTCGGGTCGTAGGGGGCCTGCGGGCATCCGAGCAGCCTATAACCGACTCAGCCCCGAAGCTCGCAAATGTATTACCATTGAAAACGAGGAAATAACATATGGACTCGATGATTGTGTTCAACTTTGTGATATTGTGCCTATTGTGCTTGATATTCATCACCATCTTATCCGCGAAAACTCTTATATCCAACCAGATGATTCTCGCATCCAAGATATTATTCGCAGTTGGCGTGGGGTTCGTCCTGTTATCCATTACAGTGTCAGCAGGGAGGATCTTTTGGTAGGACATGATCCCAACACGCTGATTGATATGCCGGCCTTATTGGCTGCTGGCTACAAGCGACAAAAGTTGCGAGCGCACAGTGACTTTTATTGGAATCGTGCTGTAAACGACTGGGCACTGACTCACAATGACTGGGCAGACATCATGTGCGAAAGCAAAGGTAAGAACTTGGCCAGTCAACAGTTATATGATCAACTAATCAGTCAATCACCAACTGTTAATTAACTAGAAATAGTTATTTCCTAACACGAGATTTTGTAGCAGATTTGGTGGCTTTCGCTGCTTGGTCTGCTACTGCTGCGGCACTCTTGCGAGCACGACTAGCAGCTACCTTAACATCATTTATAGTAACGCGACCGTCACCGTCTAAGTCGGCAGCTTTCTTTACTCTAGCACGAGTCTTTTTCACTGCCTCTTTGGCATCTGCAAGATCAACTTGACCGTCTTTGTTAACATCTAAAACTTTCTTAGCTTCTTCAATTACAGGCGCAGGTTGCGGGTCAGGCATGGCAGGTAAACTAGGTGCTCCGTGTGTGGCACTGCCGGTAGAATCAAACGAATCAGGTTGATTCATTTTCTTGTACAAATAATATAGCACACCAGCACCGATCAAAACAACTAATAGAATTTCCATTTTTATCTCCTTGAAACTCAGTTAAGTATTTAGTATACATAAACTAGTTTGGGAGATTTCAATGACAGCCTTATCACAACTTGAGAAACTATTAGCCACACCACTGCCTAGTTTGAGTCAGCAACGACGCAAACCCTATAGACCCCGAGAACAGGAAATCCATCGCGTCTACAGTCTACTAAATCGTGCTATATTTGATAGTGCTATGACTAGACCCGAAATCAAGACTGGTAGAGAAGTTGATGCGCTAGGTTGGTGTATAGGCATGCGACCGCCCCGACGACGCCGCAGTGGTTGTATTATACGCATAACTGACAAATGGTACTCGGTTCACTGGTTAATATTTGTTCTAGCTCACGAAATGTGCCACCAATACCAATGGGACATAATTGGTCCACAACGCCAAGCCCAAGGACTACAACCTTTGCTGAGCCATGGTCCTAGTTTTTTACAACACCGAGCACGATTGGCTGAGATAGGAGTGCCCCTGTTAAAGAAAGTATATGTGTATCGTTGGTTCCAGTATCAAGATCTTCAAAAACTATAAATAAGGTATAGGAGATCTAGATGAAAAGTGTACTAAAGTTTCTAATTTCGGCCGCGGTAGTTGTGGGATTCACGGCGGCTTGGGCTCAAAAAGCACCACAAGGAGCCACTTATGATGCTAAAATTGTCAGAGTTAATGACGGAGATACTGTGGTCATTGCAGCACCATTCTTGCCAGCACCTCTAAAGCCTGAACTGGCCGTGCGTATATACGGCGTTGACACTCCCGAAAAAGGATTTAGAGCACAGTGTCCAAGCGAAGATCAACGTGGACAGGCTGCTACAGCATTTACTAAAAACGCTGTAGCGAGTACACAAAAGCATCAAGTGGTGTTGTATGGATGGGACAAATTTGGTGGTCGTGTACTAGGCGACATGGTCTTAAATGGAGTTAGCCTAAGAGCTGAGTTGATCAAAAACGGATTCGCCCGTGAATACTATGGCGAAGCCAAACAATCATGGTGTAATTAATTATGAAACTTAACGATATTCCCCAAGACATCGAGCCCAGAGTAGGTGACATCCTTGAAATTGAACAAGGTGATGTCTGCTTTGAAGTACGCATTATTGGCATCACCGCAGATGGATATTTGTGTGAACAAGACAATGTCCAAGGTGCTGTACTGTTAGAAGGTGTTGACCTAGATCACAGTGATGTTACAGATATAACTGGCTATATTGCTGAGGAAAAGGTTCGCCTTGATCCAAAATGTTGGAAGGGTAAAAAGATTGGCAACCCCAAGACCAAAATGAAAGGTGGGGTGCGTGTAAACAACTGTGTGCCAGAAGGTCAGGAAGATATCGAAGAGTCTGGGTTACAATACTATACCGGTGTTAAAAAGCATGGTGAAAAGTATATGAGACTGGCTGCTAAGGCCGGGCGTGAAGGTGCTAGCCAAGAAGAATTAGGTAGACTGAAGGATCGTTATAGCAAGGCAGAAAAGACTGACGAAGGTATGGCGGAAGCAGGTCCATTCAGGTCAACGGAGCCCAAGAAGCCACGAAAGGGTAGTGTGGCAGACTTAGCCGCTAAAAAACGTAAAGAGCAAGAACGCGGCAAACCACCCATCGAGCCCCGGGATCAAATGGTTGGTGTTGCCAAGGTCATAAAGGATGTCTCGGAAGGCAGTGATTTGCCACCCAAGGTCATCGAAATGATACAGAAAATAGCACAAAGTAGTGCTAGTCCAGAACACAAAAAGGCTGCGATAGATGCTTTGGTAGCAAAGTATAGCAAGAAAGGTGTGGCGGAAGGC